>ERZ773187.2937-NODE-2937-length-9975-cov-3.865827_pt1 | contig 9975 bp, 9 predicted proteins | sample MGYA00511242_ERZ773187 | MGnify/ENA primary metagenome ERZ773187 (study PRJEB29015, sample SAMEA2737744) | human gut metagenome | biome: human gut; feature: human-associated habitat; material: faeces | place: China | collected 2012 ... | reverse complement strand
ACGATTTTGAAGCTAGTGACTTTGTCATTAGCGGGAACATCGTCCCTGCCGGCGATAGCGAGAAACTCTTCATGGAATGAGCCAGGAATATACTTCGAAGAGAGATTGCCCTCGTCGATGTCCGCTTGAAATTCTTCGCTCATTCGTTCGAGAAAAGCAAGCTTAAATGCTGCACTTACTCGACCTATATTCCAAAGATAAGTCTTATAACGTATTGCACATAGTATACGGTACAAATCTTTCTCTGCATCTATACTGTCAAGATAAGCTTTACATTCCTCCATTTCATCGCATACGGCAAAAACCTTGGCGCGTGAGTTGGAAGAGGAGAAAGCACTGTCTAAGCGATAATGTATCACAGGAAAGTTGACTGCCATAGCTCGTTTGGAGGCTACCCAAACCTTAAACGCGAAAGAGGTATCTTGATATGAAGCACCCGGTGTTTCGTTGAAACGAACATTGTTGTTAATGAGAAAGTCGCGCTTGTAGATTGCTGTCCAAATGCTTGGATTTATCCAGAAGCATCGTGGGTAATCTTGTGGCTTGAAAACAGCATTGACGGGAACAGGGGGCAATTGATCTGGGCAATGACGGGCGACCTTTACTATTGCGTCAAAATATGATTCTTTCGTATCCGTGAATTGCAGGTAGCAGCCTTTGATGACGTCCAGATCATGTTCTTTGGCGAGAGCATAAAGTTTTTCCCAGGCATGCTCGCAGGCATAATCATCTGATTCAAGGATGCCGATATATTCTCCGGTGGCTGCATCGAGGCCATCATTCATGGCCGCGCCATAGCCTGCATTGGCTTTGTCGATTACTTTGATGCGTGGATCTCTTCTCTCGTATTCTCGAAGTATTTGCAGTGATTGGTCAGTAGATCCGTCGTTGATGCAAATGATTTCGAGATCATGAAACGATTGGTTGAGGGCGCTGTCGAGGCACTCTGCGAGATAAGACTCCACATTGCAGACGGGCATGATAACGGACAGCTTGGGGCTCATTGATTCCTCCAGTTTGACACGACGATTCGTTTCGAGTCCAAAAGGATCTTCTGAACTTCAGCTTAAGCTTACCATCTTATTTAGTGCTGTCCGCTGTGAAGTTTGCCGACGATGGCGATAAAGAAGGTGGTTTTAAGATCTATGCTGCATCGTTTCAAAATGACAGGTGACGCGATTCTCTCATTAAAGGTCAGTTACGGGTTGAGTAGGGCGTATTGCGGCGTCTCTGAAGGTGCGCCGAATCTGGAGGTCGTGGCTCTAAGGGCAATACGATGAATTTTTGTCAGATGAACCTCGGCAGTAAGACGACGTTTCTGAATGCGCAATCAGCCCGTCGGTTTGTCGGTATGCTTCTAAGATCGCATTGTCTATTCCTATAGCTCATTCGTGACCCATTTTAAGCGCCCTCTTGCAAATGACCTTTGCCCTGGATGCCTGAGCGGCGAAATCTTCTTTTGCGATCATTTCGAGTATAAGTCAGTGCGTAATTTGGTACGTGCTCTATATTTTGTCCTTACCTTGAAATGAGCCTAAAATCCCTCTTTGCAGAATGCGGGTAGTGCAGCTCTTGGAGTGCGTCGTGCCTTAAAATCTCGAGTAATGGAACATCCATCCAGGCAGCGAGGACTTCCACCATGAGCGGAAAAGGGAAGCGACGCCGACGAGCGCGAGCTATCCCCGGCCGAGAGGATAATCTTTCGCTGCCGCCATGCGGTCGCCGGCCTTTTTTTCAACGGTTGCGGACGGGACGCGAGCGTGGTGCACCGGTGGCACTGCGTGGCCTTGTGTATGGCAAAGTGATTCTCGATAGTTTAACATATAGGAGTTCGGCACTTTGGCAGCGAACATGCCGACCCATAACCAATAGCTATTCTTGTCTTGCCTCGGTAACGACGAGAAAGGCTGAAAAGGCATATGACCAGCATGCCCAAGGCATATTCTATTAGACGACTGCGCATGAGGGGCGCAATGTCTCCGAGATCGGCAGAACGCTGGAAGTCTTCCGCGACACGGTGTGCAAGTACCTTGAAGAACCCGATCTCTCGCCGCTACCGCCCGTGAAATGCGGGTCGGCGAGCATCATAGACCAGTACCGTCCGCCCATCGTCTCTTGGCTGGAGGAGGACGTTAAGAGCTGGTACAAACAGCGCCATATGGCCAGACGCATTTGAGAGCACTTGGCCGAGGAGGGCAAAGTCAAGTCCGTCGGCGCCGCGCCCACTCGGATCGTGTTCGACAACGCCGCAGGCGTTGACAGGCGCATCGGCGATAACGCCAGGCCCACCGAGTTCTTCGGTGCCCTCGTCGCCATTACGGCTTCGCCTCCTCCTTCTGCAACCCCAACGCAGGGTACGAGAAGGAACCGTCGGGAATGATTAGCAACCCACCTTGGTATCAGCCTTTGCTGATCGCTGGTACCAAGGTGGGTTGCTAATCGAGAGATCGTGCTGTTTCCACTCTTGGAATGTCAAATATGGAAATGGTTGAGTCCATACGCTGCGGACGGTCTAGCTTGTTTAAAATAAGCAGCGTTCAACGAGAGTAACGCCTTGGCGGCGAATCGTCCTTTGAATGAAGGGAAATATGGAACCAGCCAATGTATCTGCATTACGTCTGCGTCGACCTATATCGTATTGGGTCGTGGTTTTCGGTATTTCTCTGCTGCTGGTTCCGATGTTTCCTACGATGGGATTACGGGCGATGTGGGGCGAAGGATGGCTTCAGCTACTACGTTTGTGGAGTGGGATTGCGTTTTTCGTTGCGGTAGTTATTTGGGTATCAAGAACGCGTAGCGCGAACGCTCCGCTGGTGTGTGCCCTGGGCTTTAATTGCGTGGTGCTGTTGTCAACTGTCTTATGTGGTGGTTCCTTGGAGGTGTGGGGGGAGGCGTGGTTGCCCTGCTGCACGGCAGTGGTCCTCGTGGCAGGAATGGGGAAAAGCGGATTCCTCCAACTTCTCTATGCAGTTTTTGGATTCACGCTTGTCCTGTCGGCCGTCAACGCAGCGTCAATGGTTTTGTATCCAGGGGGCATGGTTGACGTTTCGGTGTATTTCTTCGATAACAGGAATTCCGTTTTCTCGCTCATATTTCCCTGCCTTGGAAGTAGTCTTCTTATTGATCGCAGGCGCGGCGTGGCTTTTTCCGCACGGAGCTTTATATCCCTGGTGTTTAGTCTTGCTCAGGTTCTCTTGGGCGGCTCTGTAACTTCGTCAATTGCTCTGGTTGCGTTTGCTATATCTGCGTCCGCTGTGTTGCTGCTAAAACAGTCTCGGGGCTTCTTGAGTGGTTGGACTTATACGTTAGTTTCCCTTGTTGTTTCGTTTCTTGTCGTGGTTTGTCGGGTGCACCATTACTTGGGGTTTATTGTGTCGGATCTGCTGGGGAAATCGCTGACGCTTTCTGGGCGTGATCAGGTGTGGGACAAGGCGTTTTCTTTGGTTGGTGGAGACCATTTGGCGCTTGGCGGGGGCGTCACTGCCTATACGGATCTGATCATCAACGATGCTCAGTTCTATCATGCGCATAATGTGTATCTGCAGGCGCTGTTGATTGGCGGCGTTGTGGGGTTAGCTCTGCTGATTGCTATGTTATTTCTGTTTGCGCATAAAGAGAACATGCACCGATTTAACGCCTTAAGTGCGCTCTCAGCGGCCATCATTGGAGGATATCTCGTCGTCGGTGTCAGCGAAACCGTGCTCGTGCCATCTTTCTTTCTTATGTTTGCGGTTTCCGTTGTGCTACCCACCAAGCCGCAAGCTAATGTAAAACGAGCGGAGCAGGATGTCCTGCATTAGGAACGAGCTTGTCGAAGGAACGCCTCCTGGTTTCACGCCGGTGGTCAGCTGGGATAACGAGAGGAGCGCTGGGGCTGGTAAATGGCGGGTGTCTACTGCTGGCATGAGTCATGCTAGCCAACCTGTCGCTGCTCCTTCAGCGTATCCAAGATATAGCGATTCTCAAGACCCGGCTCCGCACCCCCCCCCAAGTCCGCTCCCCCCGAAATAGGGTGTCAGATACTTACCTTATATAGCTGACTTTTAATGCCATACTCTGTGCATAGGTTTATTGTTTTCGCGATTGCGCTAAGCCTCAAGCTCGAAAAGTGGATATGGAATAATAGAAGCTTATTTCATAAAGCAAATTTCAACAATATTATAATCTATTAGGTAAGTTCTTTATGGTTGATGTCAATTCGCTCTGTGAGTCCTTCCATGTCTGAGTGCATGTTATGGTGACCGAAGCTTCGTGGGCACAGTATGCAGCCCCTATGCTCCCGTCTTTGACGCATAAGAAAGAGAAGATCTGGTAAAACATCAGGTGAGAAGGCTGTTCTACCGGATCTTCTCGGATCCGATCTGTAATAATGCCTCAACTTTTCCGCACTTCCTTTAAGATCCTCTTCATCTTGGAGATAGGCACTATCTCAGTGTCCACATCCACGCCGAAGGCTTCGCAGAGCGCATCGGTGAGAGCCGTGCGTTCGTATGTCGGCACCCAGTCCGTGCCGCGCAGCTCCAGATAGCTGAACCCCTTCAGGGCCCGCATGATCTCGCGCAGGTGAACTCGTCGCCCACCTTGCGCTCTATGACGCGGTGGGCGAGGAGGGCCGTGAAGCAGACGAGGAAGTGCGCCCGTATCCTGTCCTCTCACGAGGGGTACACCGGGCGCGTCCTCATCTCGCTCTTCATGATGCGGAAGCGCTCCTCTATCTGCCAGCGCTGGGCGTTCACCCTCAGGATTCCTCCCGCATCGTCGTCATCGAGGCTGGTGGCGAGCGCGTAGAGGTCGTCGTATCGCTCCTCCTCGGCGGTCTTCTCCTCGTCAACGGCCCGGACGACACGCTCGGCGACCTCGCCCTCGTCTGTGGGGGCGGTGCGCTTGCAGAGGCGCCTGAAGTCATTGGCGCCCTTGCGGTCGAGCCTCGACGGATCCTTGTCCATGGCAGAGAGCATCCGGTCTATCTGACCGGCCCTGATGGAGTGTTTGTGGTCGCGGTGCTTCAGCGAGAACGTGGCGACGAGTGTTTTTGCTGGCCTGAATTTGAACAAATGGGGATGTTCGTTTTTACTTTGTCGAAAACACCGGCCCGCGTGTGACGGTGCGGTTGCGTCTGACCTCGTCGGCGACGCTGGACTGGGACACCTCCCCAGGTCGCGCGCCATCGCGCGGGCCGGCCGGTTCTTGTCCAGCCCCCGCTCTATCGCGGCCCTCTCGGCGCGGTGGAGCCTCCTGTAGGGCCTCTGCCTTCTCTCTGACATTGGAATCTCCTTCCGCTCTCGCGGCGCTCCTTCGGCACCGCCGTCGAATGAAGCATCCCGAACTCAGCCGCACGCGTCCAGCTGGGTTTTGAGGAAAAGCGAAGGTGTACGGATCAACTCGCGAATCAACCCAAATAACTGTGCGCACCCCCATGGTTTTGATGCGTGGAGCAACTTGGCAACAAAACTTAGCCTATAATATAATTATGTAGATTCAACCCGAGCAGGAGCGTTGCGTGAAGGCATCTGATTTCCCCATTCTAATCAAACATTATTTAGGTCTCGCTGTGTTAGTGCCGTTAGTGAGTGCGCTGCTGGTAGGTGTTTTTGCCGCAGTGTCGAACCATGCGGACCAAACCACTTATTCATCAACGACAAAGCTCATTGTGGCCGATCCGTCCGGTCTGCTGTCGGCTGCAGATGTTAGCGCTCTGCAAGTGGCATCTTCCGAGCAGGTTGTCGGCAGAATGACTTGTGGCGACATTTCCTTGACTGCAACAACATACGACAGCTCACGAACCACTGAATTTGTGGCGGAGGGATTTAGGGAGAATGAGGTTTTGAGTTCATCTGAAGAAGCAGCCAAGTTGACGGCGGAGGCTGTGAGGCAGGCACTAGCGGAACAGGCGGAATCGATCCGTTCGAGTTTGTTGTCTGCGGAACAGGCAATTGACTCAAATGCTCAAGATGACTTGTCGGGCACTCTCGCTAAAGTTTCAGCGCTAGAGTCTTGCGTATTCTCTATCGTGCCCGAAGATGTTATCTCTGTTGGTCCAGTCGGCATTTTGAAATACGCATCTATCGGTTTATTAGGGGGCTTGCTAGTTGTGTTGTTTGCGCTTGTGACGCATGAGATGATAAGGCGACCGATCAAAAGCCGATATGATGTCGCAGATATTACGGATTTACCAGTCCTCAATGGAAATGGAGGTGAATTCGGGGCCGATATAACGCGAGTGAGCTTACTAGCGATTTGCGGAGCGATGCCTGACGTTGTTGCTGTGGTGCCAGTAGGCGGCTCATCTGAGCCTTTTTCCGACCAGCTTGCGAGCTCTATTGCTTGCTCTTCGAGCAATACCTCTGATGTGAGAGCTCTGGATTATATCGATGAAAGCGCCGAGAGTTGCTCGATTGCTAGCACAGCTGGAGCGACGATAGTTTGCGTGCATTTGTGGAAAAGCTCCGCAAATGATTTGCGGCTTTGTCTGAACGAATTAAGCAATCTGAAAGCGCGTGTTGTGGGCATTTCTTTGGTAAATTAAAGGAATTTTGGAGACATCTGCTTCCTGCGATTCTGTCGGAGTAACGTGCTTCCTGTTTTGGCTATCTGCGGTAGCCTTTGGAGGGTAAGGATAGAGCTTGAGGGCTGACGAACATATAGGCATTGCGATGGTGGAAGAGCTTGTTGACACTACGACGGTTCGACCGGTTCGCAAGCTTGATTTAAACAAAGCTGCTAAACCATTAACCTATGTACTGCTGAAAAGGCTGGCTGATATTTCTATCGCGTTGGTCGCTTTGGCCATTTCCCTCCCTTTGATGGTGATTGTGTCTATTGCTATAAAGATAGAGAGTAAAGGACCCGTACTGTACAAGCAGACCAGACTTGGGAAGAATGGTCTACCCTTTACTATGGTAAAGTTTCGAAGTATGTATGTTAATGCGGAGGCAGAAGGGCCGCGATGGGCGAGCGACGGAGACGATAGGATTACGAAAGTCGGTTCATTTTTACGCAAAACGCGAATCGATGAATTTCCTCAGTTTTTTCAAGTTGTTACCGGAAAAATGAGTTTAGTTGGGCCTAGACCGGAGCGCCCTGAATTTTATGAAGCGTTCGAGCAATATATACCCGGTTTCAAGCAACGGCTTTTTGTAAAACCGGGTATAACTGGTCTCGCCCAAGTGAATGGAGGCTATCTACTGCTGCCGGAGCAGAAAGTCTCTTATGATTTGGAATATATAGAAGATGCGACGCTATATTTGGATTTGAAAATCATTTTTTCGACAGTTAAAATTCTATTCTCGCACGAAGGAGCGAGATAACAGGAATGTGGGTGATGACGTCGATGGCTAATAAAGCGCGAACGGTAAATAAAACTGTTTGGATGATCGCGATGGACTGCTCCACGCCAGAAGACGGTCCTCACAATCGACATTTTTGGTTTGCGAAACATTTAAAGGCCAGAGGATACAATGTCGTCGTGTTTGTTGCGAGTCGCGAGCGTGGAAGTTCGATACAAAAGATATCAGACAAAAGCCCATACCTCATCGACGAAACGCATGGCTTTCCTTTTGTCTATATTCGTATTCGAGATTATGGCGAAAGCATGAAACGGCGCGTTGCGGCAATTGCTGCATTCCACGTTCGTCTTGCAAGGTATTCGCGTTCGTTTGCTGAGCGGTTTGGCCGTCCTGATGTCATATTGGGGTCGAGCGGTTATCCCTTATCTCCGTGGTTGGCTCATCGATTTGCGCGACGATTTGACGCTAAGAGCATTTGTGAGATACGCGATCTATGGCCCCTCTCTCTAGAAGAGTACGGCATCATCAAGCCCGGCGGGGCTATCGCGAAAGCGATGTATGTGCTAGAACGCAAGAACTACGAGAACGCTAATGCGATCGTTTTCCTAATGGAGGGCGGGGAAGATTACATCTGCAATAAAGGATGGAATACGGGCAGTGGCGGCAAGATCGACCTTACTAAGGTGTATCACATTAATAATGGTATTGACCTCGATGCATTCAAAGAAAACGCCGCTAGTTTCGATTGTCCTGTTGAAGCATTGAAGGATAATGGTAAGGTGAAGATAATCTATGCAGGTTCAATACGCAGGGCGAATAACATCGGCTTCTTAGTTGATGTTGCGCAATGCATGCGCAACGATCGCGATATTGAATTTGTTGCGCTAGGCGCAGGAGATGAGCTGGATGTGTTGCGTGATAGGGCACAGGATCTCGGACTTGACAATATCGTTTTTCCAGGCGCAATTGACAAGAGAGAGATTCCCGCCAGCTTGAAACGAGCACAGATACTATTATTGTTATACTCTTCTTCGCAGGTTAATCTTTCGCAGTATGGCATGAGCCAGAACAAGCTATTCGATTATCTTGCGAGCGGGAAACCAATTCTTTCGAATTTGCCCTCGAATTATTCGATCATAAACAAGTACGATTGCGGTGTCGAGCGCTCCTTTACGAGTCCTGAGGATTTTGCCGGTCAAATCAGAAAAATGATATCTGATAAAAGTTCGATGAGGCGATGGAGCGAGAACGCCCGGGCTACGGCTGAGTTATACTCTTTTGTTAGCCATACGAACCACTTGATTAACGTAATCGAGGATATTACTAAGGAGGAACAGTGAACAAGCAGGAGCTGTTGGATAAGATCGCCTCTCGCGATTTGGTATGTGGCACTGTGGGGCTGGGTTACGTGGGTCTGCCTTTGGCGGTCGAGAAGGCTAAAGCTGGCTTCAAGACTGTGGGCATCGACGTGCAGGCCGATAAGGTCGACATGGTCAATCGCGGTGAGAACTACATCGGTGATGTGGTGAACGAGGATCTGCGTCAGCTTGTTGCCGATGGTATGATCGAAGCTTCGACCGATTTCTCTCGTATTGGCGAATGTGACTTTGTGGCCATCTGTGTGCCGACGCCGCTGGACGTTCACCAGCAGCCTGATACCTCCTATATGGAATCCTCGGCAAAGGCCATCGCACCCTACTTGAAGGACGGTGTGATGGTGGTGCTCGAATCCACCACTTATCCTGGCACGACTGAGGAGCTCATTCGCCCTATTCTGGAGGAGGGCTCCGGTCTCAAGTGCGGCGAGCAATTCTACCTGGGCTTCAGCCCCGAGCGCGTTGATCCGGGCAATCTCATCTACAAAACCAAGAATACCCCCAAGGTCGTTGGCGCCATTGGCGAAGACGCTCTGGACTGCATTGCGGCGGTGTACGAGTCGGTGCTCGAAGGTGGCGTGACCAAGGTGTCGAGCCCGGCCGTGGCTGAGATGGAGAAGATCCTGGAGAATACCTACCGCAACGTGAATATCGGCCTGGTGAACGAGATGGCTATGCTGTGCGACCGCATGGGTATCGATGTGTGGGAAGTTATCGACGCTGCCAAGACGAAGCCCTATGGGTTTACCGCATTCTATCCGGGTCCCGGCCTGGGCGGACACTGCATTCCGCTCGACCCCTACTACCTTTCTTGGAAGGCGCGTGAGTACGGGTTTCATACCTCGATGATCGAGTCCTCTATGATGGTGAATGATCAGATGCCCGAGTACTGCGTCGACCGTGCCGCTCGGGTGTTGAACGAGAGCGAGAAGTCTCTCAAGGGCGCTGAGGTACTGGTGCTCGGTGTGGCCTACAAGCAGGATATCGACGATTATCGTGAGAGCCCGGCCCTGCGCGTTATCGAGTGCCTGGAGAATCGCGGTGCGAACGTGATCTACTACGATCCGTGGGTGGCCGAATACCGCTACAAGGGCGCGGTGAAACAGTCTATCCCCGAGCTTACTGATGAGGCGATCGAGAACGCCGACCTGGTCATGGTTACCTGCGCTCACACCAATGTGGATTATGATTTCATACAGCAGCACGCCCAGGCCATTTTCGATACGAAGAATGCCATGAAGGCCGTCGAGGTTCGCGACAATATCGAGGTGCTGTAGTTGACTGTCAAAATCATGACCGTCGTAGGGGCGCGA
>ERZ773187.2926-NODE-2926-length-10003-cov-20.825895_pt1 | contig 10003 bp, 7 predicted proteins | sample MGYA00511242_ERZ773187 | MGnify/ENA primary metagenome ERZ773187 (study PRJEB29015, sample SAMEA2737744) | human gut metagenome | biome: human gut; feature: human-associated habitat; material: faeces | place: China | collected 2012 ... | reverse complement strand
CAGCCGCCGCGGGGTCCTGCAAAAACAGCGCCCCGCGCACGATCCACGCCCGCCCGGGGCAGACCGCACACGCGGCCAGAACCGCCGCCGCACTGCCCGCAAATGCGGCCCCGCACAGCGCAGCCGCCGCCCACCGGCGCAGCTTTTGCATGGCACACACCCCCTTGTACCAGAATTTTATGCGATTTTTTTGGTTTCTATGAAGTTTTTTTCAAAAAGCCCTTGCAACTTTGCAAAAAGTGTGGTAGGATAACTTGTACTGTTATGGGGAACCAAGGAGGTGGAACGAATGCCTAATATTAAATCTCAGAAGGATCGTGTTGTTCAGGCCAAGAAAGAGGCTCTGCACAATAAGGTCGTCAAGTCCAACCTGAAAACAGTGGTCAAGAAGGCAAACGCTGCCATCGACAGCAATGCTGCTGACAAGGAGACCGTCGTTAAGGTTGCTGTCTCTGCCATCGACTCTGCTAAGAGCAAGGGTGTTATCCATAAGAACACCGCTGCCCGCAAGATCAGCCGCATGGCTAAGCGCGCCAACAAGGCTGCTGCTCAGTAATTGATCGCATGAACAATGCCCGCCGTGGAAACACGGCGGGCATTTTCATTTATATTTTGCGGAAAAGGCTTCTTCCCTGGGGGAGAAGCTGTCCGCGAAGCGGACTGATGTGGGGAGAGTGTGCCCTGACAGCCCGTTACCGGGCGGCAGTGGCAAGGTCTGCCCTCATCCGTCTGCGGGCGGGGCCGCAGACACCTTCCCCCGAGGGGGAAGGCTCCCATTTTATAGCTCCTGCTCCATCAGCAGCTTCTTCAGCGGCAATAGCGCCGCGGGCTCGGCGCTGAAGGTGCGGATGCCGAGCTTTAAATAGGCCGGCATGGCATCCACGGCGGCCACGGTGATGCCGCAGAGGTAGACCTGTGCGCCGTGCTCCTGTGCCTGCTCCAGAATGCCGCTGACAAGGCGCAGCACGGCGGGGTTCGTCAGCTGGTTCACGGCGGCGGTGGGGTTCTGCACAAGGCCCAGCGTGTAGCGGGTCAGGTCCTCAATATCCACAGCCATCAGCTGCGCGCCGTGCTCCATCATATCCCCGGCCATGACCGCGGCGGACGGCATGTCCACAACGCAGCCCAGCATCATCGGGCCTGTCTCGCGGCCCTCGGCCAGCAGCTCGTCGCGGCAGGTGTTGACCTCCTTCACGCAGCGATCCCAGTCGACCACATCTTTTATCATCGGGAACACGACCCGCAGGTCGCCGTCCGTGGCGGCGCGCAGCAGCGCCCGGATCTGCGGCTTGAACAGCCGGTTGCCGCGCAGGCGGTCCTGCGTCTCCCCGGCCCAGGGGGCATCGTCGTCGGCGCGGGTATCGCAGGTGCGCAGCAGCACGGGCACGCCCTCGGCGCTTTTCAGCAGCTCGCGCAGACGGGTGGTCTGCACCTCGTCGCGCTGGTCGTACAGAATCGCGGTCTCGGTGCGCACAAGGCCGATGCCCGCCGCGCCGCGCGTATGGGGCACGTCGCTGTCGCTGATGTTGCAGGTCGGCATCAGGCGGAAGGCCGTGCCGTCCTTCGTCAGGCAGGGCAGGGCGGCCACGGGGTCGGGTTTCTGGCCGTGCAGGCGGCTCAATGCAATTTTACAGTCCGCCTGGGCGATCTGCGCACCGTCCGGCTCCACAATAAGCGTGCCGTTGTCGGCGTCAAGGATCGCACGGTGGCCCACGGCCATGGCCGCAGTGCCGCCGCCCAGCTGTACCACCGCCGGGATGCCCATGCTGCGGGCCATGATGGCGGCATGGCTGACCGTGCTGTCCTGGTCGCTGGCCAGGCCCAGCACCATGCGGCGGTCCAGACTGAATAGGTCACTGGGGAAGAAGCGGTCCGCCACCAGGATGCTGGGGCGCTTCAGATGCAGGCGGCGGCGCGGGCGTCCGTCCAGAATATCCACCACGCGGCGGCAGACGTCGCAGACATCGACGCTGCGCTCCCGGATGTACTCATCATCGACGTTTTTCAGGCGGCCCGCAAAAATCTGCTCGGCGCGCTCGACGGCGGCAGCCCCGCCCGCACCGGCGGCGATATAGTCACCGATCTCGTTCGTGAAGGACTCGTCCTCCAGCAGGGCGATCTGGAACAGCAGAATATCCGCGTCCGGCCCCTTGGCGCGCTGGCTCAAACGGCGCAGCTCATCCTTGGCCAGCACGACGGCGACGTCGTAGAGGGCACGCTCCCGGAACGGGTCGCAGACGATGCGGTGCAGGCCGGTGGTGCCGTGGTCGATCTGCTCAACCGGGCCGACCACAATGCCGGTGGACGCCGGTACGCCGGTATAGGTGTGCATAGGATGCCTCCTTTTTTCTTCTTGGCCCCCTCCGGGAGGGTGCTCCCGCAGGGTCGGATGAGGGGCGGGTTCGCCGCAGACACCCGTTAAAGGCTTACCGCCCGGTAGGGGCCGCACATGTGCGGCCCGCAGCTTTACGGCGGGCGCTCCTCTGCCATACACGCGCGGGCCGGGCATGCCCGGCCCCTACAACGCGATACTTTGGCAAACGCTGGCGGGGCCCCAAGGGGGAAGCCTTTTTACAAAATCGGCAGCTCGCCCAGGGTCTTACTGACCAGGGCGGTCACGAATTCCTCGGGCACGGCGGCGGCGATGGCACGTTCGGTCACGAGGGTGTTGTCTCTGCCGTCCAGCAGGGCGGGGAAGCGGTCTGCCGGGTCCCTGTCAAAGCTGCCCATGAAGGTCGCGGCCAGCAGCTTCGGCGTGTAGGGCATGTCCTCGGGCACGCCGACGTGCTCGGCGGCCAGCTCCAGCGGGGCCAGTGCGCCGCGGGTGGGCGCACTCGGGTTCGGTGCGTAGGGTGCCGGGTAGTTTGCGCGCAGCCGCGCGTTTTTCTCCACAAGGTCAATTTCCGGTGCGCGGGCGCAGACCTCGGCCAGCAGTTTTTGGTATTGCTCGGCAAAGCGAGCCAGAAATTCCTCATTGTCGGGCAGCATGGCGTAGGCCGTGCCGCCGCAGCGGCCAAACAGCCGCAGCGTGTCAAAGTAGCCCAGCGCGATGTTGCGCCCGGCGCGGGCGGGGTCAAAGTCCAGCGTCGGACCTAAATCCCAGTGGCTGCGCACGATGCGCGTCGGCAGGCCGGTGGTGTTGGGGCGTACAATGCCGATGCCGTCCACATCGACGCCGAGCAGCTCCGCTGCACCCATTTTTGCGGCCAGATCCAGCGGCATATTGTCGCGCCAGCCGCCGTCAATGTACTTTACACCGTCAATTTCCCGCGGGCGCAGGGCCGGGAAGCAGGCACTGGACGCCAGCATATAGTCCTTTAACTGCCCTTCGGGGATGTCCTCGATGGGACACTGCACGCTGCGCAGGCTGCCCAGCTCGGTCATGACAAGGCCGAAGTGGATAGGCGATGTGCGCACGGCGTCCTCGTCGATCAGACGGTCGATCATCTCGGCCAGCGGTTCAACGTTCAGTCCGCCGCTGCGGATGATGTCGAGGAAGAACGCGTGCAGCTCCTCGGGCTTGAGCGTTGCGGGGACTTCGAGAACATCGTGAATTTCCAGGCTGCGCCACAGATCCTCGGCCTCCTGGATCTTGCCCATCGTGAACAGGCAGCCGTTCAGCGTGCCGACGCTTGCGCCCGTGATGATGTCAGGCGTCCAGTCCAGCTCCTGCAGAGCGCGCCAGACGCCGATCTGATAGCTGCCCTTGGCCCCGCCGCCAGCCAGCACCAGCGCACGTTTTCCGGTATGTTCCATCGGAAAAAGCCCTCCTGTTTTGTAGTTTTATTCATTATAGCATTTTCTGTTTTAAGTTGCCATAGCAAACCGGGTCACAATCTGCGGAAATTGCGCAGTTTTTTCAAATTTTATAAGGTGCTTGCAAGTGGCAGAAAAAAAGAGTAAGATAAAAATCAATGTGGCGACGCCCGGTAGGGGCCGCATATATGCGGCCCGCAGCTTTACGGCGGGCGTTCGTCTGCCATACACGCGCGGGCCGGGCATGCCCGGCCCCTACAGCGCAGTCAGTCTTAGAAGAAGGAGCAAAAGCCTATGTCTACCAAACCGATCCTCGTTGTCATGGCCGCCGGTATGGGCAGCCGCTACGGCGGACTCAAACAGATCGACCCCGTCGGCCCGTCCGGCGAGGCCATCCTCGACTACAGCCTGTACGATGCCCGCCGCGCCGGGTTCAAGACCGTCGTCTTTATCATCAAGCACGAGATCGAGCAGGCGTTTAAAGAGGCCGTCGGTGCCAGTGCCGTGCGCGCCGGGTTCGAGGTCCGCTACGCCTACCAGCAGCTGGAAAAGCTGCCCGAGGGCTTCACCGTGCCGGAGGGCCGCGTCAAGCCTTGGGGCACCGCCCATGCCATCCTCGTGGCCGAGGAGGCCATCGGCGACGCGCCGTTTGCGGTCATCAACGCCGACGACTACTACGGCCCGCAGGGCTTCAAGCTCATCTACGACTACCTGAGCACCCACGCCGACGGGGACCGCTACGCCTGGGCCATGGTCGGCTTCCTGCTGGGCAACACGGTCAGCGCCAACGGCAGTGTCAGCCGCGGCGTCTGCGTGACCGACGAGAGCCGCAACCTCGTCAGCGTGACCGAGCGCACCTGCATCGAGCCCTACGCCGACGGCATCCATTACAGTGAGGACGGCGGCAAGAGCTGGGCCGACCTGCCCGCCGACTGTGTTGTCTCGATGAACCTGTGGGGCTTCACCCCCGCCTACGTGCAGGAGGCCAAGGCCGGTTTTGCCGCGTTCCTGCAGGCCAGCCTGCCCGTCAACCCGATGAAGTGCGAATATTACCTGCCCACCGTCGTGACGAACGCGCTGGAGGCCGGCAAAGCGGATGTCCATGTGCTGACCAGTGCCGACAAATGGCACGGCATCACCTACCGCGAGGACAAGCCCGAGCTGGTCGAAGCCCTGAAAAAGATGAGCGAGGATGGACTGTACCCGGTGGATAGGCTGTTCTGAAAATCGTATAAAAATGCGGCCTCCTGCACGGAGACCGCATTTTTGTTTTGCGCAGGGGAGGGATTTATCCCTCCCGTGGAGTGGATGGCAGCCGCACACTTCCCCGGAGCGGTCAAGACCGCTCCCTACAAAGCACCCGTGAACGGCACACCGTAGGGAGGGTTCTTGACCCCTCCGCAAGGGTTTCCGGCCACGCAAACATTCCGGGAGGGATAAATTCCTCCCCTACAACCTTCCCATATACCTCATGCCGCCCTTGGCTCAAATGTACCCTTTGTCCTGCAGCAATCCGCGTAAAAACAGCAAAAAAATACCTTTAATATTTTACAAATGTTCGGGTTGTAATTGCCCTCTGCGTCGGGTATAATAAGGTTAGCACTATTGCTTTGTATGCACGCCCGCTGCGGCGTTTTTCACGAAAGCTGCGTTGCAGCGCAGCATTTGCAAAAGGAGAACTACTATGATGAAGAAAACCACCTTCGGTGCCGTTCTGGCGTTCCTGTTTGCCGCTGCCGGTGCCTTGACCGCCGCCGCACTCTATCTCTACCACCGTGAAAAGGAGCTGGACGAGTACGAGCGCCTGCTGTTCAGCGACGACTATGAGGATGACGATTACGACGACGAGGATTCCACCACCTACGAGAACATTCCCTCCGCCCCCGCAGAGGAGAAGGAGTAAATGATCCTCAAGGCTTCCCCCGCGGGGAAGCTTTTCTGCCGCCACAACCCGGCTGGGCACCGACCTGACGGCGTCCGGCTTTTTGGCAATGCCATACTGCCACGGAGAAAACACAATATGCGTAAACTGCTGCTTTGGCTTGTGATGGTCGCCGTTATGATTGCCGCCATCCTGGGCGGAACGGCGGCTTTTCTTTACAGCCGCACCGGGACGGATGCCCTGCCGCAGGAGGCCGTCACCTTCGGTGAGCAGACCCTCGAGCCCAACGGCTGGAGCTGGGTCATCCCGGTGCTGGGCGATAAGGTCAACAAGACCTACGAAAGCCCGACGAACCTGACCGTGCAGAAGCTGGGCACCTTCACCGATACCGTGCCGCAGCTCGTCCTGCCCGACTGGGTCACCGCTGCCGAGCTTCAGATCACCGCGCCCGACGGCACGGTCTGGACCGGCGCACTGGCCGACTGCAATACCTATACCTATACACAAAACGGGGACTATCAGATCATCGTGACCGCGCACCACAGCAGTGCGGACAACCCCGGCGACCCCGTGGGCTGGTACGCCTACCGCGCCGGCTACACGATGGCGATGAACCCCAAGGTCACCCTGAGCACCGAGCGCGCGCCGCAGGGCAGCATCGTGGCTGTGCAGCTGTCCGGCATTCTGGACGGCGAGCCGAGCCTGGAGACCGATCTGGGCACCGTCTGGTTCCGCAAGACCGCCAGCGGCTACATGGGCTATATTCCCGTGACCTACAACGCCGAGGGCGGCGACCATACGCTGCACCTGACCTGCGGGAGCCTGGAAAAGGACATCACCCTGACCGTCACCCGCACCATGTATGATACGGTCACCGTCCCCGCCGAGGAGGACACCGGCGGCGGGGAGGAGTTCCGCAACGCTATATGGCCGCTGTACACAACGGGCAGCTCCGCCAAGCTCTGGAATGGCCGCTTTGAGGCCCCCAGCGCGGGCGCTGTCGCCATGGAGTACGGTGTCACCCAGATGGTGGACGGCCAGCGCAGCGGCCAGGCCACCGGCCTGACCTATGCCGCCGCGGACGGCGAGACCGTCACCGCCCCGCAGGCAGGCAACGTTGTCTTTGCGGGCACGCTGACCCTGACCGGCGGCACGGTGGTCATCGACCACGGCTGCGGCGTAAAGAGCTACCTGTACGGGCTGGAGACTGTCGGCGTGGAGCGCGGGCAGAGTGTGTCCGCCGGCGACCCGCTGGGCACCGCCGGGACGGCCCACAACCTGATCTACGAGCTGCGCATCGGCAGCAAATCCACTGACCCGCAGACCGCGCTGGACGGAAACAGTGGTCTGCAATTCCGCGAGGCTGAATAAAATAGCTGCACACGGCACACCCGGCCTGCCGTGCCGCTGCCGTTTTGCCGGGCATCCATAAAGGTCCCTAAAAGAGTGAGTGTGAGTATGGAAGAAGATAAGAAATCCACTGCGGTACAGCCGGAGGAGGCCCCCAAGCCGAAGCCCCGGCGCCGCAAGGCAGCCAGCCCCCAGCCTGCCGCCGACACGCCCCCTGCGCCGACGGACAGCGCCGCGCCGCCCGCCGCAGACGGGCAGACCACAAAAAAGCCTGCCGCGTCCCCCAAGAAGCCGCGGGCCAAAAAAAACACAAAGACAACAAAAACCGCAAAGCCCAAGACGCCGAAGGCTGCTAAGACGGTGAAAAAAGCCCCGGCTGACGAGACCCCGGAGCGCAAGACCCCCGCACAGGAGAGCCCCGTTCCCGCCGCGCCGGAGCTTGCTGAGCCCAAATCCGAAAGCAAGCCCGAACCGCCGGAGACCCCCGCCCGGGAGGACGCTGCCGCACCCACCGTGCCCGACGTCCCGAGTGCCCCGGAACTGCCCGAGCCTGCGGAAAGGGCCGAGCCCGCCGGGACGGAGCCCGAACCGACAGCGGACGCCCCTGCCGCCGACGATACGCCTGCGGCAGAAGCGCCACCCGAGGCCGCCGCGGCAGACACAGCCGTCACCGACACGCCCGAGCAAACCGGGGACGTCCCCGCGGAGGACGCTGCCGAGCCGTCCGGCCTTGTTTTCAGCGATGACCTTGCCAACGATAAAGCCCTTGCCGCTGAGGCCGCACGCATGGCGAACATCTCCCGCACGGCGCAGCTTTCGATTGCGCAGATCATGGCCGGGCTGGAGGAGGACCCCGCGCCGTCTGCCGGGCCTGCCCCGGCTCCCGAGGCACCGCAGCATGACAGCGCCGCCGACGACGAGGACGACGAGCCGCAGGATACGATCCCGCAGGCCCTCGGGCGCGGTGTGTTCGGCATGTTCAAGTGGCTGCTCCTCGTTGTGCTGTTCGTGCTCATCATCGCAGGCGGCGGCGTAGCATGGCTTTACCGCAGCGCCACGCCTGACATGCTGCCCGAAGTCAAGGTCACCTTTGACGGCCAGGAGCTTGCTCCCACAGCCTACAAGTGGCACGTGCCGGTGGTCGGCAGCTTTTTCAGGCGCACCTACGCCGAAACGCTCAATTCCTCTCCCGTTGTGCTCGAGGATGCCATATCCGACGCATCGCCGGATATTATCGTGACGCCGTCCGACTACAGCACCCAGCTGACCATCACCGACGCCGACAAGGAGACCGTGTACGAGGGCAGCGCCACCGCCTTCCGCAGCTATCTGTTTGCGGAGAACGGCACGTTTGACGCCAAACTCGTCGTCACCGCGTCTGACAGCGCCGCCGAGGACAGCTCCAGCGTCACCGGCACCGAGACCTGGCAGTTCCGCTTCACCGTCAGCATCAAACCGTCCGTCACGCTCTGCACACCGACGGTGCAGCAGGGCAGCGTGGCCGCCGTGCGTGTCGGCAGCACCATGAGCCGGACCGAACCGACGCTGACGGGCCCGCTGGAAAGCACGGGCTTCGTCAGGGCCGCCAACGGCTGGATCTGCTACCTGCCCATCCCGTGGAACGCCGAGACCGGAAACACCGAGCTGACCGTGACTGCCGACGGCTATACCGAAACGCTGACGCTGTCGGTCCGCGCGGCATCCTACCCCTACAAGGATTACAGCGCCAAGTCCCAGCTGACGTCGCCCTACATCGGCGCGGACGACGCCCCCGATGCCGTCCGCAGGCTGCTGACGACTGACGGCGGCGAGATCCAGTGGGCCGTGGGCGGCTTTGTGCAGCCGTTCCTGGACAGCTTTGACACGCCGCTGCTCTACGGCATGACCGAGTACGTGGGCCGTTCCTACAGCGAGCGCAGCACGAACTACGGCTACGGCGGGCGCACCTCGACAAATGTCGTCATCAAGCCGAAGAAGTCGAAGGATTCTATGATCGTGCCCGCCAGCGGCCATGTGCTGCTGGCCGAGGACCTTGGCGGCAGCTACGGCTACACCGTCGTCATCGACCACGGCGCGGGCCTCAGGAGCATCTTCTACGGCCTGACCGCACTGGACGTCAAGGCCGGGGACGATGTCAAGCAGGGCCAGCTGCTGGGCACCAGCGGCAGGACCGTTGTGGCCGAGCTGCGCATCGGCACCGTGCCCATCAACCCGCTCCTCGTCTGGCGCGGCCAGTGCGACGGGCTGAAATATTTTTGAGTAAAAAGGCATCCATCTTTTAGGAAAAGGTGGGTGCCTTTTTTGCGTGCCGTGACTTCCCCCTCGGGGGAAGCTGTCGCTGAAAGCGACTGATGAGGGCAGAGCCGCCGCAATTGCCCGTGAATTGGCAATAGGGCACACTCTGCCCTCATCCGGCCCTGCGGGCCGCCTTCCCCCGATGGGGAAGGCAGAAGGCACAGGTACACGTGCCCCGGCATAGTATGGCGCAAATCAAACCGAGGTGAGCGCCTATGCCGAGAACATTTTGCGTGGTCGGGCACGATGCCCGCCAGCAGGCGGCGGCGCGCGTGCTGCGCCGTGCGGGTTACGGCGTGACCGCCGCCGACAATGCCGCCGCAGCCGATTACATTTTGCTGCCCATGTCCCAGGGCCGCGTCAGTGACGAGGTCGCCCGCGCACTGCAGGGTGCGGGGCAGGGGACGCTGATCTTAGCGGGCCGCCCCGGGATGCCGGTGCGGATGGCCGCGCGGGAGGCCGGGCTGCCGCTGATCGACTATTTTCTGCGGCCCGAGCTGGAATGCCTGAACGCCGTGCCCACCGCCGAGGGCTGTCTTGAGCTGCTGCTCCGCCTGCGGGAGCGCACGATCTGGGAGAGCGGCTTTATCGTGCTGGGCTATGGCCGCGTCGGGCGTGCCGTGGCACGGCGGCTGGTGCTGCTGGGCGGGCGCGTCACCGTGGCCGCCCGCAGCACCATGACTGTGAAGCGTTCCCTGAATGAATTGGAGGACGCCGGAC
>ERZ773187.2922-NODE-2922-length-10009-cov-6.403155_pt1 | contig 10009 bp, 8 predicted proteins | sample MGYA00511242_ERZ773187 | MGnify/ENA primary metagenome ERZ773187 (study PRJEB29015, sample SAMEA2737744) | human gut metagenome | biome: human gut; feature: human-associated habitat; material: faeces | place: China | collected 2012 ... | reverse complement strand
CCGCCACCGCCTGAGCCTCCCGAACGTCTGGAAGAGGTGTTGATTTTCGGTATTGTATAGCCTACCATGTATTCGGCATCGCAATGCATACATCGATGGCGAGCCTCCATCAGTCCTTCTGATAAAGTGGTGGCTTTAATAATAGTCCGATATTTTTCTTTCTTGTGCAGCGTCATTTGCCCGCAGGAGGGGCAGCATTCATAGCCGTCCTTTTTAAGCGGTATCCGGATTTTCACCTCTTCGCTGCAAGCGGAGCACCGGTAGATGCGGATGTATGCCGTCTTCAGTTCTGTTTCTTTGCGTTCGCTTTCAGTCAGCCGTTTCGTATCCTTTACCAACTCGTGCAAAGGAATCTCCCGGAGGGTTTCCCGGTTGCATTTCGGGCATGTCCGGCTGCGCCTGAGGGTCTTTTGTTTCTGGATGCCGAAATACCAGCAGGCAATACCCAGAATGGCGGGCCACACCGGTACCAGCCAGCACAGTCCGAGCAGGGTGCGTACAGTAAAGGGTTTTCGGGTCGCCAGCAAGGTCAGAGTGGCTTCCGTCCCTTCGTCTTTGGGCGTCATCCTGTGTACCGCCGATTTCCATACAAGCCAGTTTATAAGTATCAGCATCAGGGCAAATACGATAAAGACCAGGGAAGGGGTGGTACGCCGGAACTTTTTTATCCATGCTTCCGGTGGTGCTGCCTGATAGTTACTTCCGTACAGAACTTCCGCCACCGCCTTGACACCTTCAATCATTCCTGTATTCCAGTCATTTTCCCGAAGATGCGGCACCATGGTTTCCATCTGTATTCTTTTGCAAATGGCATCCGGCAATGCTCCTTCCAGTCCGTACCCGGTCTTGAAGGTTATATCCCGAATATCCCGAGTCAGCAGAATCAGCAGTCCGTTGTCATCTTCCGCCTTGCCGACACCCCACCGGTTGAACAGCGTAACAGCAAATTCATGCGGCTCCTCTCCTCCGATACTGTTCAAGGCTACAACTGCCACTTCTATGGTCAGGGAGTCTTCCAGTTGTTGCAATATATCGTTGATTTTATTCTTCGTTTCACTGTCCAATATATGGTCAGGGTCGGATACCCAATTATCCGATTGTATGTCTTGGGGTTGGGTACATCATCGACCGTTCCCCATGCCATCGGGCAGAAACCCACCAGAACGGCTATACAGATTATAAGTTTTCGTATCATACAGTGCCTCCTTTCTCATGATTATTCATATCGACTGGTCTGAAAGAACGTCTGTTGTCCTTTTCATCGTATTCTTTCAATTTCTCGCTGTTCATTTCCAACAGGTAAACGACGAATCCGGAAAATCCAAGCAGGCACATCACGCAGAAAAATAAGAGCAGAAGCATCCAGCCCCAACCGATATCGTCAAACATGGGTGAGGCAAACCTCATACAAATAATATAGGCAAACCCAAATGCCGCAACCAATATTCCCAATACCACGATGGGAAGCAGCAGGATTACTGCCAGTGTTTTCCATATCAGTTTGCAGAATTTGGGGTGACGGCCTGTGACAGCATAGCCTGTCAAAGAGCAGACGGTGGCAGATACCAGTATCATTATCAAACAGATAAATCCAGCCATCAGCCATTCCACAGGAGAAGCGGCAGTGAGCAGCCCTCTGCTCTTTGCAAAGATATTGGCAAATAGTCCTTCATTGATGATAAGATGCCCCAGACTGAACAGTACAGTGGTCAGAGCAAATACAATCATAAAAATAAAACCTGCCGCCAGACAGCCTAATGGCTCTTTGGAGTCCTGCTTCCTTCTCCAGATAATCAGCCCGGTTATCAGGACCTGTAGTACAATTAGGATATATCCTTCCATGGCTTCATTCAGTTAAAGATGACCGGAAGCGAAGCGACAAAGGAGATAGCTTTTCCCTTCCATGTCGCCGGGACATACTTTATGCCGTAGAGGCAGTCGCAGACCGCTTTTTCCAATAGTGGGTGGGGGTCTCCGTTTATTTTTACGTTGCTGGCAACGCCGTCAGCCCCGATGGTTATTTCCGCCATCATTCTTCCTGTAATTCCTTGCTCGACTGCCTCTTCCGGCTTCCTGAGCAATTGTGCCAAGACCATGTTCCATTCGTCCGGCATTCCTGTCTGCGGGTTGATGGGCTTGGCTGGCTGGAAATCAGGACTGAAATAATCCACTTCCTCCATCTCTTCCGGTTCGGCCTGCTTTTTATTGTCCGGTGATTTTTCGGTGCACAACCATTCGATAAGTTCGTTGCATCGTTCGCGGTTGATTATTAACCGGGATGCTTCTCCTTCCGATGGGGCAAATACGGTTATCTCGGCAATTTTCCGTCTCTTTTCGACCGGCATGTAGAGCAGCAGGCTGTCCCCCTGCAAGGCAACCGTGTAGTGCTTTCCCATCACTCCGATAGCGTCTGTATCGTCATTTCCCTCTGAATCTTCATCTTCCATAAAGTGTTTCAAGGTCTCTTCCAGGTTGTTAGGGTCGATGCCATTTTCTTTCAACCACTCTTCAAACGTGATTTTCCTTGTACTATTTTTCAGAATCTTGTCCAAATCTCCTGTTGTGGCTGTTGAAGAGGACGGCTCGTACCAGTTCCCGTCCCTGTGATAAAGGCGCTTCATGCCTTTCAGTTTGTCGAGAGTCTCTGCGTCTGCGGAAATGATGAAGCCGTTGTTGTCAACCTTTTCTATGGAAAAAGTCTTGTTGCCCCAAGTCACCTGCACCGGTTTGTCTCCAAAATCCTTTATGGGTACTGTGATGCGGTCATATTCCTGAGGCATATAGAAAGACAAGGAGATGTGTCCGCCTGCAATTTCCTGATAAGGAACAGTCAGTGGTATCTGTAATCCGAACCATATATTCAACATGTCTTTGTTCTTGGCATAGTCGCCGCCCTCAAGCAAATAGATGTCTTCTTCCGGGTGTATATAGACCGGTTTACCCTGCTTGTCAGTCAAATGAAGCTGCAAATCAGTCTCCAGGTCGAAGAAAAGTTCTTTGCAGAACCCCGTGAAGTTCCCGTTCTCATCCTCGTGATAATACTTTTCCCACAGGCCGGATCCTTGCCGACCGCCGAAATATGAAGATACATCTTCTTCTTTGCCTCTTAGCATGAGGTTGAAAAAGATAGAAGAATCCTTGTTCGGCTCTATGAATGCCTTGTCAAAACACATGAACAGTCTTGACAGGCTCTTTTTAAAGCTTTCGTGTTTGAATTTGTCCGCCCATTTTTCCCAAGGGAGCCTCTCCTGTTTGAACTCTTGGTTCTCTGTCAATGAATCAAGTTCGCCGAATGCCGCTCCAGTCTCGAACTGATAGAGCACTTCAAGTTGCTCCATGGCCTCTTTTTTCTCTTCTTCTGTCATTTTCGTCTTGTTTTGTGCCCATGCTCCCAGTACGAGATATGCAAGCAGGACGGTTGATAATAATCTTTTCATGATGAATGGTTGTATTGTGTTTTCATTAGAATAATACAGGAATAATGGCAACAGATGCAACGCATTCGCCGTCATATTTTGCCGGCATGAACCTCATGCGGTAGATGCAATCCGTTACAGTTTCGCTCAAAACCGGATGCGGCGAGCTTGTAATTTCCACTTTGCTGACAGCACCATCGGCCTCAATTACCACCGTAGCCATCACCTTGCCCGTAATGTTCTGCCCGACAACTTCCTGTGGAAGTGTAATCATCTGCGACAGTTCGGCGCTCCACTCGCTTGATGTGCCTGTCGTGATATGTAGCGGAACGGCAGGCTGGAATCCGTTTTCAGACAGGTCTATTGTCTCCGTGTCTTTTTCATATAAATGCCAATCAATGGCATTGCGTCCCTTGGTCAGTGTCCGGGCATATTCGACTCCCATTTTCAAATGTCCCTCCAGATAATCCCTGAAACCTTCAAGCACCCGGTCCTTATCAAGCCGCAATCCGCTGGCCGTTTGTTTTTCAGGAATATCCCACTCGGCACCGGCCCTGTATATTTCGACGGCATCCATTCCGTTCATAAAGACATAACCATAAACTACGCCTTGTCTGTATGCTTTGTTCAATTCTGCTTTGATGGCTTTGTTCATAAGACATATCGAGTCGCAGTCCTGACACAGAATCGCATTTTTAAAACATTCTGTTATAGTCATGGCACTCCTCAGTCCGTCTTCAAAAGCGGCCATGATGGCAGGACTGTTCCCACGGGAAAGTAGCATTGCATCAAACTCCTCTCTGTGGGCTTCCCCTATAAACCATTTATATTCCATGATCCAGCCAGCCTGTGCTACTCCCACTGCATATGAAATCATATCGTTAGGTGCCAGCAATGCATTTCGTTCATCAGGAGTGAGCCTCCTGTTGTCTTTCAGTTTGCGGATTCCGTCCGGAACGGCAGGGGAGTCAAATTTTGCAATTGCCGAAGCCAGGGCTTCCGCTTGGGTGATGTCATTGCTTGCTGTGACGGTATCTATCCACTCTGGAAGAATAAGGGCATCGTCGGCATGCTCTTGACACAGGAAATAAGGTCTGTTGTGATTTGCGATGTCGTAATAGCGTTCTTTCTCTTTATTGAAAAAAGAAAACCATTTATCGGATAAGGTGTCATAATGCCGGGACATCTCATTTTCAGAAGCGATATGCTTCCTTACCTGTTTCAGCACATCGGAAATTGCGGCGTCGATATAATCCAGTTCCGGATAGGGATTTGTTGAGTATGCTCCCATAAGGGCTCCGTTGCGGAAGCAGGTCCTTTCCATTCCGGTACTCTCTGCAATGTCCTTCAATTGTTTCCAGAGCGAGGAATAGTCTTTTAGTACGATTTCTTTCCAATGCTTTACGCCAAAGTCATAGCCGGCGTGGATATACGGAGCGTACTCTTTCCTGTAAGTTTTCACCTTGACGGATTTCCGGGCAAGCCTATCATAGGCGGTGGTATAGCATAAACTGTACACGATAGGATCCAGTACATCAATTTTGTCTCCCGGTTGGGGAAATTGTACCTTGGGTGCCGCTTTCTTTTCAATAGCCATATTCCATACCGTATCCTTTGTCACCTTTATATCAGGCTCCTCTTCGGTTATCCGGTTTGTATTTTGAGCTCCGGCTGACAATACCATGCCTGCAAACAAAGCTATGAATGCTATTTTTTTCATAGCAGCTTTTACAGGATAAGACACCTTCATATCATTCCAAAAGTAATTGTATAATTTATATATTGCGAGAATCTGATTATTCAGGATAGAGAATAGAAAAGGACAGTAGGAAAACGCTTGGTTAGCAAAGGTACAGCTCGGCAAACGCAAAATAGTGAAAAGCCATCCTTTCATGGCTATGAATCCGAGCGATGCCTTTTGCCGGTAGTAAGAGCCGGGGCTCGTCAGATAATTTTTCTTCTCCCAATCACAGGGGTTGGGAATAAAGCCGGTTTTGACTTTCGGTGGCAGACTGTCACCCCAAGCGTTTTTTATTATAGCAATTACGTTTTTCATAATCTTATCCGTTTTTTCTGCGTAAAAATAGCCAAATCCTACACATGGTTTCTTATGAATGCTGATAAGTTTTACGGATTTCTATTCATTCATGACCAATTATCCGACAATTATCCAACACACATGGATTCCATTATTGAAAATCAACATTTCGGACTGACCCCATTTTCGCCACCGGACTTGAATGCCACACTATCTAACAAGAAAGTGTGGAGCCGGTTTACTTATTTGTATTAGAGGTTCTGGTAAAACCCGGAAGCAAATAAATGAAAACAGTACCCCACACCTATATCGCATGTCATTCGCATACGGATACATGTGACAAGTGTTACTGCTCAGCCCTGCTTCCATTTTGAAATTTACCAGATTTCTAATACAAGGTGTTAGCGAAACACATCAACTATATATGTCAGTCGTTTGCACGACTTTACAAAGATAGGCAATGTTTTCGGATAAGCAGCAAGGAGTACTGTTTATTTTGCAAAAATACATGTATCGCTCAAAATTTCCGATATGATTTCTGACTAAAATATTGGAAAACTGTTCACTTTCCTTCTTTATGTGATTTGTCGGCTCCTTTTCTGATACCAGTACGGAAAAGCGACTCCGGAGTTTTTTTTGGGGGGGATACGGTTTGGCGACGTTTCCGCCGTTAAACTGTCCGGTTTTCGTTTAACGAAAACACACCCTGCTGTCCGCAGGAGCGGACCACGTTTATCCAATAATTATTGTGTACAAGCCTGTTGTATGGCTATTCTCCTGTGATTTACGGGACATTTCCATCAGATATTTACCAGCAGCTCACCCCATTAAAAGGTGGATATCTTTCCATAACCATGTGACTTACACCCATAGTTCAGGAATAAAGAGACGCATATACGGGAAATCTGCCCTTTCCATACCCTATTTCATCGCCAAATCGTTACCTGTCTGTTTTCTATGCTCCGCTTATCTTTTGAAACTCAAAAAGTTAAAGAGAACTACGCTATTTTTTAAACGTTGGGTACTTCTACTTATAAGGAAAAGGTGAAACCGATTGTGGATAAGGCGTTGGGCGGAAGCTTGCGGCTGTTCATACAAAAGGTGTATGAGGGGAGCTATTTCTCACGCAATGAAGAAGTGGTGCTCCACGCCAATGCGAATCTACCGAATGGGAGCACGCTTGAGCAGATGAATACACAGATAAAACGGATGGAAACCTATCTGAGTGGATTTAAGGAAATCAAACAGTTTCAAGCGTCCGTAGAGAGTGCCCGTAAGGCATCTATCCATATCTATTTCACCAAAGAACACCAGAAAAGCGGGTTCTCTTATACGTTGAAAGCTAATATGATAAGTAAGGCTCTTTAATTGGGTGATGGAGATTGGAGTATCTATGGGTTGCAGGATCAGGGATTTAGTAATAGTGTGCGTGAGAATGCGGGTTCTTTCCGAGTGAAGATGTACGGGTACAATTATGACGAACTTTACGATTGGGCGGAGAAACTGAAAGTAAAGCTATTGGAGCATCGGCGGATTAGAGAAGTGATGATAGGTTCTGGTGTCTCGTGGTGGAAAGATGATTGTATGGAGTTCTACTTCAATCTGAACAAACGGCGGATGGTTGAAGAAGGAATTGGAGCCGGAGGGTTGTTTTCCGTTATCCGTCCGATATATGGGCGAAATATGGAAATCGGCTCAGTACTGACGGAGGAAGGAACGGAAAAGATAAGGCTTTCTTCCCGACAATCAGAAGAAAGGGATTCGAAAAAGGACAGATGCCGCAAGAGGTGGCAAAGGAAAACCAGCAATACCGCTTGTGCCTGCAATACGAGTATATAGGTTCTTCGGAACAGGGGCATAAATTGCTGAAGAAGGATTTGGAGAAGTTTAATGAAGTCCTTCCGATGGGATATACTGCGAAATCAGAAGATAACAACTGGTCGTGGGGTGGAAAGGATAATAAACAATATCTTCTGCTTTTGGCATTATATTCTTTATTACGAGTATTCTTTTTAATTCGTTGAAACAGCCGTTGGCTATTATTTTTGTGATTCCGGTATCTTATATTGGCGTGTTCCTGACGTTCTATTGGTTCAAACTGAATTTTGACCAGGGAGGTTTTGCTTCCTTTGTCCTGCTTTGTGGCATCACGGTGAATGCAAGCATTTATATATTGAATGAATATAATGCAGTTCGTAAGCGTTTTCCGTGTCTTGCACCGTTACGGACCTATGTGAAGGCATGGAATACAAAGATAATACCTATCTTCCTCACAGTTGCTTCTATCGTTTTGGGATTTATTCCTTTTATGGTAGGAGCGGAAAAGGAGGAATTCTGGTTCCCGTTGGCGGCAGGCACTATTGGCGGGTTGATAATGTCAGTGTCGGAGTGTTTTTTTTCCCGTACTGACACTGAAGAAGAAGCTATGCTTTACTTCCTCTAAAGCTGTGCTTTAGGTATGCTAAAGCATAGCTTTAGACTGGATAAAGCTACGCTTTTGTTTTTACCAATTATTTCCCGCATTACTGCTGTTAATAAGCATTTCTACTCTTCGTTTGTACAAGTTCGCTCCTTCGGCAATGTTCTTTCCCGCATCCGCGGTTCCCATTCCATATATCACAATGGGGGTCTGCCATACCATGCCCGAGTGAATTGCACTTCCCTGATAAGGGCGCAAAAGTTCGTCCGTAGTGAATCGGTTTCGTCCACCACTGCGATAGGCCTCGTATTCCGAACCGGTAGTTGTCACTACCATCAATGGCTTTCCGGCAACGGCCGGAGTTTTGGATAAGAATGTGAAAACCTCGTCCTGCCATTTTTTTAATAATGACGGTGCGCTCATCCAATAGAAAGGAAACTGGTAGATAACGGCCGAAGTGTCGGAGATGATTTTACTCCATTCGTCGACATTGAAAGCGATGTCTTCCGACAATTCGTAAAGGTTGAAAACCGCTACTCCCTCGATGTCACTGACAGCGTCAATTAATGCCTTGTTCGCTTGTGAGGCTTTAATGTTGGGATGTGCCAGCAGAATCACTACTTTTCTTAAATCTTTATTCATATTCAATCAGTTATTTAGGATGATACAACTACTTATAAATAATATAAGGCTTAAAAATAGGAAAAAGTTCTCGAAAAGCAATATCTTAATTAAAAATAAAACAATCTCTCTTTGCTTTTGAATTTGTATTTTTGCATCCGCGTCATTGAGGCGTTACTTTGGAATTTTAGATAAAATTTAAATAGTATGATGATAGATTTTGCACAGTTCCCTTCTCCTTGTTATATTATGGAAGAAGAACTCTTAAGAAAGAACCTTACATTGATCAAAAGCGTAGCCGACAGGGCGGGAGTGGAGATTATCCTTGCTTTCAAGTCGTTTGCCATGTGGCGTTCTTTTCCTATATTCCGTGAATACATACGTCATTCAACAGCCAGTTCGGTGTATGAAGCTCGTTTGGCGCTGGAAGAGTTCGGGAGCAAGGCACATACGTATTCTCCTGCCTATACGGAGCAGGATTTTCCTGAAATCATGCGTTGTAGTAGTCATATCACATTCAACTCGATGGCCCAATTCGAACGTTTCTATTCGATGACGGTTACCGAAGGAAGCGGTATCTCATGTGGTATTCGTGTAAATCCTGAATATTCGGAGGTAGAGACGGAGCTTTATAATCCATGTGCGCCAGGTACCCGTTTTGGAATAACGGCAGACTTGCTGCCGGAGACATTGCCGCAGGGAATTGAAGGTTTTCATTGCCATTGTCATTGCGAGTCCTCCTCGTATGAGCTGGAACGTACATTGGAACATCTGGAAAGCAAGTTTTCCCGTTGGTTTCCGCAGATTAAATGGTTGAATCTGGGGGGCGGACATCTGATGACACGCAAAGATTATGACACTGAGCATTTGATAAAACTGTTGAAGGAATTGAGAACGCGTTATCCACACTTGCAGATAATCCTGGAGCCCGGATCGGCTTTTACTTGGCAGACAGGGGTACTGGCTTCCGAGGTTGTGGATATTGTGGAAAGTCGTGGAATCAAGACAGCTATTCTGAACGTCAGTTTCACCTGCCATATGCCGGACTGTCTGGAAATGCCATATCAGCCTGCCGTGCGTGGTGCAGAGATGGGAAATGAGGGGAAATACATCTATCGTCTTGGAGGAAATTCCTGTTTGAGTGGTGACTATATGGGACTGTGGAGTTTCGATCACGAGTTGCAAATCGGAGAGCGTATCGTGTTTGAAGATATGATTCACTATACGATGGTGAAAACGAATATGTTTAACGGAATTCACCATCCTGCCATTGCTATCTGGACCAAAGAGGGGAAAGCTGAAATATACAAGCAATTTTCTTATGAAGATTATCGTGGCCGAATGAGTTGATAATCAAAATGATTGTTTTGCGGTCGATGCAAAGTGAACAGATTTCTGTGAAAAAAGTAGGCAGAATGTTTGCAGGTTTACGGAAAATCCCTACCTTTGCAACCGCAAACGAAAAAATGCGGAAATAGCTCAGTTGGTAGAGCATAACCTTGCCAAGGTTAGGGT
>ERZ773187.2908-NODE-2908-length-10046-cov-2.853068_pt1 | contig 10046 bp, 10 predicted proteins | sample MGYA00511242_ERZ773187 | MGnify/ENA primary metagenome ERZ773187 (study PRJEB29015, sample SAMEA2737744) | human gut metagenome | biome: human gut; feature: human-associated habitat; material: faeces | place: China | collected 2012 ... | reverse complement strand
CTCTTAAAAATTTGCTTTCCACAAATAAATTTCAATCTGTAAAGTTTAATCTCTAAATATGTAATATTCCTTGAAAAATATATATTTCAAAGTTAGGGCAATTTCATCTGAATTTTAGGGCAAGTTTGCATATTGCTGTAAGTAGCTTATTTACTGGCTTTAGCGACGGTTTTTATATTCTTAGGGCAAAAACCTTAAAAAATTTCATCTCTTATATATTTTATATTATTATTTTTAATAATTTTATTTTAAAAAAATATGCCCTAAATTCCCTAAGTATATTAAATACTGGTGTTACAGGAGATTTGTTTTGCCCTAAACCCAATTTATTTTACCCTATACAATAAAAACTTGCCCTAACCTATATTTTCATATCTATATCATTTTCAACTACATTTACAAAAATAACCAAATATTAAATTTAGGTAAAGTTACTGTATGCAATTCTATTGACGATTTTGAAATAATTTGTTATTATAGAACTAATATAATATTGGAGGTAACGAAAAATGAAAAAATTTGTAAAAGGTCTTGCTTTTGTACTTGCAGGCACAATGCTTTTAGGTATGGTAGGCTGTGGTAGTTCAAACAATAGTGCAGATTCTACAGATAGTTCTGATGTAAAGACAGTTTCAGCTGGTAAGTTCACTTGGGCAACAAATGCTGAATTTGAACCATATGAATACAGAGATGGCGACAAGGTAGTTGGTATTGACGCTGAACTTGCTGACGCTATTGCTGAAAAGCTTGGTCTTCAGGCAGAAGTTGAAGATATGGCTTTCGATTCAATTATTCCTGCTGTTACAAGTGGTAAGGCTGATGTAGGTCTTGCAGGTATGACAGCTAGTGAAGACAGAAAGGTAAGTGTTGATTTCTCTGACACTTATGTTGAAGCTGGTCAGGTTATTATTGTAAAGAAAGGTTCTGACATCAAGGACGCATCTGGTCTTACTGGTAAGACAGTAGGTGTTCAGCTTGGTACAACTGGTGACCTTTATGTTTCTGACCCTAAGAATGTAGAAAATGTAACTGTTCAGCAGTTCCCTAAGGGTGCTGATGCTGTAGAAGCATTAAAGACAGACAAGATTGACGCTGTTGTTATTGATAATCAGCCAGCAAAGAAGTTTGTTGAAAATAATTCTGACATCGAAATCTTAGCAACACCTTTAACTCAGGAAAGCTATGCTATTGCCGTAGCAAAGGACAACAAACAACTCCTTGATGCAGTAAACAAGGCATTAGCTGAATTAAAGGAAAGTGGCGAATTAGACTCTATCCTTAACAAATATCTTGCAAATGACGAATCTGCAGAAACTACAACTTCTGCTCAGTAATTTATTTGCAAAGGTTATGACTTACAAAGGTGTGGAACTTCCACACCTTTTTTAAAGGTAAGTACCTTATTTTCGGAGGAAATATTTTATGTCAGATTTTCAGACTAAATTTTATTTGAATTTTATAAAAGATGACAGATGGAAGTACATAACTTCAGGTTTGGGCAACACACTTAAAATCACTGTTTTTGCCCTTATCTTTGCTGTTATTATCGGTGTGCTTGTTGCCATTATAAGATATTCTTATGACAAAAACCACACAAATAAGGCTGGTAACCTTATTCAGTCTTTACTTCAATTCTTGCTTGCTGTTGCCAACGGTATTTGCCACGTTTATTTAACAATTATTCGTGGTGTTCCTGTTGTAGTACAGCTTATGATTATTTATTTCATAATCTTCGCTAGTCCTGATGTAAGTAAGATTTTCTGTGCTGTAGTTGCTTTCTCTCTCAATTCCGGTGCATATGTTGCCGAAATCGTAAGAGGTGGTCTTAACAGTGTAGACAAAGGTCAGTTCGAAGCAGGTAGAAGTCTTGGCTTTGGCTATATTGCCACAATGTGGTACATCATTCTTCCACAGGCTTTCAAGAATATTCTCCCAGCCCTTGGCAATGAAGCTATTATGCTTTTAAAGGATACTTCCATTTCTGGTTATGTTGCTATTCAGGACTTAACAAAGGGTGGCGATATTATAAGAAGTCGTACTTATGACGCCTTTATGCCACTTATTGCTGTTGCTTTAATCTATTTAATTCTTGTTACAATATTAACATTACTTTTAAGACGCTTGGAAAGGAGGTTGCAGTCTAGTGAAAGATAATAATCCATTAATCAAGGTTGACCATTTGGTAAAACAATTTGGCAACACAAAGGCATTAAACGATGTATCTGCTGAAATTCGCCATGGCGAGGTAGTTGTTGTTGTTGGTCCATCTGGTTCTGGTAAATCCACTTTTCTTCGCTGTCTTAACCTACTTGAAGAACCTACAGATGGTCAGATATTCTTTGAGGGTACAGACATTACAGACCCTAAGACAAATATCAACACTCATAGACAAAAAATGGGTATGGTTTTCCAGCAGTTTAACCTCTTTCCACATATGACAATTATGGACAACCTTATTTTAGCTCCTACAAAGATTTTGAAAAAATCTCCTGATGAGGCTAAAAAGTACGCTATGGAACTTCTTGAAAAGGTTGGTCTTGCTGACAGAGCAGACTCTTATCCAAACCAGCTTTCAGGTGGTCAGAAACAGAGAATAGCTATTGTCAGAGCATTATGTATGCAACCTGATGTTATGCTTTTTGACGAACCAACTTCTGCCCTTGACCCTGAAATGGTTGGAGAAGTATTGGAAGTTATGAAAGACCTTGCAAATGGTCATATGACAATGGTTGTTGTTACTCACGAAATGGGCTTTGCTCGTGAAGTAGGTACAAGAGTTATATTTATGGAAAAGGGTTCAATAATTGAAGAAAATGAACCAAATGAATTCTTTGAAAATCCAAAGAGTTCAAGATTAAAAGAATTTTTAAATAAGGTTTTATAATTTTCTATCTCCGTAAGTTTTTACGGAGATTTTTTAGTGAATCGGAAAGATAAATCCGACGGCTTAACTTGTTAAGTCGCAAATTAACAAAGTTAATTTGTTCTGAAAAAGCTGAGTGAAAATGAATAAATATTTGACTTATTCATCAACTATGGTATAATTTTTAGTAACAAAACAATTTTTCAGGAGGTAGATTATGGTTCCCATTACTATAAGAGATTTGGAAATCGGCACAGGTATGCCAAAGGTTTGTTTACCTATTGTTGGACATACTCAGTACGAAATTGTATCTCAGACTATGACTATTGCATCTTTAAAGCCAGATATTGTTGAATGGCGTGTAGACTGGTATGATGATGTTCTTCAGTCAGAAAACTTAATTGAAATGCTCAAGCAGGTTAGAAAACTCCTTGACAGAATACCTCTCCTTTTAACTTTCAGACGAGTTGAAGAAGGTGGCGTTCAGGAATGTACTATTGAGGAGTACACAAGAGTATACGAAACTGCTATTCAGAGTGGTCTTGTTGACCTTGTTGACTACGAGCTTGAAGTAGGCGACGATGCTCTTATTCCTCTTATTAAGCACGCAAAAGATGCCGGCATTACAGTTGTAGTTTCTAACCACGACTTTGAAAAAACTCCAGCAAAGGAAGAACTTATCAGAAGAATGGAAAAAATGATTGACATTGAGGCTGATATTCCTAAAATTGCTGTTATGCCAAACTCAAACAGAGATGTTTTAGAACTTCTTGATGTTACAGACACTATTCATCAGAAATACCCTGATGTACCTATTATTACAATGAGTATGGAGGGCAGAGGTATTGTAAGTCGTGTTTGTGGCGAAATCTTTGGTAGCTGTGTAACATTTGGTTGTGCAAGAAAGGCGTCTGCCCCTGGACAGATTGAGGCTGATGACCTTGAAAGAGCAATAAAGATTATTCACGAAAACCTTTATCACAAAGACGAATTTGAAAATATGCAGTAATTTTTAAATAAATCTATACATAATTGGGGATTTTTCTTTTAGATTATCCCCTATTTTGTTGCAAATTTGGATAATTTTTACTTATTGCATAATTATACAATAATTCTTTTATGTATACTGTCCCTTATGGCTGTTATTTGCCTTTTAATTTTCTTATTTTTATTGACAATTAGGCTTATATACTTTAAAATATATAGTATACATTGTGCATTGTTTACAAAAAGGAGGATTCCATTATATGAAAAGATTTTTATCAACATTTATAGCACTTGCTTTATCAACAGTAATGCTTGCTGGTTGTGGCAGTGCATCTTCATCTACAGCATCTGCAGATGGCTCAAAGTCAGATAAGACTTACAACATAGGTGTAATTCAGTACACAGAACACCCTGCCCTTGATGCAGCAAGAGAAGGATTTATTGAAGCCTTAAAAGAGGGTGGCTATGTAGACGGCGAAAATGTAAAGATTGATGTTCAGAATGCACAGGCTGACCAGTCAAATCTTAAAACAATTTCTCAGAAATTCGTTACTGACAACAAAGACTTAGTTTTAGCTATTGCTACTCCTGCCGCTCAATCTATGGCAGCTGAAACAAAGGATATTCCTATTCTTGTTACAGCAGTTACTGACCCAGCTGAATCTGACTTAGTAGAATCTAACGAAGCACCTAACACAAATGTTTCTGGTACTTCAGATATTAACCCTGTTTCAGACCAGATTGCCCTTTTAAAACAGCTTGTTCCAAATGCTAAAAAGATTGCTATTATGTACTGCTCAGGCGAACAGAACTCTGTTCTTCAGGCTAAAATGGCTAAGGAAGCAGCTGACAAACTTGGTATCGAATCAAAGGAAGAAACTGTTTCTAACACAAATGATGTTGCTCAGGTTGCAGAATCTATGATTGGCAGATATGACGCAGTTTATATTCCTACTGACAATGTTCTTGCATCTTCAATGCCTCTTTTAACAAGTATTACTAATCCTAAGGGACTTCCAGTAATCGTTGGTGAAGAAGGTATGGTTCAGGGTGGTGGACTTGCTTCTGTTGCTATTGACTATACAGAACTTGGTAAGCTTACTGGTAAAATGGCTATTGACATTTTCGGTGGTAAGGACATTAAGACAATGCCAATTCAGTACACAGAAAATCCTCAGCTTGTTGTAAACAAGAAGGTTGCTACTGAAATGGGTATTACTATTCCTGATGATGTTGCCTCAAAGGCTAAAATGATTGAAGAATAGTGAGATAAATGCTCGCATTTATCTCATTCGGTCTAAGGTCGGGACCAGCCGTGAAAAATATGGCACTAAAAACCAGTACCATATTTTTGTCCCTGTCCTCGGTCGGGCAAAGCTCGACCTGTGGAATTAGTTTAAGAAAACCAAGGTTTTCTTAACAACTTTCCTTTTATAATCTTAAAAGCTCAAGAAACTATTGATAATTACAGATTAGTTTTTTGACAATCCAAAATAATCTAACGATTTTTAATTTTGTAAAGGGGCGGAAATCTCTGCCCCTTTATATTTTATTTTTACTGTAAGGAGAATTAATATGATTTTAAGTTTATTGGGTCTTATGCCAGGTGCTTTTGCTCAAGGTTTATTATGGGCAGTAATGGCAATCGGCGTATATATTACATACAGAATACTTGATATTGCTGACTTAACAGCTGAAGGTTGTTTCACTTTAGGTGCAGCTGTAACTTGTAAACTTGTTACATTAGGTTGGGACCCTTTCACATCAACTATCGTTTCTTTTTTAGCCGGTCTTTTAGCCGGTCTTGTTACTGGTTTATTACATACTAAGCTCAAAATTCCTGCTTTGCTTTCTGGTATTCTTACAATGACAGCCCTTTGGTCTGTAAACCTCAGGGTTATGGGTCAGTCAAATATACCTCTTTTAAAGCAGACTACAATTATTTCACTTTTAGAAGATGTTGGTCTTACTAAGAACTTAGCAGCCATCGTTGCCGGTCTTGTTCTCACTGTTTTTGTAATCTTCATTTTATGGATATTCTTTAACACAGAGCTTGGTTTCTCACTTCGTGCTACAGGTGACAACAAAAATATGATTAGAGCACAGGGTGTAAATACTGACAATACTCTTATTTTCGGTATTATGCTTGGTAACGGTCTTATTGCCGTTTCATCTTCTCTTGTAGCTCAGTTCAATGGTTTTGCCGATATTAGTATGGGTACTGGTACAATCGTTATTGGTCTTGCATCAGTAATCATTGGTGAGGTTGTTTTTGGTCACAGAAACCTTTTACATTCCCTTATAGCTGTTGCTTTAGGTTCAATACTCTATAGAATTATTATAGCTTTGGTTTTATGGCTTGGTTTAAGCTCAAACGATTTAAAACTTATAAGTTCAGTTCTTCTTGCTATTGCATTGTGTTTCCCTGCAATCAGAAATATATTTACAAAGAACCTTAAAAATTCTATTAAAAAGGGAGGCAGTGAAAATGCTTAAACTTGAAAAAATACATAAGTCCTTTGAAATAGGTACTGTAAACGAAAAACATATTTTAAAAGGTGTAAACCTTGAAGTAAATGACGGAGATTTTATAACAATCATTGGTGGCAACGGTGCCGGTAAGTCTACACTTTTAAACTCTGTAGCAGGTACATTCCCTGTTACTTCCGGTAAAATCTTTATTGATGGCGATGATGTAACTGCTGAACCTGAATTTAAGAGAGCTAAGTACATTGGTAGAGTTTTTCAGGACACAAGAATGGGTACAGCCTCTGATATGTCTATTGAACAGAACCTTGCTATTGCCTACAGACGTGGCAAAAAGCGTACTCTCCGTTGGGGTATTACAGAAAGAGAAAGAGGTCTTTACAGAGAACTTTTATCTCAGCTTGACTTAGGTCTTGAACACAGACTTAAGGACAAAACTCGTTTCCTTTCTGGTGGTCAAAGACAGGCTCTTACACTTCTTATGGCATCTTTCCACCAGCCAAAACTTCTTCTTTTAGATGAACATACAGCTGCCCTTGACCCTAAAACAGCTGCAAAAGTCCTTGAATTGACAGTAAAAATCGTAGAAGAAGAAAAACTTACTGCTATGATGGTTACTCACAATATGAAAGACGCATTAAGAATCGGTAATCGTCTTATTATGTTGCACAACGGCAATATTATTTTAGACCTTTCTAAGGAAGAAAAGCAAAATATGGAAGTTTCTGACCTTCTCAAGATGTTCGAAAGAGCAAGTGGCGAGGAAATGGACAACGACAGAATGCTTTTAGGCTAAATATAAACAATCAATACAAAAATCGTCACAAAATTGTGGCGATTTTTTGTTTTTCGTGGTATTATATTACTATATTTTTTTAGGAGGTTGTTTTTATGGAATTATTGTGGATTAATTGCTGTATCAGTGGCAAGGAAAATTCAAGGACTTACAAACTTTCAAAGGAGTTTTTGGAAAAATATAAATCCGAAGAAAATTTAGAAGTTGTAGAAATAGACCTCTCATTACAAAAACTACAGCCTTTGAAAAAGGAAGACATTGAAAAGAGAGATAGACTTTTAAAATCCGGTTCTCTCAATGACCCGATATTTGACTTTGCCGACAGATTTAGACGTGCAAACTACATTGTCATTTCTGCCCCTTATTGGGATTTAAGCTTTCCGTCACTTTTAAAGGTATTTTTTGAACATATTTGCGTATGTGGTATTACATTTGCCTATGACGAAAACGGTGTGGAAAAGGGTCTTTGTAGGTGCAAAGAATTGACATATATTACAACCTGTGGTGGATATTTGGGCAATTACAACTTAGGGTATAACTACATAAAGGGGCTTTGTGGTCTTTTTGGTATTGAAAATACAACTGAATACGCCCTTGAGGGTTTAGATATTGAGGAAAAGGAAGTATCCCTTAATAATTGCAGGGTTATAAAATAACTTTGTATAGTTGACAATGAATGACTTTAATATTACTATATATCTTTGGTAGGTGATAACGTGCATAGAAAATTATTTTTTGTTGCATTTATTGGTATTGTAGCTTTAGCACTGTGGCTTACATTTTTTACTTTGCCGGTGTTTAATATAAAGACAATAGAAATAAATGGCAACGAAAATTTATCAAAAGAACAAATTGAAAGTATGTTAAATACAAAGGTTGGGAATAATATTTTCGCCTTTAATAAAACAAAAGCATTAAAAAATATTAAATCCAACAACTACATTGAAGAAGTTAGTATTCACAGAAAACTTCCTTCAACAATAACTGTAGACATAAAGGAATATAAGCTAAGAGCCTATGTGCCTTATATGGGTTCATATCTTTATATTAATGACTACGGAAGAATACTGGACACACAAAAGACATTTAAGAAGCAGTTGCCTGTTGTAGAGGGTCTTAAATTTAACCAATTTACATTGGGAGAAGTTTTACAGGTAGACAACCCTAGTGCCTTTGATACAGTAGTTCAGCTTTCCAAACTTTTTGAAAAGGACCAGCTTTTAAATACTATTGTACGAGTTGACGTTTCTGATGAAAACGATATACATTTTTATGTAGGTAAAATTGATGTAGAGTTTGGTAGCTTTGATGACGCAAACAAAAAATTGCTTACATTAAACGAAGTTTTAAAGCAGTTAGATACTTCCTATGCTGGTGTACTTAATTTAACAGGTGGCAACCCAACTTGCACATATATTAATTAAAATGGCATAAATGCTTGCAACTAAAAGTAAAATTATTTTATTTATCATTAAGAACTTATAAATAAAATATAACCAACAAAAAATATTTTTAACCATTTATACATTAATTTATAATATAAATTTGTATGGAAATATTAAGAAAATATGATAAATTAACCAAAATTTTATTTTTATAGAAAATATGCTTGCAATATTGCCTAAAAGCAATTAAAATAATAATAGGTAGGTTTATGACTGGGAGGTTATAAACGGTTTATTATAATGAACGACTTGATGTTTATTCATATATAGGAGGATAATGTTGTGATTGAAATTGTAAACGAATTAAAAGATGTTGCAAAGATTGTTGTAATTGGTGTAGGTGGTGGCGGATGTAATGCCGTTGATAGAATGATTGCATCAAATACTGATGTAGAATACATTGCCGTAAATACAGATCAGGCAGCCTTAAACAAATCAAACGCAACAAAGAAAATCGCTATAGGTGCAAAACTTACTAGAGGTCTTGGTGCTGGTGCTCGTCCTGAAGTAGGTGCAAAGGCAGCTGAAGAAAATTCTGCTGATATTACTGACGCACTTGAAGGTGCTGATATGGTATTCATCACTGCTGGTATGGGTGGTGGTACAGGTACTGGTGCTTCTCCTGTTATTGCAAAAATGGCTAAGGAAATGGGTATTCTTACAGTAGCTGTTGTTACTAAGCCTTTCGACTTCGAAAGAAAGAAGAGAATGAACTTTGCCCTTGAAGGTATCGAGAAGTTAAGAGAACATGTTGATACAATCATCGTTATTCCTAACCAGAAGCTTTTACAGTCAGCAGACAAGAATATTTCTGTTCCACAGGCTTTCGAACTTGCTGATAGCGTTCTTTATCAGGGTGTTACTGGTATTTCTGACCTTATTACTAAGGCCGGCGACATTAATGTTGACTTTGCTGATATTTGTACTGTTATGCGTGACCAGGGTCTTGCTCACTTCGGTATTGGTCGTTCTACTGATGTTGAAGAAGCTGCTAGAACTGCTATTAACTCTCCATTAATTGAAACTTCTATTGATGGTGCTAAGGCTGTAATCGTTAACTTTACAGGTAGCAGAAACCTCGGTCTTTTCGATGTAAACAATGCTGCTAATATTATTGGCGAAGCTCTTGACCCAGATGCTGAACTTATCTTTGGTACAGTTTACGATGATACTCTTGAAGACGAAGTTATCGTTACTGTTATTGCTACTGGTCTTGACGAAAGCAATGATGCTAATAAGATTGAACAGCCAGCTCCTGCAAAGGAAACAGCTAAGGAAGAAACTGTTAGACCTGCTACAAAAGCTCCAAATAGAGCATTCCCAAGTAGCTTTACTCAGGTTTATACACCTGTTTCAGATGATTCAGATTCTGACCTTGCTATTCCAACTTTCATTAGAAAGAGATAATTTAATATATTCAGAACAAATTAACTTTGTTAATTTGTGGCTTGACAAGCAAGCCATCGGA
>ERZ773187.2895-NODE-2895-length-10075-cov-2.915968_pt1 | contig 10075 bp, 22 predicted proteins | sample MGYA00511242_ERZ773187 | MGnify/ENA primary metagenome ERZ773187 (study PRJEB29015, sample SAMEA2737744) | human gut metagenome | biome: human gut; feature: human-associated habitat; material: faeces | place: China | collected 2012 ... | reverse complement strand
ATGACTGAGAAGCTGAACCAGCAGACGGCTGACCAGTTAGGTTATGAAAAGGAGATTATAAAAAATTGATAGACGTACAAGAAAAAAGAATGCCCGTGGAAGTGGAAGTTCCAATAGGCACTCTAAAATTAATATTACAGTTTCATTTTATACCAATTAACGAAAATAGTCAAAAGTCTAAAAAGTCCAAATTAGAAGATATTGCATGGGACCTACATTTGGTTAAGGATGTTGTGATTGCAGTTCTTATTGGAATAATAGTGGGTCACATGAATGGAATAGAAACAATAGCAGCAGTCTTTACAGGTATGTTGATGTTAATTGCACTTGTGCATATTGATTGTGAGATACATATGACGGTTGGGAGGAAAAGATAATGAAATATATAGTTGAAATAAAAGTTGAATACAATAAAGCTTTATTTAAATTTGATACAGCAAAAGAAGCAGGATCATTTATTGCTCTTTTAGCAACAAATAATATAAAGGGTGAAGATGAAGTTACATTTTCCATGAAGGCAGTTCAGGAGGTAGAAGAATAATGGCAAAAGAAAAAATAAAAGAATTGCTTTTCAGTACAGAAAGAAAAGGAGTAGACAAGCTTCTAGAGCAGATGGACGAAATAGGATTTTTTGATGCTCCTGCATCTACTAAATTTCATGGAGCTAAAGATGGAATGTTGGCAGAACATAGCTTGAATGTATATGAATATGCACATAAATTAGCAAAGTCATGGTTAAGTAGCGAAGAATATAAAGCAATGGCAGACAGTATTACTCTATGTGCAATATTGCACGATTTGGGTAAAGCTGGAGATTATGGAAAGAAGAACTACATCGAAAACACATTAAAGAATGGCAAAAGAAGTGAAAAGATACCATTTGTTAAAAATAGTGAATTAAGTTACGTAGATCATGAGATTAGAAGCATTAAGATATGCAGCAAATACATTGAACTAACAGAGGAAGAGGAATTTGCGATTTTATATCACAATGGAATGTATGGAAATCTTAAGTATGCTTTGCAAGGAAAAGAAACACCACTTCAAATGATTATACATTTTGCAGATATGTGGGCAAGCAGAGTTATAGAAAAGGAGAATCCAAATGATGAAATTTAGAAAATTAAGAGCGGATGAAGTTGACTGCAGAATATCAACAATATCAGATAAAGGATTAAGCCTTTTATTATACAAAGATGCAAGATGTGACATGAATATCCTTGATGAAACAGTAGGACCGATGAATTGGCAGAGAAGCCATTCAAGAGATAATGCCAACTGCACTGTATCAATTTATGATACGGAAAAACAGATATGGGTATCAAAAGAAGATACTGGAACAGAAAGTTATACCGAAAAAGAAAAAGGCTTGGCATCTGACAGTTTTAAGCGTGCATGTTTTAATTGGGGAATTGGTAGAGAATTGTATACAGCTCCATTCATCTGGATTGGAGCAGATAAATGTAAATTAGTTAATAGGAATGGAAAATTTACATGTTATGACAAGTTTAAGGTTGAATACATAGAATATGACGATGCAGGTAATATTTCTTTCCTATGTATTGCTAATGTTTCAGAGAAGAAAAGAGTATTTACTTATGGAAAATCAAAGGAAGCAAAGTAAATGGAATGTACAGGGAAGTTAACTAATATTAGCAGAGATTGGCAGTCTAATAAGTTAAATATCACATTATCAATTAATGAAAATATTAATAGTGAGATAGAAAAGATAAAAGATGTTGAAAAATTGTCAATTAAAGTTAATAAGTACAGAAAAAAGAGAAGCCTAGATGCCAATGCTTATATGTGGGTTCTATTATCAAAGATTGCTGACGTTATAAACAGTGACAAAGATGATGTGTATATAGAGATGCTATCTAGATACGGAGTATTTACCCATATTATTGTCAAAAAAGAAGTAGTTGAAAAGATTAAGACAGAATGGCGGGCAGTTAGAGAATTAGGCGAAATAAACGTTAATGGTTCATCAGGAATACAACTTCAATGCTACTTTGGTTCTTCAACATATGACAGTAAAGAAATGGCTACACTCATAGACGGAGTAGTAAGAGAAGCAAAAGAATTGGGAATTGAAACTTTACCTCCTGACGAACTTTTGAGAATGAAGCAGGAGTGGGACATTGGAAACAGTAATTCAAAGTAATAAAGAATGCTATGTATGTGGACAAACTACTAATTTGCATAGCCATCATGTATTTTTTGGCTCAGCAAATAGAAAATTGTCTGAAAAGTATGGAATGAAAGTGTGGTTGTGTGGAGCACATCATAATCAATCTAATGCAGGAGTTCATTTTAACAGACAACTTGATTTGAGATTGAAAATGGACGCACAGAGAGTATTTGAAAAGCAACATAGCAGAGAAGAATTTATGCAGATATTCGGAAGAAATTATTTATAGGAGAGTGGTAAGAATGGATATAGTGGATTACATTCCATTTGGAAGGGAGAATGCAGTAACCAGAACGCAGTTAAGGATTATGACAGGTCTGAATGATAGAAAAATAAGAGACAAGATATCAGAAGCAAGAAGAGATACAGTTATTCTTAACATGCAGGATGGCAAAGGTTATTTCAGGCCACTTCCGGAAGAAAGACATCTTGTTGAAGCTTATGATAAACAGGAAACAGCAAGATTAAAAAGTATTGGTTGGAGCCTAAAGGCTACAAGGCAGATGCTTAAGAATTGGTAACTATTAATTGATATGCCAACATACATATCTGATAACAAATATATATCACGAAATTAATTAACTATGTTTATGTAATTAGCCTGCTACATAAGGTGGCAGGCAGAAAGGAGACAAGGTGGTTAATTCAAAACAAAAAGGAGCACGTTTTGAAAGACAACTTGCAGGACACATCAGAGATTACGGATATAAAGCAAGACGAGGGCAACAGTATTGTGGAGCAAATGGAGATGCGGATGTTGTCGGACTTCCGGGAATACATATTGAAGCAAAGCATTGTGAAAAGATGAAACTGTATGACTGGATGGCTCAAGCAAAATCAGATGCAAACAAAAACGAATTGCCAGCAGTTTTTCATAAGAAGAATAATGCTGAAATTCTTGTCACAATGACATTTGATGATTGGATGCAGATATACAGAGAGTATGAAGCAGGAAGACAAGGAGACGATTAAATGACATGGCAAAAGTAGGAATAGAGAGTTTCCTATTAGATTGCCACACTAACGATAACATGGCTGAAATTGAAGCAGCCTATGGCATAAAGGGATTTGCTGTAATAGTCAAACTCTGGCAGAAAATTTATTCAGATAAGGGGTATTACTGTGAATGGATAGAAAGAAGCCCACTTCTGTTTTTGTCGCAATGGTTCGGTGGGAACAGCGGTGTGGATTTAAATTTAATAAACCAGGTAGTGAATCATGCTATTAAGATAGGTATTTTTAACGAGAGTATGTTCAATGAATATGCCATTTTAACATCGGAGAGAATACAAAGACAGTATTTTGATGTTGTTAAAAGAAGAACAGAAATTGAAGTTATAGACGAGTACCTTTTAGTTAGTGTTGCCAATTTTAAGGGAAATGTAAACATAATTGAAAAAAATGTATGCAGAAATGAAAAAAATGTATGCAAAAATTCAACAAGTAAAGTAAAGGAAAGTAAAGTAAACAAAAGTAAAGAAAACAAAACAGTGTATTTCGATTCAGAAAAAGTGAATGATGCATTTGCAGCATATCTCGCCATGAGAGAAAGGTCTGCACCAGTACCGGGAAGCAAGATTGTTAATCTCATTGAGCAGCTTAATACTTTTAAAGATAAAGGCTGTAGTGATGATGAACTTGTAGAGATTGTTAAAGAAGCAACATCAAAAGGTTGGATGAATTTTTATAAGTCGGACAAAAAGAAGCCGGAGCAGAGCAAAGCAAACTTTACTGAACGAAATTATAGCAAAGATGATATGGAATCACTTGAACGTAAATTGTTAATGAGGAGATAGAAACAAAATGACAAAAGAACAGATTGAATACAGAATCAGACAGATAGACGGAAGGGAGATGTTTCTAATCTGTGCTGATTATATGACAGATGAACAGAGAGAAGAAGTAAGGGCAATTACACTTGAAAGAGAGCAGTTACAGAAGAGATTGGAAGAGTTAAATGGATGTAAGAGTTAATGAACCTGCAAACTATTGGCATTTAATTAATTTACCGGGAAATAACCAATATGAAATCAGCATAGATGGAAAAGTAAGAAAAACATTCAAGAACGGTAAGAAAAAAATGTTAACACCATTTAGGAGAAAGAACAAAAGAAATTTATTTGTGAAAATCACTATTGATGGTAAATCAAAGGACTACACAGTTTTTAGATTACTGGTAAATACATTTGCAAATGAAATTCCTGAAGGAAAAGTTCCATACCATAAGGACTTGAGTATTTGGAACAATCATAGAGACAACATAGGATTCATAACAAGAGAGGAATTAGGGAAACTTACTTCGAGAATGTCAGGTAAAAGAAAACCAGTAATAAAGATAAATGAAGCAGGAAGAATTGTAGAAACATATGTAAGTGTAAGAGAAGCAGGCATTAGAAATAACATGTCTTATCAGACGATAGCAGACAGATGCCATAACAGAATAAAGAAACCATTTGCATTAGATGGATATAACTATCAGTTTGAAGAATAAAAAATAATCGAAAGGAGCGGAACTCTGGCCAGAGTAATGATATATCGGTTCCTGGAGAGAAATGGAATATTTAGAATTTTTAAAAAGCAAAATTGACATAGCAAAAGACAGTGGATTTGAAGTGAAAAGAGAAGATATAAATCCAATATTAAAACCACACCAAAAAGATGCCGTAATGTGGGCGATACGAGGTGGAAGAAGAGCTTTGTTTGAATCATTTGGACTAGGAAAAACAGTTCAGGAAATAGAATTTTGTCACCAGATAATAAAGCATAAAGGCGGAAAAGCATTAATTGTATTACCGCTTGGAGTTAAGCAGGAATTTACACATGATGCAGTAGAGGTATTAGGTTATAAAAAGCCTGAATATGTACGAAACATGGAAGAGGTTAAAAATGCCAAAAGTGACATTATGATAACCAACTATGAAAGAGTAAGAGATGGAAATATTGAACCTAAATATTTTAAGGCAACATCCTTAGATGAAGCATCAGTTCTCAGAAGTTTTGGAAGCAAGACATATCAGGAGTTTCTGGAAAAGTTTAAAGGAGTTGAATATAAACTTGTTGCAACAGCTACACCATCACCGAACAAATATAAGGAACTTATTCATTACGCAGGATATTTGGAAGTAATGGACACAGGTCAGGCATTAACGAGATTTTTCCAAAGAGACAGTACAAAGGCAAATAATCTGACTTTATATCCTAATCAGGAAGATGAATTCTGGTTGTGGGTAAGCAGCTGGGCATTATTCTGTACAAAGCCTTCAGATTTGAATAGTGAATATTCAGATGAAGGATATGAATTGCCACCATTGCAGGTAAACTGGCATGAATTACCGATAAACTACGGAGATACGGCAGATGCAGTTATTTACAGAAGCGGCAGCAGGATTAAAAGAAGCAGCAGCCGTTAAAAGAGAAAGTATATCTGCAAGAATAGAAAAGATGAAGGAAATCGTAGAAGCAAGTCCAAATGATAATTTTATACTGTGGCATGATTTGTAAAGTGAAAGACACGCAATAAAAAAAGCGTTACCGGAAACAGTTGATATATATGGCTCACAGAATTATGAAATCAGGGAAAAAAGAGTTATAGATTTTTCGGAAGGAAGGACAAGATTGTTTGCAACAAAGAAAGAATTATCAGGTTCAGGTTGTAACTTCCAAAAACATTGTCACAGAGAAATTTTTGTAGGCATAGATTATGAATTTAATGATTTTATTCAGGCAATACACAGATGCTACAGATTCCTTCAAAAAGAGCAGGTAATAATTGACATAATTTACATGGAGAATGAAAAGAGTATTAAAGAGGTTCTGGAAGAAAAGTGGAAAAATCATAATCATATGGTGTCAAAAATGATTGAAATAGTAAAGAAATATGGTCTGAATCAGAACAATAAGGCACAGGGACTTAATAGAAAGATAGGAGTGAAAGCAGTGAAGGTAGAAGGAAAGTATTATACAGCAGTTCATAATGATTGTGTTGAGGAAGTAAGAACCATGAATGATAATTCGGTAGATTTAATTCATACATCAATTCCATTTGGAAACCATTATGAATATTCGGCAAATTATAACGATTTCGGACACAATCAAAATACGAAAAGATTCTTTGAGCAGATGGATTTTTTGACACCCGAATTATTGAGAATATTAAAACCGGGAAGGGTTGCGGCTATTCATGTAAAGGACAGAGTACTGTTTGGTAATGCAACAGGTACGGGAATGCCAACAATTGAACCTTTCCATGCTGACTGTATAGCTCATTACATAAAACATGGATTTCAGTACTTTGGAATGATAACGGTTGTGACGGATGTTGTAAGGGAAAATAATCAGACATACAGATTAGGTTGGAGTGAACAGTGTAAAGACGGCTCAAAAATGGGAGTGGGATGCCCGGAATATATATTGCTGTTTAGAAAGCTGCCAACAGACAAATCAACAGCTTATGCAGATGAACCGGTTAAAAAGACAAAAGAAGAATATACGAGGGCACAATGGCAGATAGATGCACACGGATACTGGAGAAGTTCAGGAGACAGACTTGTAACTAAGAAAGAATTATTGGAAGCAGACATTAAGAATTTACAGAAGGTATATCGCAAATATTCAAGAGAAAATATTTACAACTATGAAGAACATGTAAAACTTGCAGAACAGCTTGATAAAGAAGGAAGACTTCCGGCTATATTTATGGTAGTAGCTCCCGGTTCATGGAACAACCTTGAAGTGTGGGATGATATAAACAGAATGAAAACACTCAATACACAGCAGTCGAGAAGGAGAAAGCAAATGCATGTGTGTCCTTTACAGATAGACATCGTTGAAAGGATTATAAACAGATATTCAAATAAAGGGGATTTGGTTCTGGATCCATTTGGCGGACTTATGACAGTTCCAATGACTGCGGTAAAAATGAAAAGAAGAGGATACGGAATAGAATTAAATGAAGATTATTTCAGGGATGGTGTCGGATATTTGCAACAGGCTGAAGAGGAAAGAGAGACACCTACATTATTTGATTACTTAGGAATAGATGGAGGTGAACAATAGTGACAATAAAAGAATTGGTGGAATTAAATTTCTGCATTGCTGAAATAGAAGTTGAGGTTAGGTCAAACGGCAGACTTAAAGCCCAATATTACATAGGAGATGGAGCATGGAGAGATGCGAAACTGCGCGAACATGAAGCACATCAGGATTATAAAGTTGAGTTTATAGCAGAAAAGATAAACAGATTTGAAAATGACCATGTATACCACGATGTTATATTAAAGAACATTCCAAAGAAAATATTAAAAATGGAAGTATATGCATGGCAGATGACCAGAAAACATTGGCATCCGACTAATTCAGATTCATTTGAAGCTATAGAGATTACAGTAGAAGTACCGGAAAACTACGAATTACCGCCAATGCAGGAAAAGAATGAACTTGAAGGACAGATGAATATAGAAGACGTGTTTGACAATGAAGGGAGATTGAAATGGCAAGAATAGATAAAGAAGAACAGGCAAGACGTGAGGGCATGGCATATGCCCTTCGAATTGCAAAGGAAAAGGGAATAGATGCACTGGAAGAAGATTTGAAAATGAGAAATGCTATAGGTCTTCCGGTGGGAGTTGATAGAAAAGCATTAAATCAATTTACTGAAAACGTTAAATTCAATACTGTTGATACTATGGTTATTCTAATGGCAGTAACATTACATGATGAATTTGGATTTGGTGAAAAGAGAGTTCAAAGAGCCATAGACAGATTTATGTTCAAGGCTAATTGCCTGGATGAAGATTATACTACATGGCAGGAACAGATAGAGATTTTAAAAGAAGAACTGGGAATTGAGTTGAGCATCAGAGCAAATGACAAAGATGTTAGATGTTAATGGAAAATGTTAAGAAATGTTAAGGAGTGAGAGAAATGTTAAATATCGAAAAGTATAAAGAAGAATTGGAGAATATTGGAGTGCTTAACCCTGATAAACTGGCAGTTATAGATGGAAAGCCATGTATGTGTCAGGAAACTGAGTGTAATATGTGCGAGTTGCGTAGCGTAGAAAGCTGTTGCGTTGATAGAACAGATAATTGGCTATTTTCAGAATACAAAGAACCAGAAGTTGATTGGTCGAAAGTTAAGGTTGATACACCGATTCTGGTTAGAGAATCTGAACAGAATTTGTGGTTGAAAAGATACTTTGCTAAGTTAAAAGATGGAAAAGTTTATGCTTGGGATGGTGGAAAAACATCTTGGTCAATGGAAGATAAAACTGATATGTTATCTTGGAAATATGCAAAATTAGCAGAAAGTGAGGAATAGAGATTATTATGACATATAGAGAACAGCTAGTAATTTTGTTACAGAGATGCGGATTAAGAGGGTTAGAAACTCGTGAAAAGTTAGCTGATTTAGTATCAAACAGTGACATCAAACCTAAGGACTGTATTGTTTTACATGCACCTGAAGATGCAGAATGGGATGATGCAATGGCCAAGCAAACTACTGAGATTTAAAGATAATCAGAAAGGAAATAATATAATTATGAAGTTAGTAAGTTCAGAAAGAATTAAAAATTATATTCAGACACAAATTAATCCTTATGGTGAACCTTTTAAAGGGACAGCATATGAATTTGGGATAAAACTATTAGATTACCTCAATAACAAGGATGCAGATTACGATGTAGAAAAAGTTGTAGAAGAATTGAAAAATGAAAAAGAATTCTGGAATGATGCCACTTGCAATAAAGAAATAGGAAAACAGAAAGCGAGAAGTTATGCATATGCAATTGAGATAGTTCAAAGTAATGGATTTTTGAAAACTACATTGAAAAATAATAATGGCTGGATTCCGTGCAGTGAGAAATTGCCAGAACCATATGAGGAGGAGCAGTAAATGACAGGAAAAGATACAAAGGAATGTGAAAACATAGCAGAAAGATATGCGGATTGTGACGAATTTGTTTGTTCGAAATGTGGCATTCATTTGATGGAATGGGTGGAAGTAAGAATTGATGAAGATTATGATGAAACACATTGCGAGTATGAATTTAAATATTGCCCAAATTGTGGGGCAAAAATAAAGGTGGTGGAATGAATGATTAAGATATTAATTATAGCAATAGTAATCATAGTGATAGCAGCAGTATATTCACTATGTATTATGAGATCCAGAGACGACAGGAGAAGGGAAAGAGACGCAAGAAGCTGGGATGATGATTAACAGAGCAAAGGTACATTGATAATTGAATATTGGTAGAAGGTTTGTTTGCAAAATGTCTGCAAAAATTGCACCAAAATCCTTTCAGGTAAAATAGTGTTATATAATCAAAGTATAAAACTAAAGAAAGGAGACAAAAATCATGGGAACACAGGTTAGAGATTTGTTTAATGACAATTTATTAAATGCAGATATGTATATGGGGGTGATTAAGGCAACTATATTTTCATGTGTATTTTGCTTAGTAATTATAATTTCTGGCAAATGTAAAAAGGATTTATGTAATGGCTCATTGGAATTAATAGGGAAAATGGCATTTGAAATTGTAAAGTTTTTTACATCGATTGCAACATGTGCGTTTGTTTATGAATTATATAAACAAAATAAAATTTCGATAGCAACACTGTTTGTTGTAGTTCTAGCAATCATTCAAATAGCTGACTCTATAATATCTATGATTGAAATAGCAAGGAAAATTGCTCATTCATACAAAATTAAAAACGATGAAGAACAATTATCTGATTTGAAAGACGAAGTGGATGAGTTGAGAAGGTTATGCGATGAAATGGAAATTAATCGAAAAATGGATATGATTAAGCTTGAAAAGCAACAAAAGAAATCATATGATGTAACTGTTAAAATAATTAAATAACCACACAGACCAAC
>ERZ773187.2891-NODE-2891-length-10083-cov-2.328281_pt1 | contig 10083 bp, 7 predicted proteins | sample MGYA00511242_ERZ773187 | MGnify/ENA primary metagenome ERZ773187 (study PRJEB29015, sample SAMEA2737744) | human gut metagenome | biome: human gut; feature: human-associated habitat; material: faeces | place: China | collected 2012 ... | reverse complement strand
GATTCGCGGGCGAAGTGCCTGATGGCCGCCATCGAGAGCGATTTCAACAAGCGCAGCGGGCTGTACAGGAAAATCGACCTGTTTATTACGCCGTCCGAGTGTTACAAGAACAAGCTGGAAGCGTCTGGACTGACAAAATCGCCCATTGTGCACATGAAAAACTTCCTTCCGGCGGATACGCGGTATGCCGTGCAGGGCAAACGCGGCGATTATGTGCTGTATTATGGGCGGCTTTCGGCGGAAAAGGGTATCCTGACGCTGATTCGGGCAATGGAGAAGCTGGAAAACGTCCCGCTCATCATTGTTGGCACTGGCCCGGAGGAAGATGCCATCCGCGCGGAAATCGAAGTGCATCATCTAAACCAGCGGGTAACGATGGTCGGCTTCCAGTCCGGCGAAAACCTCTGGCAGTATGTGCGCAACTGCGCCTGCGTGGTCGTGCCGTCCGAGTGGTACGAAGCCAGTGGATATACCGCGTGTGAAGCGCAGGCGATGGGGAAGCCCGTTGTTGCGACAAACGCCGGTGGTCTGCCGGAGAATATTGTCGATGGCGAAACAGGTTTTGTCAGCCCGATGAAGGACGAAGCCGCACTGGCGGATGCTATCGGGCGTGTGATGCGCTTGAGCGATGAGGAATATCAGCGGATGTCGGAAAAAGCTGTCGCCAACGCGAAAAAACTCTTCGATGCGTCCGGCTATGTGGCGAAACTGCTGGTTTTATACGCGAACCTGAAAAGAAGAGGAAATTGATGATGAAAGTATACACACAAACGTGGTATCGGGGCAATAATTACGGCAGCGTACTGCAGGCCTACGCGCTTCAACATACCATCAGCGACATGGGGTATGCGTGCAGCGTCCTGAATTATAAGCCCACAAAGGCGGATATGTGGAAGCTGAAGTTCATCAATCACAGCCTAAAAGAAACCATACAGTACAAAATCAACGAATATCTGATGAAGAAAAACGGCGCGTCCGAAGCTGTCAACAACCTCTCCCTGTTTGATGATTTTCGTGCGCAGCATATGCAGATTACGCCGCCGTGCTCCACTGCGCCAGAAATTGCTCGAATTTGCGGTGATGATGCCGTATTCGTCTGCGGAAGTGACCAGATTTGGAATCCATACCTCTATGATCCTTACTATTTTCTGGAGTTTGTGCAGGATAGCTGCCGCAAAATCGCGTACGCGCCCAGCTTCGGCGTGATGGAAATCCCGCACAGATGCCAGCAGCGGCTCCGCAAGGCGATTGCTCCGTTCCGCTACGTCTCTGTGCGGGAAAAGCGCGGGGCGGAAATCGTGCGTGAATTGACAGGCAAACAGGTGATGGTGGCGGTTGACCCCACGCTGTTGGTGAGCATGGCGCATTGGCAAACGCTTGCGAAGCCGATTGACAGCGAACAAAAGTACCTGTTCTGTTATTTTCTCAGTGAAAATGCGCGATATTTGGAAACCGCAGAGAAAATCGCACGGGAAAAGCATCTGACGATTCGGATGCTGCCGATGGTCGCTGCGGACTTCAAGAAGCCGGGAACCGTCAAGGAGCCTGTCGGCCCGCGCGAATGGCTCGGACTTGTGGAAAATGCAGATTATGTATTAACCGATTCGTTCCACTGCACGCTGTTTTCGATTCGCTTCCATAAGCAGTTCAACGTCCTCCAGCGGTTCAAGGAGGGTGACAAACGCGGGCAGAACAGCCGCATTCATGCGCTGCTGCAAACGGCGGATATGCCGAATCGGCTGGTTGTGCCGGGCGAGGATGCCATCACGGAAACAATCAGCGATGGTTGTTTCCAAACCGCGGATGCGCGGATGGCGGCACAGGCAGCAGATTCCCGGCAGTGGCTTGAACAAGCGCTGCAGTCGTGTGAAGGCGCGGGCAATTCGGCGAATTGACAAAAATCAAGATGGAATGTGAAGCAGCTTATGAAGATTCTGCATATTACCTATGGGTTTAACGGCGGCGGTGTTGGATTCGTGGTTGCAAACTATTGCGCAAACCAGCCGATGCCGGGCATAACATTTGACATTGTTGGCGAGAGCATCGGCAAGCCGCATCTTTTGCAGGAACGGTTTGAAAAAGCGGGCTTTCACACGTTTTATGTCACGCCCAAAAAGCAAAGCCTGCTGAAAAATATCAAGGAAATGCGCCGGGTGATTCAACAGGGACACTACGACGCGGTGCATGTTCATTTTGAAGAATGGTCGTTTTTGTACCTGTGGATTGCCAAGCTGTGCGGCGTGAAAGTGCGCGTCTGTCACGCACACATGGCGTATATGACCGGCGCTTCGGCCAAACCGCACTATCGGCTGTTCCGCGTGCTGCTGAATCGCTTTGCGACGCTCCGCCTGGCGTGCTCCAAGGATGCAGGTGACCACCTGTACGGCAAGCATCCGTATACCGTGCTAAAAAACGCGATTGAGGCAGAGAAATACGTCTATCATCCGGAAACGCGCCGACAGATCCGGACGCAAATGGGGCTGACGGACAAGTTTGTGGTGGGCGTGGTCGGGCGGCTGACGTATCAGAAAAATCCGCAGTTCACCGTGGAAATTTTCGCGAAAGTTAAAGAAAAAAGACCGAACGCGGTGCTGATGTTCGTCGGGCAGGGCGAATTGGAGGAGGAAATCCGCCGCTTGGTGCAGGCGAAGAAGCTGACGGATAGCGTGCTGTTCCTCGGCCTGCGAACCGATGTACCGGATTTGTTGCAGGCGATGGATGCGTTCGTGCTGCCGTCACGCTTTGAGGGATTGGGCATTGTCTATATTGAAGCGCAAGCCGCAGGCTTGAAAACTTTTGCGACAGCGGAGGTTGTTCCGCAGGAGGCATGCGTTGATGAATCGCTGTTCACCTATCTGCCGCGAGAGGCAACCGCGCAGCAGTGGGCAGATGCGATGCTGGCGGCGGATACCACCCAGCGGGAGAACAAGATTGAGGTGATTCAAAGCCACGGCTATGACATCCATCAGGAAGCTGAAAAACTGAGAGCCCTTTACCTGAAAGGTAAGGCAGAAGGGGAAAAATGAGGTACTTCAGAAATCCAAATTTTATTTCGTTCTGTTTTTTAATCCTGATTAAGCCCGGCTGCATCAGCGCTATCCCCGCGCTGGGAATACTTGACACGCTGCTGAACATGATTCGCATCATGCTGGTGCTATTTACACTCATCGTATTGTTCAAAAACGCGCAATTACTTCCGGTTAATCGGCTATTTGGCGTAACAATGCTGGTGGTTGCGTCGATTCTCTGGGAGCCAACCTCCACGCTCATTGGTGGCGGCAGCATTGCGGATTTCGGCGCGCTGATGAATGACTTGGGCATCGCACTGGTGTGCTATATTGGGCTGCGCGCGGGATACGATTCCTTCATCGAAGGTGTCGCAAAAGTTTCGGGCGCATATGTGCTCATCAACTGCCTGACCGTGATTTTGTTCCCGGCAGGGATGTATGCAACAACGAAGTATTCACAAAACTTCTTCCTGAGTTACCGGACAGCGTGGTTCGTCATTTACCTACTGGCGTTGACAACCACGCTGCTTTGGAATGCAAACGCTGGTTCGCACTTCACAAAACGGTTTGCGATTGCCGTGGCTGTCGCGGCGACTCTGTCGATGATCTTGCAGTGGACGGCAACGGGGCTGCTCTGCATTAGCATCGGCGGTCTCGTGCTGCTCTACTGCACATGGAAAAAAAGGAATCCGTTCAAGATTTCGACGGTGATGCTCACGGAAGCGGCGGCGTTCTGGGCAATCGTCATTGCCCGCCTGATGGACATGTTTTCGTTCCTTCTGGTGAACATTCTGCACAAGGACGTGACGCTGACGTTCAGAACGCGCATCTGGGATAACGCACTTGCAGCCATCCAGCAGAATTTACTAACAGGGGTTGGACGACTCGACGCAGCGCAGATGGAAGCTATTCTCGGCTATGGCGTGTCACATCCGCACAATCGATACTTGTATGTCACCCTTTGCTTCGGCATCATTGGGCTGGCTTTATTCCTTCTGATTGTTTACTATGCAAACAAAGGCACAATCAACCCGCATAGGGTGCGTGAAGGCAGAATTATGATGGCTGCCTTCATTGCTCTGCTGAGCGCTGCGCAGGTGGAATCGCTCTCTGCCACGGGCGGTTATGCGATTCCGCTGTATCTCATTGCTGCGGCGCTCCATTGCAGGGAAGGCAGAAGAAAGGAAATGGGGGAAACTCTCCGCAGCACATGTTGACGGCGCGCGGAAAAACAACTATTTATAGTAGAAAAATCTAAGTGCTGAGACGGGATGCGCGTCGTGAAGGGAAATTAATATGGAGAAGAGAGTAACTTCCGCATTTGGCTGGAAGTTTTTTGAAAGAATATCCGTGCAAGGAACTAACTTTCTGGTTACGTTATTGCTTGCCAGACTGCTTACACCGTCCGACTATGGAACAGTGTCAGTTGTGACAATTTTTATTGCGTTAGCAACGACATTTGTTCAGGGCGGATTTAACACAGCGTTAATTCAGAAGAAAGACGTTGATGGCAATGATTATCTCACGATTCTCATGTTCTCTGAGATTGTCGCAGCGGGACTGTATGCTGTGATTTTTTTCACTGCACCTTTTATTAGCAATATTTATCATACACCGGAGCTAAGCAGTCTCCTGCGCGTTATGGCAATCGTTCTATTTCCGGGGGCGTTTAATGCGGTGCAGGTTGCCTATGTAACAAGAGATTTGCGTTTCAAAGTGCTGACCATTTCAAGCTTTGTGTCCGCTTTGCTGGCGGCGGCTGTCGGAATTGGCTTGGCAGTCGCAGGATTTGGCGCATGGGCACTGGTGATACAGCAGCTGGTGAACCAAACCGCGACCTGCTTTGTCACATATTGTATTGTTCGGTGGATTCCTAAAGGAAGATTTTCAGTCCAGAGCCTGCGGCGACTTTTGCCGTTTGGCGCAAAAGTGTTCGCATCCAATTTCATTATCGCCCTGTTCCTCGACATAAGAAGTTTGCTGATTGGCCAGATTTATTCATCAGAAGCTCTTGGATTTTTCAATCGTGGCAAGCAGTTCCCGCAAGCCGTTATGGAAAGTGTGAATGGTACGATTCAGACGGTGTTACTTCCCGTTTATTCCAAAAAGCAGGATTCTGTTAGCAGTGTCGCGAAAATGGTTTCCAAAACGGTGAGAATATCCAGTCTCCTGCTGTTTCCTATGATGGTTGGATTGGCAGCGGTCGCTGAACCGTTGGTTTCACTGCTGTTGACGGACAAGTGGCTGGAATGCGTCCCGTACTTGCAGATTTTCGCTATTGGATACCTCTTTCAGGCGATACAGCTGGCGATTATTCAAGCGATTAAGGCGATTGGCGACAGCGGCACACCGCTAAAGCTGGAAATCATCAAAAAATGTGTGGAAGTCTTTTTCCTGATTGTTACGATTCGGCAAGGCGTGCTGATTTTCGCGTCTTCCTTGCTGATTTGCAGTGTGATTTCTCATCTGCTGAATATGTTCGCAGCCAAAAGAATTCTAAACTATACGGTTAAACAGCAATTGATAGACATTCTCCCGGCCACCCTGTTTTCGGCAGTGATGGCGGCTTGCGTCAAGTGCGTTACTCAGCTTTTGAATGGCGCATTTGTAAGCCTTGTTGCAGGAATTGCAACTGGCGTGGCTGTCTACCTTCTGCTGTGCATGTTGTTCCGCGTTCCCGAAATCAAGCAGCTGAAAAATAAGCTATTCAAACGTAAGCATGCTTAAAGCGATGATGGTAGAAAGTGGCGGGCAAACGTCATGTTTCATAGCTGCCGCCACAAAATATGGGAGGAAATACGCTATATGAAGGGGATTATCCTTGCGGGCGGCTCCGGCACGCGCCTTTACCCGCTGACGAAAGTAACGTCAAAGCAGCTTTTGCCGGTTTACGATAAACCGATGATTTATTATCCGATGTCCGTGCTGATGAATGCGGGCATTCGCGATATCCTGATTATCTCCACGCCGCAGGACACGCCACGCTTTGAGAATCTGCTGGGGGATGGCCGGCAGTTTGGCGTGCACCTGACGTACGCGGTTCAGCCGTCGCCGGACGGGCTGGCGCAGGCGTTCATCATCGGTGAGGATTTCATCGGCAGTGACTCCGTGGCGATGGTGCTTGGCGACAACATTTTCAGCGGACATGGACTAAACAAACGGTTACATGCGGCGGTACGGAACGCGGAAAACGGCAGGGGCGCCACCGTCTTCGGCTACTATGTGGATGACCCGGAACGCTTCGGCGTTGTTGAGTTTGACAAGGCCGGAAAGGCGATTTCCATTGAAGAAAAGCCGGCGCATCCGAAAAGCAACTATTGTGTGACAGGCTTGTATTTTTACGACAACCGCGTGGTTGAGTTCGCCAAAAACCTCAAGCCGTCCGCCCGTGGTGAACTGGAAATTACGGATTTGAACCGCATTTATCTGGAGGATGGTTCGCTGAACGTTGAACTTTTAGGTCAAGGATTCACTTGGCTGGATACGGGCACGCACGAAAGCCTGGTGGATGCGACGAACTTCGTGAAGACGGTAGAACAGCATCAGCACCGTAAAATCGGCTGTCTGGAAGAAATTGCGTATCTCAACGGCTGGATCAACAAAGAGGAGCTGATGGAGGTCTATGAAGTGATGAAGAAGAATCAGTACGGGCAGTACCTGAAAGATGTCATGGATGGGAAATATCAGGAACATTTGTACTAAGAGGAGAAGCACAATGACGATTATTGTTACTGGCGGCGCGGGTTTTATTGGCAGCAACTTCATCTTCCATATGCTCAAGAAGTACCCGGACGATCGGATTATCTGCCTTGACAAGCTGACGTATGCGGGCAATCTGTCCACGCTTGCGCCCATGATGGATAACCCGAATCTCCGTTTCGTGAAGGCAGATATTTGCGACCGGGAAGCAGTCTACAAGCTGTTTGAGGAAGAACATCCTGATATTGTTGTCAATTTTGCGGCGGAATCGCATGTTGACCGCTCGATTGAGAACCCGGAAATCTTCCTGAAAACCAATATTATTGGTACGGCGACGCTCATGGATGCTTGCCGCAAGTATGGCATTAAGCGTTATCATCAGGTTTCCACAGACGAAGTATACGGAGATCTGCCATTAGACAGACCGGATTTATTCTTCACAGAGGAGACACCACTCCATACAAGCAGCCCATACAGCTCCTCTAAGGCAGGATCTGACCTGTTAGTTCTCGCTTACCACAGAACTTACGGACTTCCTGTTACGATCAGCCGTTGCTCAAACAACTACGGTCCTTATCAGTTCCCGGAGAAGCTGATCCCGCTTGTAATCGCAAATGCATTAGCTGACAAACCAATCCCGGTATACGGAGAGGGATTAAATGTCCGTGACTGGTTATATGTAGAAGATCACTGTGAAGCAATCGATGAGATCATCCACAACGGACGCGACGGAGAAGTTTACAACGTAGGCGGACACAATGAGAAGAACAACATGGATATCGTAAAGATCATCTTAAAAGAGTTAGGAAAACCGGAAAGTCTTATTACACACGTAGGAGACAGAAAAGGACACGATATGCGCTATGCGATCGATCCTGCAAAGATCCATGGTGAGTTAGGCTGGCTGCCTAAGACCAAGTTCGAAGATGGTATCGTTAAGACCATCAAATGGTACTTAGAGAATCGTGAGTGGTGGGAGACAATCATCTCCGGAGAATATCAGAATTATTACGAAGAGATGTATGGAAACCGCTAGGAGGAAGCAAAAAACCTATGAAAATATTTGTAACCGGAGTTTGTGGCCAGTTAGGCCATGATGTAATGAACGAATTAAACGGACGTGGTTACGAAGGGATCGGAAGCGACATCGCACCGGAATATTCCGGCGCGATGGATGGCACTCCGGTGACCACCATGCCGTACATCCAGATGGATATTACAGATAAGGAAGCTGTTACAGAGACCATCCGCAAAGTACAGCCGGATGTGGTTGTCCACTGCGCGGCATGGACAGCAGTAGATATGGCAGAGGACGACGAGAATGTTGCGAAGGTGCGTGCCATCAATGCAACAGGAACGGAGAATATCGCCCTTATCTGTAAAGAGCTGGATTGTAAAATGGTATACATTTCTACCGATTATGTTTTTGACGGACAGGGAACAACACCGTGGGATCCGGACTGCAAGGATTACAAGCCGTTAAATGTATATGGACAGACAAAGTTAGAGGGTGAGCTGGCAGTATCCGGCAACCTCGACAAGTATTTTATCGTGCGTATCGCATGGGTATTCGGTGTGAGCGGTAAGAACTTTATCAAAACCATGTTGAATGTCGGCAAGAAATATGACACCGTCCGCGTGGTCAACGATCAGATCGGAACCCCGACTTATACCTATGACCTTGCAAGATTGTTAGTAGACATGTTAGAGACGGAAAAATATGGCTACTATCATGCAACAAATGAGGGTGGCTATATTTCCTGGTACGATTTTACCTGTGAAATCTTCAGACAGGCCGGATACACAACGAAAGTTGTCCCGGTTACGACAGAGGAATATGGTCTGTCGAAAGCGGCAAGACCGTTTAACAGCCGTCTTGAGAAGAAGAAGCTTGTGGAAGCAGGATTTACCCCGTTGCCAACCTGGCAGGATGCGTTGAAACGTTACCTCGAGGTTATTGAGTACTAGTCTTGAATTTGTCTGTACAATTAGAGGAGGCAGAACATCCTTAAGACAATTAGCAGGCGAAAAGTACGTATCGTGTTTTCATCGGCATAAGGAATAGAAATCCCGATTGTGTCCGGAAGAATAAGATTTCCGGATACGATCGGGATTTTTGAAATTCATGATAATGATTAAAATTTCTTTTGTACATTTTCAGTCAGGGGCCGTCTGACCTAACAGTTGAATTCTTCTTCTGTCCTTGCAAGTGCGGCAGCGATGACCTGATCCATATCATAATACTTGTATTCTCCAAGCCGTCCGCCGAAAATGACGTGATGTTCCTGCTCGGCAAGCTTCTTATATTCCTGATACAGGGCACCGTTTTTCTCATCGTTGACCGGATAGTAAGGTTCGTCACCAGGCTTCCACTCAGAAGAATATTCTCTGGAAATGACCGTCTTGTCAAGGTCGTTGCCGTCTGCATCCTTGCCGAATTCGAACCATTTGTGCTCGATGATACGGGTCCATGGGGTGTCAGCGTCTGTGTAATTGACAGCGGCATTTCCCTGGAAGTTCGGCATGTCTAAGACCTCTGTCTCAAAACGGACGGAACGGTACTCTAAAGTTCCAAGTTTGTAACCGAAATAAGCGTCGATCGCACCGGTGTATACGACTTTGTCTGCCATGGCATCAAAGGCAGCCTTGTCGGCAAGATAGTCTGTGTTCAGACGGACTTCAATGCCGTCTAACATATTTGCGACGAGTCCGGTGTAGCCTCCGATCGGAATTCCCTGATAGAGGGCGTTAAAATAATTGTTGTCGAAGGTCAGGCGGACCGGAAGACGCTTGATGATGAAGGATGGAAGCTCCGTGCAAGGGCGGCCCCACTGTTTTTCTGTGTAACCTTTGATCAGCTTCTCGTAAATGTCGCGTCCAACGAGAGAGATGGCCTGTTCCTCTAAGTTCTTCGGCTCTGTGATACCGGCGGCTTTACGTTGCTCTTCGATTTTTGCAGCTGCTTCCTCTGGTGTGACAACTCCCCACATTTTATTAAAGGTATACATATTAAATGGAAGAGAGTACAGCTCTCCGTGATAATTGGCAACCGGAGAGTTCGTGAAGCGGTTGAATTCCGCAAATTGGTTGACGTAGTCCCACACCTCTTTATTGTTGGTATGGAAGATGTGCGCACCGTAGCGGTGGACGGCGATGCCCTCCACATCCTCTGTGTAGATGTTGCCGGCAATGTGGCTGCGCTTATCGATGACCAGGCACTTTTTGCCGACGGCGGTGGCCTCGTGGGCAAAGACGGCGCCGAACAGACCGGCACCGACGATCAGATAATCATACTGCATTTCAGTTCTCCTTTTCTGCGCTGTTACGCCAATGCTGCACCGTTTGCAGCTGGAACTCAAAGTCGCGGGCATCCTTG
>ERZ773187.2890-NODE-2890-length-10087-cov-3.013457_pt1 | contig 10087 bp, 10 predicted proteins | sample MGYA00511242_ERZ773187 | MGnify/ENA primary metagenome ERZ773187 (study PRJEB29015, sample SAMEA2737744) | human gut metagenome | biome: human gut; feature: human-associated habitat; material: faeces | place: China | collected 2012 ... | reverse complement strand
CCAGAATGGAAAAGGCGCAAGCAGATGGCGCAGGTGAATCTGGAAATAGTATTACTCCTTGCAGTACCCGTTCATCAGCGTTTCGAGTTCATCCAGCACCTTTTCGGCGGCAGCCTGATTTTCGCCGCGCGCGAAGAGGTAGGCTTTCAGCTTCGGCTCCGTGCCAGAGGGGCGGACGATGATTTTGCTGCCATCCGCCAGCGCGAAGGACAGCACGTCGCTCTTGGGCAGACCCGTTTCATCGTTCTGGTAGTCGATGCGGGTCGCGGTCGGGAAATGCGCATCCTGAAAGGTATCCAGCGGGGCGCGGAGCTTGCGCATGATGTCCGCCATCTTCGCCGCGCCGGATTCGCCCTCGTACTGGAAGGTCAGCAGGCGCTGGGCGTAGAAGCCGAACTCCTCGCGCAGCTGCTCCAGCTTATCCAGCAGCGTCAGCCCCTGCGCCTTGTAGTTCGCCGCCATTTCGCAAACCAGCACCGCCGCGTTGACGGCGTCCTTATCGCGCACGGACGTGCCGGACAGGTAGCCGTAGCTTTCCTCGAAGCCGAAGATGTAGCGCTCGGTGTGGCCTTCCTTTTCCAGCAGCCCAATCTGCTCGCCGATGAACTTGAAGCCGGTGAGTACGTTGCGCAGCTCCACGCCGTACTTCTTGCAAATCGGCACAGCCATCTCGGTGGTCACGATGGTCTTGACGGCGACGGGCGGCAGTTCGCCCTTCTGCGCCTTGCGGTGGCTGCACACATAGTCCAGCAGCAGCACGCCCATGTCGTTGCCGGAAATCAGCGTGACGGTATCGCCCTGCCGCACACCCGCACCGATGCGGTCGCAGTCGGGGTCGGTGGCGACGCACATATCCGCCCCGGTGGCGATGGTCTTTTCAATCGCCAGCTTCATCGCCTCGCGGATTTCAGGGTTCGGGTACGGGCAGGTCGGGAAATGGCCGTCGGGCATCTCCTGCTCCGCGACGACATCCACGTCGATATTGCCCATGCGCTTCAGCATTTCGCGCACCGGCACATTGCCCGTGCCGTTGAGCGGGCTATAGACGATGTGCAGGCGCTCGTCGGTGGGGGCGATGCGCAGGCCGTTAATCATCTGGTAATAACTCTCAATAGTTTCGTCGTCGATGTAGCTGATCATGCCGTTATCGAGGTACTTCTGGAAGCTCGGCAGGGAGGGCTGGAGCGTCTGTTCTGCGCTGATGAAGGAATAGATGCGGTCGGCGGCTTCAATCGTAATCTGGCAGCCATCCGCGCCATAGACCTTATAGCCGTTGAATTTCGCGGGATTGTGGCTCGCCGTCACCATCACGCCCGCGCTGGTGTGCAGGTGGCGCACCGCGTAGGACAGCATGGGGGTCGGCATGAGCGTGCGGTAGAGGTAGACGCGGATGCCCATTTCCGCCAGCGTCGCGGCGGTCAGCTCGGCAAAATCGCGGCTATGGATGCGGCTGTCGCAGCTGACGGCGCAGGACGGCTTCTCGCACGTCTCCAGCAGGTAACGTCCCAGCCCGCGCGTCGCCTTGGACACGGTGTAGAGGTTCATGCGGTTTTCGCCCGCGCCTAAAACCCCGCGCAGCCCGCCCGTGCCGAACGCCAGCGAACGATAGAAGCTGTCATTCAGTTCATCCGGCGACATGGCTTTGAGCTGATTGAGCAGCTCCTCATTCATGCCGGGGCACTTCCGCCACGCCTGATACTTCTCCTGAATCGAACGTTCACCCATCTTTTTTTCTCCTCCTTATGTTGATTTGCTTGCGAATCAAAAAGCAGTATGCGCCGATTGAGCGCAGATTGGGTGCGCCGAAGCGAATACTGCTGATTTTCAAACTTCTCTGCAACATACCAAATCAAGTATGGTAGTGTGCAGCCCGAAGGGGTCAAGGGGGCGATCGCAGACGTTCGTCTGTTTTCATTGCCCTTTGGTCGCGTCCGCAGACGCGAAATCCTCTGCAACAAAAGTATACGCTGCTTTGCTTATAACTGAAACAAAGCAGCGTAAAAAAATCAGAACAAGCCCACAATTTCGCCGTTTTCGTCCACGTCAATCGCTTCGGCGGCAGGCACCTTCGGCAGCCCCGGCATGGCGATAATATCCCCCGCGAACGCCACCACAAAGCCCGCGCCCGCGTTCAGCCGCACCTGCCGAATGTGCAGCGTGTGCCCCACCGGCGCGCCCAGCAGCTTCGCATCATCGGAGAAGGAATACTGCGTTTTCGCAATGCAAACCGGGCATTCGCGCCAGCCTTCGTCCTCCAGCTTTTGCAGCTGCGTCAGTACGCTGCCGGCGAATTCCACCTTCGCCGCGCCGTAGATGCGCGTCGCAATCGCCTCAATCTTGTCCTTCAGCGGCAGGGTGATGTCGTAGGTGTAGCACGGCTCGGACTTCGGCGCGCTGTCCACAATGCCGCACACCCGCGCTGCCAGCTCCTTCACACCGTCGCCGCCCTTCGCCCAGCCGTCGCAAAGCTCCACCGGCGCGCCCGCATCCGCGCACGCCTGACGCAGCAGCGCCATTTCCGCCTCCGTGTCGCTGACGAAGCGGTTCAGCGCGACGACGACCGGGCGCTTCCACACATTGCGGATGTGGTCGATGTGCGCCAGCAGGTTCGGCAAGCCCTTGCGCAGCGCCTCGACATTCTCGTGCGACAAATCTGCCTTCGGGCAGCCGCCGTGGGATTTCAGCGCGCGTACCGTCGCCACCAGCACCACCGCGTCCGGGAAAATGCCGCTCATCCGGCACTTGATGTCCATGAACTTCTCCGCGCCGAGGTCAGCGCCGAAGCCTGCTTCGGTCACGACGTAATCCGCCAGACGCATTGCCGTCGTCGTTGCAATCACGGAGTTGCAGCCGTGGGCGATATTCGCGAACGGGCCGCCGTGCATCAGGCAGGGCGTGCCGTCAATGGTCTGCACGAGGTTGGGCTGAAGCGCGTCGCGCAGGAGCGCCGTCATGGCGCCTGCCGCGTGCAAATCACCCGCCGTAACGGGCTTGCCGCTGTACGTCCGCGCGACTTGCAGGCGGGATAAACGCGCCTTCAAGTCCTGCAAATCCTTCGCCAGGCAGAAAACCGCCATCACTTCGCTTGCGGCGGTGATGTCGAAGCCGTCCTCGCGGGGGTTGCCGTTGGGCTTGCCGCCCAGCCCGCTGACGATGGCGCGCAATTGCCGGTCGTTGACGTCCAGACAGCGCCGCCACGTCACCTGACGCGGGTCAATGCCCAGCGCGTTGCCCTGCTGGATGTGGTTGTCCACCATCGCGGCAAGCAGGTTGTTCGCGGCGGTGATGGCGTGCAAATCGCCCGTGAAGTGCAGGTTAATCTGCTCCATCGGCAGCACCTGCGCCCTGCCGCCGCCTGCCGCGCCGCCCTTCATGCCGAACACCGGGCCGAGCGACGGTTCGCGCAGCGCCAGCATCGCCTTTTTGCCGATTTTCGTCATGCCGTCCGCCAAGCCGACGGAAACGGTCGTTTTGCCCTCGCCGGGGACGGTGCTCGTGATGAGAACGACCTTTGCGCCGTGCTTCGAGGTGATACGCTGCAGCTTCAGGCTGAGGTTGCGCATGGCCTCGGAGAAATCGGAGCCGGTGCCCGCATGCGTCAGCAGAAGTGAGGGAGCCTCGCGGCGGGTACGCTTGCCGCGGCGCACGGCGGGGATGGAGGAGAGGCAGGACAGACTGATGAGGCGGTGCAGGTCCTCGGCAGAGTGGACGGTGCGGCGCGTCAGGGAGAGCAGCGCCACAAGGACGAGGCCGAGGACCAGCCCGACGACGCCGCGGCGGATGCCGGTCTGCAGAGCCGTGTTGGCGTTGATGGGCGCAGCGGACGGCTCGATCGGCTGGTCAATGACCTGAATCTGCGTGTCGCCCAGAATGGTGGTCGCCGCAGCGGGGTAGACCTCGATGGCGGCCAGCAGCGTGTCATAGACGGCCTGCGGATCGCTGCCCGTTGCCGTCAGCGTGAACAGGGCGGCATCCGCCACAGAGCTGGCCGACAGGCTGACGGGAGCACGCTGATCGCCCAGCTCCTGCTGGAGCAGCAGCTGCATGCGATCGCTCTGCAGGACATAGGGGAACGTGGCTGAGAGCTGCGCGGCGGCATTGCTGTCGAGATAGGTGCTGTGGCTGAGGATATCCGTCGAGGACGAGAAGCCCGCGCTGACGGAGAACACGGCGGAGCTCTGATAGACCGGGGCATAGCTGCGCGCGGCGCGCAGCCAGCTCACGCCGCCGAGCAGCAGACCGAGCACGATCGGGACCCAGAAAAAGTGCTGCAGGGTGCGGCGGAAATTGTGCAGGAAAACGGAAAGGTCAATTCCTTGCGTCGTCTGTTCTTCCATGAGCGGCCTCCTTTCCTTGCTTGCTGCCGTAGCCGTAATAGCCGTATTTTCCGCCGTAGCTGCCATAGCCGTAGCCGTAGCCATAGCCGCCGAGACGGCTGCCGAAGTGGAACGACTGATAATTATTGAGCACGCAGCCAAGCAGCGCGGCGTGGGCGGCGTTCAGATCGTCGATGGTGTCGTTAATGACGGCGGCGGGGACGAGGTCCTGCCGGACGACGAGGATCGCGGCATCGGCTGCATCGGCCAGCACCTCGGCATCGGCGAAGAAGCTGAAGGGTGGCGTGTCGGTGAGAATGTAGGAATAGCTCTCGCGCAGCGCATCGAGCAGCGGACGGAATGAATCCGGGCTGAGCGCCTCGCTCTGGCTGCGCCGCAGCGGCGCGGCATAGAGATGGGACAGGCCGGTCGCCTCGTCGCGGACAATGGCCTTTTCCAGCGCCTCGCGGTCCGGGCGGTGCGTGATGAGATAGCCAAGGTCCGTGCCGGGGGCAGGTGAGGCCGAAAAGATCAGCGACTGCGCAGGCTTGCGCAGGTCGGCGTCCAGCAGCAGCACACGCTGATGCTTCTGCGCCAGTGACAGGGCAAGATTGGCTGCAACGGTGGATTTGCCCTCGTTCTCTGCGCAGCTCGTGATGAGGAAGACCTGCCGGCCATCCTTTTCATGTGCCCGCTCCACCTGCGCGCGGAGCTGATGGACCGTTTCGGTGTAATAGAAGCTGCAGGTCGGGTCCGAGATGAGCAGGGCGGATTTTTTATTTCGCAGCAGCGCGCCGCGCTTGCGCTCGTGGCGCAGGGTGGCGAGCAGCTTCGTGTCGAGCTGATCGCGCGCGCCGGGGACGGTCTGCACCGTCTCCTGCGAGACGGCGAGAAGCAGCAGGACTGCGATCATGGCCAGCGCGCCGATGGGCCCAGCCAGCCTGAGCAGACGGTCGCGCGAGGCCTGCGCGCTGGGCTGCGACGGGAGCGTCGGGCCGTTGATGGGGTTCAGCACGGCCGAGGCGAGGATGAAGTCCGCATAGGCTTCGTAGCAGTCCATCACGGCCAGCGCCCCGCGAAAGGCAAGCTCCGGCGTCGGGGCAGTGACGGTCAGAATGAGGATGTTCGTGTTCTCCGGCACATCGACGCTGCACGTCCCCGGGAAGGCGTTCAGGCCCATTTCGGCGGCAGCGGCGGTGCGGACGGGGTTGCTCTGCAGCAGCTCGCCGAACTGGCTCGCCACGGAGTCCGTCACGGCGATGCTGCCGGAGGCTGTGGCGGAGGCGCTGCGGCTCGTCACGGCGAAGGTGACCTGGCTGTCATAGCTCGGCTTGGACACGAGCGTCTGCAGCAGATAGACCGCCATAACGCAGATGAGCCCGGCCAGAACGGTCATCCAGAGATTGCGCAGCACATGGCGCGCGAGACACAGCGGATTGAAGTTGGACCATTTGGTCGTTTTCTGTTCTTTCATGGCTGCCCCCTTACTCCACGACGACGGTCAGAATGACGGAGCTCTCCAGACCGGCGTCGTTCGTATAGGAGAAGAGCACGTCATAGCTGCCCGGATGCTCGTGGTCGATCTTCCCGGAGATCTCGACCTTCGACGGATCGACGCTCGCCCCGTGCTCCGACTGCAGCACGGAGGTGATCAGGCTGCGGTAATCCTCCGGTGTCTCATCTCCCGTGGCATAGACGAGGTAATCCGAAAGCGTGATGACGGGATGCCGGGCCGTGCGGTTGCGGATCATCACGGTCAGGGAGAGCATGGACGTGTCGCCCGCACTGTTTGTGACCTGCACACGGATGCGGTAGTCGCCCTCGGTGCCGACGGACAGGTTCACGAGCGTCAGGCGCATCTTGTCCGTGAGATCGCCGTCAAGCACATCCTCGGCCTTCAGACGGTCGAGCAGGGTGACGGTGCTGCCGACGCCGTAGACGAGCGGCTGCGACAGGGAGAAGCGCGGCTTGTGATAATCCGTGTAGTAGATCGGCCGCGTGAACGTGCAGAAGTTCGAAGCGCTGTCAAACACGGTGTAGGTCGCCTGCGCGCTGTTCGCGCCCGTGAGCTGCGAGACGCGGCGGACGATGATGCGGTCGGTGAGGTCGCCGTCGCGGTCGTCCGCTGCGGTCAGACCGGCGCAGAGCTCGGCGTCCGTAGCATTGACGCTGACCTCCAGCGGAACGCCGTCCGAGACGATGCGGGGCGCGGTATGATCGGCCGTCAGGCGGTCGTGCAGGAACACGGCGCAGAATGCAATGGCAACGGCCAGAAACAGGGCAATCAGGGTGATCTGTAATTTCCTCATGAAAAGCCTCCTGCGGATCAGTCGGATTGAAGCGGCGGAATGGGGATCGGTTCATCACGCAGGATCCTGCGGGGATTGCCGTGCAGGAGCAGCGCGATATAATCGGGGTGGCATATGGGCTCGAGCACCGGCAGAAGCGACCGGAAGCCCGTTGTGCGGAAGCGGTCGTCGTGGGCGTCGCTCGCGATGAGATGCGCCAGACCGTGCGAGAGCAGGTGCAGGGCGGTGTCCTCCGCACGGCTGCCGAGCAGACCGAGCAGGCTGCCCTTGTTCAGCTGCAGCAGCATCCCGCGGGAAAAGCACCATGCGGCAAGGCCGGGGTCGCGCTGCACGGCGTCATAGCGCTCCGGATGGGCCACAACGGGCACAAGGCCACGCTGCGCGATGGCCTCGAGCGTCCGCAGCAGCACGGAGCCGGGCAGTCCAAAGTCAAATTCTACGAGCAGATACCGTGAGCCGCCGAGCGTGATGAGCTCATGCTGCTCAATGAGCGTGCGGATGTTCGAGGGGTCCGCAAACACCTCCGCGCCGGAGTACAGCCGCAGCGGAATGTTTTCCTGCGTCAGCAGCTCGCGCAGGTCGTTCAGCTGCCTGCGGTAGTCCGGGCCGCGGTAATTGCGGCGGAAGCCTGGCAGGTTGCAGTGCGGCGTGACGGCAATGGCCGTGACGCCGCTCTCGGCGGCGTGGCGCGCCATGGAAAGCGAGATCTCCGCGTCGGGAGAGCCGTCGTCCACGCCGGGGAGAATATGACAATGCAGGTCGATCATGGCCCGTCCTTTCCGCGTCGGGGCACAGCAGGCAGACTGTGGGACCGACAGATGATTTCTTAAATAGAATAGCATATTTCTCGGGAGAATTCAACTTTTTCGTTTGGATTCTGCGGAAAAAGCCTGCGATAAAGAAAAAATCATGCTTGACATCACGGAACTTCCGTGCTAAAATAGTTCCGCAAAACGAAGAAGGCCGGCAGCCCCGACCTCACCCCAAGCGAAGGCAAAGGGGTCTGATATCGAGTATCGCTGCGCTTTGGGCGCGGTGTGTTCGGTTGCGGGTGCTGCGGCATCCGCATTTTTTTGTTTGGAGGTGCTTTACCATCGGCAAATTAGATCATCAGCTCAATGAGGAGATCCGGGATAAGGAGATCCGCTTGATCGCAGCGGACGGCACCATGCTCGGCATCGTCTCCGCACAGGAGGCGCTGGCCCAGGCAGAGGAGCAGGAGCTCGACCTTGTGAAGATCTCGCCCAACGCCGTTCCCCCCGTGTGCAAGATCATGGACTACGGCAAGTTCCGCTTTGACCAGCTCAAGAAGGAAAAGGAAGCCCGGAAGAATCAGCGCGTCGTCGAGATCAAGGAGATCCGCATGTCCCCGGGCATCGACACGAACGACCTGAATGTGAAAATGCGCAACGCGATGAAATTCCTGAAGGAAGGTAACCGCGTGAAGGTCACGGTGCGCTTCCGCGGGCGTGAAATGGCGCATACCGACATCGGCGAGCAGCTTTTGATCCGGTTTGGCGAGGGATGCGCCGAGGTTGCAAACGTGGACAAAAAGCCCAAGCTCGACGGCCGGTTCATGACGCTGTTCCTGTCGCCGAAGAATGCAAAATAATCACAAAGGAGAAGAATCATGCCGAAACTCAAAACCCACAGCGGTGCGAAGAAGAGATTCAATCTCACCAAGACCGGTAAGGTCAAGAGAGCGCACGCGTTCAAGAGCCATATCCTCACCAAGAAGGACACCAAGCGCGGCCGTCGCCTGAGAAGCACGACCTACGCGGATGTCACCAATGTCGAGAGCATCAAAAAGATGATCCCGTACAAATAATCGGATAGGAGGATTCAAAAGATGGCAAGAGTAAAAGGCGCGATGATGACGCGCAAGAGAAGAAATAAGACCCTGAAGCTTGCGAAGTCCTACTGGGGCTCCAAGTCCACCCATTTCAAGATGGCCAAGCAGGCCGTCAAGAAGTCCGGCGTTTATGCCTACATCGGCCGTAAGCAGAAGAAGAGAGATTTCCGCCGCCTGTGGATCGCTCGTATCTCCGCCGCTGTCAAGCCCTACGGCATGAACTATTCCCGCTTCATGAACGGCCTGAAGAAGTCCGGCATCGAGATGAACCGCAAGAGCCTCTCCGAGCTCGCGATCACGGATGCCGCTGCGTTCGGCGCTCTCGTCGAGACCGCCAAGAAGGCCCTGTAAGAGAGTTTCCTGAGATCACTCCGCTTCGGCGGAGTGATTTTTTTCGGAAAAGCCCGGCGGGCTTTTCCGACGTGGAGATCGCAGTCCGCTGCGCGCACGGATCGTCCGCCAAAAGCGGACGCCCCGCACACTGGCGGACTGAGCGGTATTTTTCCGACGTACACGCCGCCGGAAAAAATGATTTCAATTGATTCGCCGCCTGCGGGCGGCGAACTCTGCGAGGCTTTTTGATGCACGGAACAGACTGTCAAAAAAATCTGCTCAGCCGAAGGTTTCCCTGACGAAAAATCCCGGAGGGAATTTTTCGTCAAGGTGATTTTTTTGCAATTTTTATTCCTGCATTTTGCATTTTTGCGCATTGTGTGCTATACTATTTCTATCAGACTGTCGAAAACCTGCCAGGACAGAGGGAACTTATTCGGCAGGCTGTATGTAAAAGAACGGGGGGAAACCGTCATGAAGAATATCATTACGATCAGCCGTGAATTCGGCAGCGGCGGCCGCAGCATCGGCAAGCAGGTCGCAGAGAAGCTCGGCTATGCGTTCTATGACCGCGAGCTGGTCGATGAGGTCGCAAAGCGCAGCGGCTTTGCGCCGGAGTACATCGAGGAGCACGGCGAATATGCCAACGCCCGCAACAGCCTGCTGTTCTATCTGGCCACGGCCGAGCGCTACAGCCACGACAACCTCTCCATGCACGATCAGCTCTATATCACGCAGAGCAAGATCATCGAGGAGCTGGCGGAAAAGGGCAAGTGCGTCATCGTCGGCCGCTGCGCGGACTATATCCTGCGCGACCGGAAGGACTGTCTGCATGTGTTCATCTGTTCCGACATGGCCAGCCGCGCCCGCCGCATCGTCGAGCGCTACGGCCAGACGCAGAAGGCACCGGAGAAGCGTCTCGCCGAGAAGGACCAGAAGCGCAAGGTCTATTATAAGAACTACACGGGCCGCGTCTGGGGGCAGGCACAGAATTATGACATCTGCCTCAACAGCGGTGCGCTCGGCGTTGACACCTGCACCGATATGATCGTGCAGCTCTGCAAATAAGGAACATAACAAAGCGGCCGCCCAGAAATGCGGGTGGTCGTAAGACAGTTTCAGTCCCGGCAGTAATGTCTGCCGGGACTGTTCTTGCACATATTAAAGCCATATGATAGAATTAAATAAAGCAATAAATCGGAATGATAAGGTAGGTAAGGTATAACATGCCAACAATTCAGTTAAAGGCGATGACGCGAGAACTATGTCACGAACTG
>ERZ773187.2887-NODE-2887-length-10090-cov-3.179571_pt1 | contig 10090 bp, 6 predicted proteins | sample MGYA00511242_ERZ773187 | MGnify/ENA primary metagenome ERZ773187 (study PRJEB29015, sample SAMEA2737744) | human gut metagenome | biome: human gut; feature: human-associated habitat; material: faeces | place: China | collected 2012 ... | reverse complement strand
TTCCTGAGTGAACCAGTTAGTTACATCTGCCGAAATAAAGGTATTGATATTCATACGTTCAAACTTATCACGATCGGACACCAATACACCGTCATTCGAAGTATATCCACCCGAAATACGATAACGCAGTTTGTCCGTACCTCCTGAAGCGGAAATATTATGAGTCATCTGGAAACTGGTCTCCATAAAGTTCTTATAAAGATCTTTTTCATTCAAATAGTATGGTACACCGGATTCATCCATATAAATACCGTCTCCCACCGTATTGAAAGCAGAAGGGTTCTTCTGGTATTCACTCAGATATTCCATCCATTTGCTGACACTTGGCGAACCGAGCGACCAATAGGCATCTGAATATCCACAATCCAGATAAGCTTGCAGATAGTCCATCAGCGGAGCCTGTTTAGGCAGATTGACAGCTGTTCCGAAAGCAAAGTTATTGTTGTAAGAACTTAGCAGCACCTTTAGGGCGTTTAGTCGTAACGACAATTACACCACCGGCTGCACGTGCACCATAGATAGCTGCGGAAGCTGCATCCTTCAGTACACTGATTGACTCGATATCTTCGGGGTTTACCATATCGAGGTCACCTTCCACATTATCAATCAATACGAGTGGCTTAATGGTGTTTCCGTATGAACCGTCCGAGTTCTTGACACCCACCGAATAGGCTCCACGAATCTGGAACGACTTGCTGGTTCCGGGAGCATTACCTCCATTAGATACAAACAGTCCCGGCACGGCTCCCTGAAGAGCATCAGATGCATTCAAGATAGGACGGTCACCCAGTACCTCATCCATTTTCACAGAAGATACGGCTCCGGTCAGATTCGCTTTCTTCTGTACACCGTAGCCTACTACCACCACTTCGTCAATCAGACGGCTGTCTTCTTTCAGAGCAATGTGCAAAGGAGTCTGATTTTTGACAACGACTTCCTGCGTAGCATATCCGATATAAGACACGGATAATCGTGCATTCGGAGTCACCGACAGAGAAAAGTTTCCATCCATATCCGTAATCGTACCTTCCGTAGAATTCAGCACTTTCACATTGGCACCAATCACTCCTTCACCCGAAGGATCGGTCACTTTGCCTTTCAGGACAAACGCTTTTCCCTGTTCCTTTTCAGGCACTGCGGCATGGAATATGACCACCCGGTTTCCGTTCACTTCATAACTGATCCCCGTACCAGTCAGCAGTTGGGCCATCACGTCATTAATTGTACCCTTGTCCACGTTCACAGAGACTTTCTTATTCAGGTCAATGTCGTTATTGCGAATCAGAAAAGAATAATTTCCCTGCTTCCTGACTACTTCAATGGCTTCTTTCAAAGTAACGTTATCTGCTTTGACACTGAACTTCTTGTTTTGTTCCTGTGCTGAAAGTTGAAAACCTGTCAGGACATTACTTAGGGACAAAAGCAGAAACATCAATAATGTTTTTCTTATTATCAATCTCATTTTTATCACTATTAAAGGTTAACATATAGTTATTTATCGTAGCTGCGGACTGCCGGTATATCTATCGGCTGTGTCCATTTTCTTTCTCCTTCCTTTTATCTTACCCCCTTTCTTTTATCGGTAATAAAGATGGTGTCACCACTGACTTTCCACGTGTATTGTTTCTCAACGTTGATTTCGTGTAATATATCATAAATATTCTGATTGCTGTCGAAAGAACCGGAGAAGTGTTCGGCCTTCAGACGTTCGCTTTCTATGCTGATCTTCACCTGGAATTTACGTTCCAGACGATGGGCAATATCAGCGAATGAAGCATTCTCGAAGGTCAACCCGCCATCCAGCCAATCGCAGGCTTTACTTGCATTGGTCTTCAGCTTTTCCATTCGTCCGGTGTTCTTGTTATACAGTGCCTGCTCATTCGGGAATAATTTCATCACAGAATTAGCAGACGCCGATAAATTCACCCTGCCTTCCAGCAGAGACACCATCACATAATTATCGTCATCATAAGCACGGACATTGAATACCGTGCCGACTACCTGCACCTGCACATCGTTCGTCTTCACGAAGAAGGGAACCTCTGCATTTTTCGCAACTTTAAAGTATCCTTCGCCATCCAACGTCACATTACGTTCGCGGATACCAAACCCACGGTGATAGCGCAATACAGAACCTGCATTCAGAGAAACCTCCGTCCCGTCAGGAAGAACGATATTCGTTCTTGATCCGGCAGGAACCTTGATTTCGTAAGGAGAATCGGCGTTGGTATATACTTCCGTCAGATTTTCCGTATACGTATACCAGAAATAGTTGCAGCCGATCAGCAGAATAACGGCGGCAGCCACTTTCAGCCAGACAGGTATCAGTTTCCGGACAGGCTTCGAAGAGGCAGGAGCAGTCATTCTCTCCTTTATCCGCACTAAATTGGAGTTTTCTATTTCTGCAAACGACGGTACGGAAGAAAGTGCCCATACGGCAGACATTTCCCGGAAAGTCCGGGCAGCTGCTTCATTGGAAGCCAGAAAGGCAAGCAACGTTTCTTTTTCTTCATCGGTACTATTGCCCGACAAATAATTACTAATCTGTAATTCCAGTTCTTCTTTATCGTAATATTCTATCATAAACCGTTCTTTTTCTATGGTGTATATAACTAGATACGCAATAAAAAAAGAAACGTTTAAAAGAAAACCGTTTTTTTTAAAGAAACATCAAAATAGCTATCATATAGGGAGTACCAAGGGATTCGCGCAATTTAGTCAGCGCAATTTTCATCTGCACCCTGACGGTGGCGACATTAATATTCTGCTCTTCCGCAATTTCGCTGTACGATTTGCCTTCATACAGGCTCGCCTTAAAAACAGCACGGCATTTGGCAGGGAGTTCCTCTACTTTCCGCAGAATGATCTCGTTCATTTCACTGCTTTCCAATGCCTGCAATGGATTGTCGGAAGAAAGAATATGATTTTCTAGAAAAGCCCATATTTCCTCCATCTGTTCGGTCATTATGCGCTCATTAAAAGCGGAAGACCGCAAATAACTGATACTTGCATTCTGTATAGCCCGACGAAGATACGGAAGGGCAGGATAAGTGATATGGTGGCGATTCTGCCAGAAAGAGACGAAGACATCATTGACTATTTCACCGGCGACTCTCTTGTCATGTACATAGTAAACAGCTATCGCACACAGGTATAAATAGTACGTATGATAAATTTTATCAAATGCTTTGGTGCTACCGTGATTCAGTTGTTCGATTAGTTTTTCAGAGACTTCTGGTAAATTCATTCGTTCTTTTTCTTTAAGGGACGGGTGCAAATATAGCGATTAATTCAGAAACTCAAAATTCCGGTTATTAAAACCGGAACTTTGAATCGTGAATTATAACCCCATCGGTATCTTCAACAGATACCATACGATAAACAGCAATGTCCATGCTGCCAGAATGCACAAGGAGTACCTCCATGTATATTTCAGCAACGATCCGTATGTGATCTGTTTGTCATATTGCCGCATATACGTCAACACCAGCGGCATATAGAATAAGAAAGGAGTAATGGCATTCGTCGAACTGTCTCCGATACGAAAAGCACACTGCGTGACGTCCGGCGAAATCCCCATCTGCGCAAACATCGGGATGAAGATGAAAGACATAAATGCCCATTTGGAAGTGGCGGATACCATAATCAGATTGATAAATGCCGTAAACAGGATAAACAAGATGAGTGCGGACAAAGGAGCCGGCTCAAAAGAAGAAAGCAGGTCCGCTCCCATAATCGCAAGACACTTGTCCAAATGAGAATACTCGAAACAGGCAAACATCTGGGCAGCAAAAAAAGCAATAACGAAATACACACCCAGCAGTTTGATCGGCTGGGTAAGTCCTTCGATCACATCATTATCGCTGCGATAACGACCGGAACTGAACCCATAAGCCATCCCCGTAAAGCCTGCGCCCAGAGATAGCAGAAACAGGATACCGGCAATGAAGGGCGAATGCATCAAACCTCCGTTAACGCCACGCAGGATACCATAGGAAGAGAAAGTAAGCCACAAAATAAGGGCAACGTATATCCCTGCCACTACGACAGCCACCATCAGCGCACGACGTTCTTTCCGTGACAAAGGGCGGTAGGCTTCGACTTTCACACTTCCCTCATATTTTCCTAAGTTCGGGAGAAGCCATTTCTGAGTCACCCAATAAACGATCCCTGTAATCACCACTGTCGAAGCGCTCATAAAGAAGTAGTTGCACAGCGGCTCCGTGTTTCCCTGATATCCCATCAGTGTGAGCGCGGCTTCCTGAGTGGTATGCGCCAAGAGCGGGTCCATCGTACTCAGTACGATATTGGCACTATATCCGCAGGCCACGGAAACGTAAGCCGTCACAATCCCCGCTATCGGATGAAGTCCCACCCACTGAAACAGCATGGCGGCAATGGGAAGCAGAATAATATAACCGCCGTCACCAATGACGTTCGACAGCAATCCGAGGACAATCACCCACAGGATAACTTTTCTTTTCTCTTTCCGGTTTCCCACTCCCAGACGGATGCACGCATCGATAAATCCGGAATGTTGGGCCACACCCAGTCCGAACATGGCGATAATCACCATGCCAAGCGGAGCAAAACCGGTAAAATTCTTGATAGCATTCCGCAACCACCAGCGAATTCCCTCAGGACTCAGCAGGCTTTGCACCCGAATATCCTCCCCTGATTGCGGCAGCGTTACTTTCAGTCCGTAGATATCACATATCCACGAAAGAAAGACCACCGCCATTGTCAGCAGCAGGAACATCGTAGCGGGATGCGGCATACGCCATTTACTCTTCATCAGCTTCCAGATTATCCAGATCGATAATGCGCAATTCCAATGCACGGACAGCCAGACGGGTCGCGTTCACTCCCACCCGTTCTCCATTCGGGAAGAGACGTCCGATCAGGTCATTCTGTCGTTTCTCCAGTGATTTCACGCCAAATGGCATCCCTTTCAGGTTGGCAATCATATCTTTGGTGTAGCCTAATGCCAGATGGCGAAGAAAACGCTCGTCATATTCATCAATATCATAGTTGATTACCGCTTCCTGACGCTTGGCATCATTCGCTACCGACTTTTTGAAACGATCTACGATCTTCTCCAGAATCGGATAGTTGAATACCAGCTTCTTGCCGTCCATCACAGCTTGTACGTCTGTCTTGGTCAGCAATTCTCCTGTTTTGAGAATAATGCCATCCGCTCCTGCATTCAGCACATCCACCCACAGTTTTTCATTCAGTATTTCCCCCGTAAAGATCAATACACGAACCCCCTTATAACGTTTGAAAATATTCCGGCAGATATCAACGCCAATCGTCGTAGAACCTCCCAGTCCCAAATCCAGCAAAACCAGATCGGGAAGCTGTGCTTCCATCAACGGCCAGAACTCGCTTTCTGTCATTGCCGTGCCGATCACTTCTGCGTTGGGTATCTCATGACGGAAAATTTCTTCTGTGCCTTTCAATTCCAGTTTTACGTCCTCTACAATAATAACTTTAAACTTCTGTTCTTCCATTTTATTTATCTAATAACTTTTATGTGTCTTCTTCTTTATCTGCGTGGGATGGTGAAGTAAACCGTAAATCCTCCCCCTTCTGCCGGTTCGGCATTGATACGGCATCCCCTGCGCCCCGCAAATTCATCATGGTCACGGATTATCTGCTTGCATATCAGATATTCCGTTCCACGCAATTCTCCTTTTTCACCGGAAGTCATACGAGCCAAATTCGGATAGAACAACTGGTTCAGCTCCGTCACACTCTTCTCGCGTCTGGTATCCGTAAAAAGGAAACGGATATATTCGTTATCCTTACGAGCCTGCAAGCGTATCACTCCTTCTTCACGAACCGCCAATGCTTCATCAATCAGATTCTCAAACAGGAAACGCAACTGATTCACGTCACCGATCACTTTGGCGTCCATCGGTTCTATGATTAGTTCTACCTTTTCCGTCCGATTTTTCGTGACCTTCCTGAAGTATTTTCCAGCAGCATCAAAAAGCTCCTGTACCGGAATCGTATTCCGGCGGAAAGTAACCTCCTCCAGCTGTCGGGCAGCGCATGAACTCAGAATCGTAAAGATCCCTTTATAATATTCTATCAGTTCTGTAATCGTTTCCACAGCTTCCCGTTCATCCTTTTCCGGAAGGTTCTGCGTATTCAACCGACCAATAATCTGTTTAATCTTGTTCGGATAATAAATTGTCTCATGTTTAATCGTTGAAAGGCAGTTATCAAGCACCATGTTCTGCACATGAAGCATACTGTCTTCCCACGAAGCACGGCGTGTTTCCTCGTGTGCCGACTCGATATCCCGGTATTGCGTGGCAAGCTTTACCACTGCATTGAACACCACAATCGATACATAACGTGCTACCAGCTCAAAAAGAAGATGATCCGTTTCCTGTTGCGTTCCTTCCCTCCGTTCCAGATAAAGCACACCTACACATTGATGCTCACCTCCGGCTTCCACCATCAACGGAATCGCCTGCAAATTCTGTTCTGAGAGATATTCCCCTGTTTCAAAACATTGCTGCACCATTTCCGGCATTTCCTGCCCGGGACAGGAAGCATATTCCAGCCGATGCGTGGTTTCGTTATAAACAGCAATGCCCATCAGGCTGATTGTCAACAACTCATTTACTGAGCCAAAAGCCTCATTCACGATGCGCTGCGGAATCTCTTTAAGTGTATTTTCCTCTCTCTGAAGCGCTTCCTCGTTCTCCTGAGTCTGAGGTCTGACCAAAGAGGCGGCAAAAACTTTCTGATTTATCTCAAGCACCTGTTCCAGGTTCAGACGGTTCTGCAACATCTTCCTCATATACAAGAGATAATAGCCGATCAGAGAAACGATCAGCAAGACGAAACAGAGGATGATACCAACCGTCTTATTCGTGTTGGATCGTTCCAACTGCCTGCAATACCCTTCCAAAGTCTGGTCTTCTCCCTGTACCTTATATAAATCTGTAAAAGCAGAATTATTATAACTGTAGGCATCAATTTGTTTCAAAGCAAGGAATGCTACCGCCGCTTCATTTCTGATATCCAAAATCACATGATAGTCTGAATCAAAAAGTTCATTCCACCAAAACAGTTCGGCAGGGGTTCCTTTTCCCACCAGTTTCATGTATCGATGCGGCTTCGGGGTACGCGTATATTTCTTATAATGCTCATTCAGCGACATCATTGCCGAATCTATATACTGCAATGCTATTTCGTAGTTCTCATCCACATTGGCAAAATAAGCGGCATTGGCATAATCAGAGGCTGCATCAAGCAGATCTTCATAAGTAGAATCTGTAGTAATCGCAATGGAGTCACTATCCTGCAATATCGACGGAAGGGGTTCATGCAGACAAGAAGCCATTCCCAACGGAAGCAACAGGCAGAGCAACACGCCAATCACTTTACGTACTCCTGAAGGCAAGCGGAAATAAAAACGGCTTCCCTTTCCCGGTTCGCTTTCTATATCGAATACGCATACCCGGAACAGTTCATTCGTTTTCTTATATTTCTCTATGATTCCCTTGCAGTTCATCAAGCCAAAACCGCTTCCCTTATTCTCTTTCAGTTCTTCCGGATCTGCCGCGTCTTTCATGCCGATAGCACGCGAATCATATACCTTTTCACCAATGATATGCGCGATATCTTCTGCTGAAAGTCCTCTCCCATTATCTTCTACGGAGATTTCCACATACGCATCGGTAGCATGCGCATATACTTTAACCGTTCCCCCCTCAGGCGTATACTTACGGGCATTTTCAGCCAGTGTATTAATCATAAACAAGGTCAATGCACGATCGGCCTTTACCATCAGGGTGGTCGGTTCGATTTCCAGCTTTTGCTTTTTCATTTCAAAAGCACGCCGTCCTTTTCCCAGCAAATCAAACAATTCATTCAGACTGAATGTCTCAATGTTCAGACTAAGCGTACCTTGCTTCATCTTGATCCAAAGTGCCAGAATATCATTGTATTCGTTGATGGTAGTCACCAGTTCATCAATGTACTGGTACTTCTCTTTCTTTATCTTGGTGTCATCAATATATCCTTTTTCCGTCAACTTATGTACTTCGTTCAGAATCCGGTCGATATAAGGATTAATCCCGTTGACGATGGCCATACAAGCCTTCTTTATCAGATTCTGACGTTTGTTTCCTGCAATATGCTGCTCGTAGATATACCGCTGTTTCTCCAGCTGATTTCGCTCGTCGCTCAACGTAGCCACCATTTGTTCATTTTCAGCAGCCCATACGATATAAGGTTCCACTACATGCACCAATGCCTTCTCGTCCCGGTTCAGTCGATGGGAAGAAGGTACCAGTGCAGCTTTTCCTTCTTCCGGAATTTCCAGCGTCAGACGTCCTTTCCCGAACAACTGGTCAATGCCTTGCTGAATCAGAGGTACGTTCATCGGTATGGAAGAAGTGATATCCCGACAAAGAGAGAGAATCCGTTGCAGACGCTCCACATCCACCTGATTCCTGATTTTGGAACGTTTGTTGAAGAACCACCAAAGGATAATCACCAGTACCAAGCCGACAATAACCAGAAAAAGAACGACCGTCATCTGTCGCGAACCTGCTTCCAAAGACAAATAACGGCTTTCCAACTCCTTATCCTGACGGGTAAAGTTCAAAATATCCAGATAGATATTCCGGTTATAATCAGAAGCATCCTTCATCCCCAGCCCGGCATATGAAACGCTTAACTGCTCCCTTATCCGTGAGATCCATTCGGGAACGGTCTTCACCTTCTCCTGTCCAATCCATGGAACTCCGGTATAAGTAGTATCTCCCTCGGCAAACGTATATAATTTATCAAGCGTATCCACTTCATTATGATAATAAAGCATGTGATGATGGTTTACGCAGTTCAATGCTTTTGATAATGTATCCAAAGCTTCCTGATAACGTCCATGCGCATTCAGGTATTTGCCGATAGATACATAAGCTCCGGCAATCTGATACAAGTCATTATATTCGCGAAATTTCTCCAGTGCCAGTTGGGCCAAACGCAAAGGGAACAAAGAATCTACCGGAAAATCAAACTGATCCAACGCATGTGTACGCCTTGTCTTGAAAAACTCAAAATTAGACGGGGATGCCATCAGATTGGCAAGTCCCTGCATTCCATTCCCCTCAAAATACGGATGCTTGCTCTTCACGGCTGTCCGCCAAGTGAAATAAAGTTCGTCAAACTCGCGGAGTTTCCGTTCTTCCGGAGTATTCGCTGCGACCAAAGAAGCCGATCCTTTGAGATAATGATAATAAAGAAGCTGATTGGTATCGCTCAACGCTTCGTCTTCCTGAATATTATCGATAGAGGTTATCGCTTCCTGCCGTTGCTGGAGATAGTAATAGTAAATGGAGGAAACGAGAAAAAATTCGGTAAATGCGTAATCCAGCCGAAGCGCTTCGTGACGGTCGGCAAAGAGGTCGCTCTCTTCACGGATACGCTTCATCCGTCGGAGGGCACTGTTCCGGTAATCATAAAATTCTTTGTTGAGCGCTGTCCGCTGGCAGATTTTCATCAGTCCGATGTCTGCTATCAACAGTTCAAGCTCATTTTTAGTCAGCTTGTATACCTCTTTATGATACGCCTCGGCACGGTCGAAATCCATATTCATGAAAGCACAGAACCCCAGATTATTGGAAGCTTCCGCTTTCCCCGACTTATATAGGTTTACTTGCCGATATGCTTTATAGGCGTATTTGTAGGAAGAGTCCAGATTACGGTAACGATAAGCATACGCTTTTCCATTCAGCGAGTCGATAAGCCTCACTTCTTTTGTGGGCACCATGTCGGTACACGAAAAAAGGGAGGAAAGCAACAATACTCCTATTATATATAATGGAGAATGGAAAATGGAAAATGGAGAATAAAAAGACAGGCGATAACTATCTTTCATTCTTCGCTCTTCATTTTCTGTTTTTCGTCCATAATTCTTCATTCTTCATTCTCAGTTCTTCGTTCTTACTTGCAAATCTACAAATATTTCCGATAAGTTGGAGAGAAAATTATTTTTTCTACAATAAGTCTTTCTAAATAATAAGAGAAATTCCTACCTTTGCAGGCAAATTAACAAATAGGTAAC
>ERZ773187.2885-NODE-2885-length-10094-cov-2.496962_pt1 | contig 10094 bp, 4 predicted proteins | sample MGYA00511242_ERZ773187 | MGnify/ENA primary metagenome ERZ773187 (study PRJEB29015, sample SAMEA2737744) | human gut metagenome | biome: human gut; feature: human-associated habitat; material: faeces | place: China | collected 2012 ... | reverse complement strand
TTAAAGAACAGCCATGAGCCATATGTGGTCATTGCTGCCGGCGACGGTATCTACAAGCTGGACTACAACAAGGTTCTGGAATATCACATTGAAAAGAAGGCAGACATTACCGTAGTCTGCAAGGATATGCCGGAGACAGAGGACATCACCCGCTTTGGCCAGGTGAAGTTAAACGACGATGGCCGCATCATCGACTTCGATGAGAAGCCTATGGTTTCCACCTCCAGCACCATTTCCTGCGGTATTTATGTGATCCGCAGACGCCAGCTGATCGAGCTCATTGAGCGCTGCGCGGCAGAAGATCGCGTAGACTTTGTCCGCGATATCCTGGTGCGTTACAAAAACTTAAAACGTATCTATGCATACAAGCTGAATTCCTACTGGAGCAATATCGCTTCTGTAGAGTCCTACTACAAGACCAATATGGACTTCTTAAAGCCGGAGGTACGCAACTATTTCTTCAAGGAATATCCGGATGTATACTCCAAGGTGGATGACCTTCCGCCGGCAAAATACAATCCGGGCGCACTGGTGAAGAACAGCCTGATTTCCAGCGGATCTATCATCAACGGAACCGTAGAAAACTCCATTCTCTTCAAGAAAGCATATGTTGGAAACAACTGCGTGATCAAGAATTCCATCATCCTGAACGATGTTTATATTGGCGACAACACTGTTATCGAGAACTGCATCGTAGAGAGCCGCGATACCATCCGTGCCAACACGACCTATATCGGTACGCCGGATGATATTAAGATCGTTATCGAGAAAAACGAGCGCTATACCCTGTAAGGGGTCCGGCAGGACAGCCGGCAGGGCGGCATCGTTTCGACATCATGAAAACAGGCAGAGCTGACCGGGACAGGCCTTCGGGCTTTTCCCGGACGGCTTCATCAAAACGGGGGAGGGGTTCCACATGCAGATAACAGATGTGAGAGTGAGGAAAATCGAAAAAGAAGGGAAAATGAAAGCAATCGTTTCCATTACCATAGATAACGAATTTGTTGTCCATGATATCAAAGTCATTGAAGGTGAGAAGGGATTGTTCATCGCTATGCCGAGCCGCAAGGCAGCCGATGGCGAGTACCGTGATATCGCACATCCGATCAATTCGGGAACCCGCGATATGATCCAGTCTGTGATCCTTGAAAAGTACGCGACAGCGGCACTGGAGGAGCAGCAGGAAGAGCTGGCGTAAATAACGTCTGCAAATAACGCACAAATATATAAAAAGTCAGAAAGGCACTCGCGGGATATCATCTCTGCGGGTGCTTTTATGATAGGAAATTGCGTCCCCAAGTCACATTCTTTTTCACCCGAAAAAATACCAATTTTGCCGAAGTTTGACCGATTGGGGCGAAGTACTTGCATCCGGTACTTTTACTTGCTATAGTGAGTAGAAAGGGAGGCGTGCGTTATGAAAAAGGAAAAAGTGCATGATAATGCAATAAAAAATATAACGGAAACAGGAGCTTTAAAAATGGGGGAAATAACAGAAGCAAAACGGGAAGAAGTATCCGGAAAGAACTTTCAGAATGATCCGAATGTCATTTACATACAGATGCTTGGAGGATTCAGCATGACCTATCAGGGACAGCCGCTTCTTCTGGGAAAGAGTCTCAGCAGTAAGATGCTGCACCTTTTGATGCTTCTCATCTACAGCCGCGGAGAGGGCATCCGGAGAACCCGGCTGCTGGAGCAGCTCTACGGGGACAGCGACATAGAGCAGGCAGCCAATTCCCTGCGTGCCATGATCTTCCGGCTGAGAAAAAGCTTGGTGGCAGCCGGTCTTCCCGATGGCGAGTATATTTCCACCAAGGGCGGCATATACATGTGGGCAGCGGAGCATGTAGATGTGGAGCTTGATGTAGAGGTGTTCCAGAAGCAGGTCATGGCAGCACTGGAAGAAAAAGAACCTTTGAAAGAGGTAGAGCTCCTGGAGGAGGCATGCAGGATCTATAAAGGCGAATTTCTTCCGTTGATGATCGCGGATGACTGGGTGGCAGCTGCGAACTGGAAGTATCAGGAGCTTTACTTTAAGGTGCTGAGAGAACTGAGCAGGCTTTTGAAAAAGCAGAACCGTTATGCAGAGCTGCTTCCGTATTGTGAGCAGGCACTCAGCCGCTATCCCTACGAGGAATGGCAGCTGGTCAAGCTGGAGTGTCTGACGGCCATGAAGGAATATAAGCTGGCTGTGGAGTATTATGAGCAGATCGCCAAGGAATCCCAGCAGGAATACGGCATCCGCATGTCGGAGGAGATGATGGAGCATTACCGGGCAATCCGCAATATGATCCAGTACGAGATGAATAATATAGAAGAAATCCAGCAGCACCTGAGACCGGATCCCAATGTGTTCGGCGCAACCCGGTGCGATTACCTGACCTTCATCGATATTTACCGGTATATCGTCTGGGTGCTGGGACGGGAAGATACCAGGGCCCATCTGGTGCTCTTTACCCTGCTTGACCGGGACGGCGAGCCTCTGGAATCCTCCGAGCAGCTGGAGGAGGTACGGCAGAGACTGGAACGCTCCATTATCCGTTCGGTGCGCAGATCAGATCTGTACACCCGCTACGGCAAAAATCAGTTCCTGGTGCTGGTCACCAGCACAGACCAGGACGGCTGTAAGATCGCGGCAGAGCGTGTATGCAGGAACTTCCGGGCGGTGAACCGGCGCCGGAAAATTGATGTATATTACGCATGCAGACCGGCACTGGCAGTGAGTGGAGACAGCCTGAAAAGAAACATGGGAAAGAATGTCAAGGAGCTGGAAATTGCGGAAGGATCAGAAAAAATTAAGGAAAAATATGGAAAATAACAGTTCTTGTAACGCTTAAAAGAGTATACTGAAGATGACAATGAAACAGTTGTCTGAAAAACGTTATCCTTACATTTAGATAGCAAAAAATAAAGGGAAAAGGAGAGAGAAGTATGAAGGGACTCGAAGCGAAAACACTGGGCCTGAGAAAAGTCATCAGGCACGAGTATAAACGCATCGTGGCGTTTATGCTGACGGTAGCCATGGTTGTGACCAACTTTGGCACCAACCTGACCGTGGCGTTCGCGGCAGGCGAAGAAGAAAGCTCTCTGTTCCTGCTTAACAGCAGCGAACTTGAGGATGCGATCAGCGCAGCTCTGGAAAGTGGAGATGTGTTCGATTTTTCATCCCTGGAGCTGAAAGCAAAACAAAAGAGCCTTAAGACTTCCTATGAAAAGCTGATAGGAAGCAAGGCCGGAAAGGTGTATCAGCTCGATGTAGATATCGACAGCAGTTATGCAACAGAGCATACAGATCTGCAGGTATTCTACAACGCAGGTACCGACGATGTGGTATTCCTGTTCATCAACGAGAGCGACATGGCAGTAACCTTCCGCGCAAACGTAAGCGGATATGAAACTGCACGTGTTACCGTAAATCCGAACACTACCAACATCGAAGATGCAGAGGGCGTGGAGAACGCGGAAGACTACAGCGGCACCACCATGGTGGACGATGAAAAGAAGCCGCAGGCAGAGGTTGTAAAGCCGGAAGGCGAAACCTCTGAATCCGAGAGCGCTTCTGACGAAACCGAAGCAGACGTAACCGAGAGCGAGAACGCTTCCGAGAACGGCGAGGCAGAGGAGACCACCGGCGCAGAGGAAGCTGCTGAGACAGAAACCTCCGAAGCAGCCGAGACCGAAGCAGAGACTGAGCCGGAAACCGAGACAGAGGCACCGGCAGCAGAAGAGGCTGAGGAAGAAATTGAGCTTACTCCGGAAGAGGGAAGCGCAAGCGCATCCATCTCCGCAAAGAAGGTATTCCGTGTAAGCACCAGCGCAGAAGCAGCAGTGGAAGCTCCGGCAGCAGACGCTGAGGAAGAGACCGAAGCAGAGGAGCCGGAAAAAGAAACAGAGGCTCTTGTAGAGACTACTGCAGAAGAAACCGTTGCTGATGACAGCACGGAGGAAACCATTGCAGACGAGACTCAGGCAGACGAGACCACCGCAGCCGATGAGACAGACGGCGAGCTCACCGAAGAGACTGAGGCTCCGACCGAAGACGTTACCGCTCCGGATGAAACAACCGGAGAACAGCCGGCAGGCAACGGCGGCAGCGAGAATATTGGTTTTGACAACGACGAGCAGTTCCTGGAGGATGACTCCATTGAACTGGCAGGCGAGCTGAATGGTAAGGCATACAACACCGTAACCATCTGGGGCAACGCAAACGCAAGAGCGTATGTGGTAAAGGCCGAGGACCTGACCGGTGAGGCAGCAGTAGAGGGCCAGTACAGCGTAGATTACTCCGTAGATCCGGTAGGTGCAGCAACGATCAAAGGCGCACACACCGTAAACGAGGGCGAGACCCTGTACTTTGCAGTAGACCCGCAGGTAGGCTACGAGATCACCGAAGTAACCGCCAACGGCGAACCTCTGGAAGAGGCAGACGCAGCAGATGTGGCAAGCGCATCCGATCTGGAGCAGCATGAGCATGTCTATGCAGTAGAAGCCGTTACCGAAGATCTGGAGATCGTGGCAAGCCTGGAAGAAACCGTGGGCGTGGCACATCCGGAATTCAGCGCATCCTATGTGAGCAGCGAAGGCGTGACCATCAGCCTGCACGCAGAGGAAGGTATTCTTCCGGAAGGCACCGAGCTTTCCGTAACCGAAGTGACCGACGCTTTGGGCGATACCATCAAAGAGAAGATGGACAGCGAGGGCACAACCGTTCACAGCGTATTAGCATACGATATCAATCTCCTTTATAATGGGAAGAAACTCAGCAACAGCTGGTCCGAGAGCGGCTATGTAGACGTAACTTTCACCGGTGCTCCGATCCAGGAAATGACCGAGGCTTCCGATAAGGTCGAGATCGTAGCAGTAGACGATACCAGCAAGACCCAGCTGAGCGCAGAGAATGCAGCAGAGGCTGAGGCAGGCGAGCTGAAGCTTGAGACCGTCAGTGAGCAGAACGTAGAGGATGCGGCTGTAGAGGAAGTTGGATTCAAGGCAGAGCACTTTACGATTTATGCGGTAGCAGCGTCGAGTGGTGTTATGGCAGCTTCTATTGAAGGCTATAGTACTACTATGAAGATTGGTCAGACACAGAGGCTTAAAAGTGACAAGAACAGTAGTTATTATGCGGCTGATTGGGAAACATCGGATTCGGCTATTTTGCAGGTGACCGGAAGTGGAAAGACGGCTGTTGTAACTGCTGTTGGAGTTGGAACGGCAACAATTACTCATTCTTATTATACTTATGAAGAAAGTTGGATAGGGAATTGGAAAACTGATACGGCGATCATTACCGTTACCGCAGATCCAATCACCGGAGTGACCTTAACTGGTGAAAACGAAGTAAAATTATTTGGACGGGTTCAATTAACGGCAAATCTTCAGCCGGCCACCGGTGCTGCAACACTTACCTGGGAGTCTTCAGACGAAAGTATTCTGACTGTAGATGAAACCGGTATGGTAACCGGAAGAAAGCTTGGAGCTGCAAGAATCACGGTATGGGCCGTAGATCATGCAGGAAATCGATTTAGTGCAGTGAAAGAGATTACAGTAATCCAGGCAACTACAACGGAAGATGCACAGTTTTATTATTTAACTACTCCGACAGCTGACCCAAAATCAAATGATACGTCGGTATGGGGACGCAACATTGGTACAGGCGAGATTGTGGTTACCAATGGTACCTGGGAAAATAATAAAAATATGCTGGATAGCGTTTCCAGTCGTGTAGTGAAATGGCCGAATGGAACAACCGGTAGCAGCCTGGAAATTACGAAGAAAGGAACCTATGCATCTGACTGGAATACGATTTTTGAGGCATATAAGGCAGAAATAGAACGAGAGCATGGAAAAACAATCACAGAATCAGATATCGAATCCATCTAGCTTAAGTCTTATAAAATTTCCAAGGACAATGGCACGAATCCGGATAAGCATGTAGACTGTACGGTTGAAATCAAAGTAAAAGACGTTTATACAGCGAATTACTGGCTTTGGAATGCCGGACAGACCGGATACGAATACGCAGAGGCTGGTTCTTATTATAAAAATGATCAGACGAGCCCGACCGCAAGTAAGTACCCGGCTACAAAGACTGTAAACGGAGTAACATATACCTTCCTGGGATGGTATGATAATGAAACATTATCAGGTGAGGCTGTTACATTTCCGTATACCATCACAGATCATAATGTAAATTTCTATGCAAAGTATGTAGCTGGATATTATGTAGATTATGATTTGAATGGCGGTACCTGGGGAAGCGCTCAGACAAAATGGTTTAAGAATGTGGGTTCTACGGTAGTCGTTGTAGCCACAGAACCGACAAAGACAGGTTATGACTTTGCAGGCTGGACTTATTCCGAAGATGGAAGCAAGACATATCATGCAGACGATAGTTTTGTAATGCCGGAAAAGAATGTAAAGCTTACGGCAAACTGGACACCGCAGCAGAAGTCCTACACGGTAAATTACCTTCTGAATGGCACATCTGAGAAGGTACAGGATCCGGATACAAAGACAGGAACCTGGGGAACCAAGGTTACAGAAAATGCACCGGATATTTCCGGATATACGCATGTAGCTACAGACGATGCAACCAAGACGCATATCGTCGGTACCGCTCCGGATGAGATTAATTTCTATTATTATAAGAATGTAACACTGCAGGCAAACAGTGAGACATACACTTATGATGGTACAGAAAAGAGCGTATCTGGTTATATCAGAACCGATACCAATGATAGTCTTACCATTACTGGAGTGACAGCTGGTGCTTCTGGCACAAATGCCGGCGAGTATACTGCAGAGTTTGCTGTTGATCCAGTAGGCAGACTGATTGATGCACAGCATATTGTTACTGCAGCACTTCCGGGAAAATTAATCATCAAGCCAATTGATGACTTGGTAACGGTAACGATTGTTGGTAAGAAAGAGTCTAAGATGTATAACGGAAGTACGCAGACCACGACCGGATATACTGTAACAAATATTGAGGGCGGAAACGGAAAGTACACTGCTGCGAATGTGGCACTTGTAACACCTGGAAGCGATACCGCGACAGGTACTGATGCAAGGGCAATTCCTTATCCGATGGGACTTACTACAGAATCCTTCCAGAATCTGAATAACAACTTTAGTAATGTACAGTTTACTGTAACCGATGGTGAACTGACCATCACGAAACGCAATGTAGTTCTGACAAGTGCTGCAGCTTCCAAGTCTTATGACGGAACACCGTTGACGAATTCAGAGGTTACGGTAACCGGTGATGGGTTCGCAAGCGGAGAAGGTGCAGACTATCATGTAACCGGAAGCCAGACAGTAGTTGGATCTAGCGACAATACATTTGCTGAACCGGCATACACACTTCATGATAACACCAAAGCAGGGAACTACAACATTACTACTGAGGAAGGAATATTAATCGTTACTGCGAATGACAGCGAAGTAGTCGTTACCATTAGGGAACACGGTGACACAGTAACATACGACGGAACAGCGCATACGGTGAGCGGATATGATGTAGTATCTATCAGCAACAACCTGTATCATGAAAATGATTTCACCTTTGTTGGTGATACTGCGCATCAGACAGTATCCGGAACCAATGCCGGAACGTATAATATGGCATTGTCAGCGACTGATTTTAGAAATGACAATGCGAACTTTAGTAGGGTTACCTTCGTAATTCAGGACAATACCCTGGAAATTGGCAAGAAGCTTCTGAAACTGACCAGCCCATCCGCTAATAAGATTTATGACGGTAAGGCACTGACAGCAACCAATCTGACGATCGATGGTCTGGTAGCTGCAGATGCTGACAAGCTTACTTACAAGGTAACTGGTACTCAGACAGAAGTTGGCACGTCTACCAACACATTTAATTTCACACTGGATCCTTCTGTAATAAACAACTAAGACGTACAGACCACGATGGGAGAACTGAAAGTTACTCCGGTTACCAATGAAATTGTTGTAAAGATCACTGGTAATAAGACCAACGAGAAATATGACGGTATTGCGAAAACGGCAGAGGGCTATACTTACGTTGTAGAATGTGCAGGTGCAGATGCAAGTAGCCTGTATTCTGCTGCAGACTTTACATTCAGCGGAAATGCTAAGGTGACGGAGAAAAACGCCGGTGAATATCCGATGGGACTGGATGCAAGCCAGTTTACAAACAAGGATAATAACACCTTCCAGAAAGTAAGTTTTGTACTTGTTTCTGATGGTGAGTTAACGATTACAAAGAGAAACGTTACCCTGACCAGTGCAGATGCTGAAAAGGTTTATGATGGAACAGCATTAACCAATAGCATTGTGACGGTAAGCGGTGATGGATTTGTAACGAATGAAGCACCGAGCTATGATGTAATCGGAACCATAACGAATGTTGGTGAAGTAGATAATGAATTTACCTATGCATTTGCAAAAGGGGTAAATGCAGATAACTACAATATTACACCAGTCTTTGGCAAACTGAAGGTGACTCCGGTTACTGAAACTGTGACCGTTACCATCAAAGAAAACAGTGGCACTGTAAAATACGATGGTACAGAGAAAACAGTAACGGGTTATACCGTAGAGAGCATCACCAATCCGCTGTATACGGTCAACGATTTCACCTTTAGTGGAAGCGCAGAGGTTAAGGGCACGAATGCCGGAACATACAATATGAATCTGAGCCCATCTGACTTTACAAATACGAATACCTCTAACTTCCCGAATGTAACATTCGTTGTAGAGGATGGACAGTTAGTAATTCAGAAACGCAGCGTAACCCTGACAAGTGGAAGCGATTCCAAAGCTTACGATGGAACAGCATTAAAGAAAGAAACCGTTGAGGTAACTGGTGATGGATTCGCAAAAAACGAGGGTGCAGACTACAGTGATTTTGCAAGCCTGACCGAGGTTGGTGAAACGGATAATACCTTTACCTATACGCTGCAGAGCAATACCAGCGCGAACAACTATGATATCAGCGTAGAGAAAGGCAAGCTGACAATTGCAGCAACTGCAGATGAAGTTGTAGTAACCATTAAGGAAAACAGTGGTACAGAAACCTACGATGGAACGGAGAAAACCGTAACCGGTTATGCTGTTCAGTCTATCAGCAGTAAGCTGTATACGGAAAAAGACTTCACTTTCAGCGGAAAAGCAGAGGTTAAGGGAACCAACGCCGGAATCTATGACATGGAACTGACCCCTACTGATTTCCGGAATACGAATCAGAACTTCACGAAAGTAACGTTTGTGATTGTAGATGGCAAGCTTACCATTGAAAAACGTAAAGTAACTCTGACTAGTGCTTCTGCAAGTAAGGATTATGACGGTACTCCGCTGACAGCAAAAAATGTGACCGTAAGTGGTGATGGTTTTGCAAATGGAGAAGGCGCAACCTACAATGTATATGGTTCTCAGACTGAAAGCGGAAGCAGTAAAAACCATTTCCGTTATAGCCTGACTCAGGGAACCAACGCAGATAACTATGAATTTAGAAAAGACCTGGGAGACCTGACCGTTCGTGCGATTGAAACTCCGGTAGTTGTAACCATTCGTGGTAAGCATGCTGAGGCAACTTACGACGCAACGGAAAAATCTGTAACGGGTTATACCGCCACAGCTGATAATGCAAATTACCCGCTGAACGATTCTTCCATCAAGTTTACCGGCAATGCAACGATCAAAGAAATTGATGCAGGTACATATGCAGGTAGACTTGCAGCGGCTCAGTTTGAAAATATCAACACGAACTTTACCAATGTAACCTTTAATGTGGTAGATCCTGGTGAACTGGTAATTAAACCGGTTGAGATTACTCTGACCAGTGCAGATGCTGAAAAGGTTTACGATGGAACTGAGTTAACCAACAAAAACGTGACCGTAACGACGGGAGCATTTGTAGGAAACGATGGAGCAACTTACAGTGTTACTGGCAGTCAGCTGAACAAAGGTACAAGTAAGAACACTTTCACCTATCAGCTGAACGAGGGCACAAAGAGTACCAACTATGCGATCACCAAAGTTTGTGGAAATCTGACTGTTACTCCGGTAAAGGAGAAAGTTACCGTAACCATTACAGGACATAGCCGCGC
>ERZ773187.2873-NODE-2873-length-10121-cov-10.380687_pt1 | contig 10121 bp, 11 predicted proteins | sample MGYA00511242_ERZ773187 | MGnify/ENA primary metagenome ERZ773187 (study PRJEB29015, sample SAMEA2737744) | human gut metagenome | biome: human gut; feature: human-associated habitat; material: faeces | place: China | collected 2012 ... | reverse complement strand
CGTTGTCTTTATAGGCAGACAGCACGTGGTCAGGGGTTTGCTCCATGGTGTTTTTAATCATTTTGAACAGCGACTTCGGCTGCTGTTCGCCGTCAATCACCCAGTCGGCGTTGAAGATTTTGTGGCGGCAGTGTTCTGAGTTCGCCTGGGCGAACATATAGAGTTCGATATCGTTCGGATTGCGGTTCAGTTTAACGAACGCATCCTGCAGATAATCAATTTCATCTTCGGCCAGCGCCAGGCCGAGACGCAGGTTGGCGTCAATCAGCGCCTGACGGCCCTGCCCCAGCACATCCACGCTCTGCACGGGCGCCGGCTGATGATGGGCGAAGAGCTGCTCCGCGTCGTTTAACGCGCCAAAGACGCTCTCCATCATGCGGTCATGCAGTTCAGCGGCCACGGTCGCCCACTGGGCGTCGGTCAGCGTTGAGGCTTCAACGTAATAAGCCACGCCGCGTTCAAGGCGGTTTACCTGCGTCAGGCCACAGTTATGGGCGATGTCGGTTGCTTTAGAAGACCAGGGGGAGATGGTACCAGGGCGAGGGGTGACGAGCAGAAGTTTACCGGTTGGGGTATGGCTGCTCAGGCTCGGGCCATACTTCAGCAGGCGCTCAAGTCTCGCTCGCTCCTCTGCATCCAGAGGGGCATTCAGGTCAGCAAAATGGACATACTCAGCGTAAATATTGCTTACCGGAAGGTCGGCCGCCTGAAAACGTGCCAGCAGTTTGTTAATACGGAAGGCAGACAGTGCAGGCGAACCACGCAGAATTTCCATCATAAGTCTCTCGTCTTCGAAGCGCCGGGGCGCTTACAGTGTGCGCAAGGGGGGAAAACGGGCGTCATTATAGAGAATCCTGAGCGCAGACGAAACCGTTTGCGTCGAAATAAAATCACAGCGTAAATTTAACAATAGGTGTTGCCGTTATCTGTAATAAGTTGCCAACTGGCTTAAGTTTACGCAAAATGCCGCTCAATCAATGGCAAACCGTACGTTTAACATGGCCACTGCAGACTGAGGCAAGCGCTGACGCAGAGAATTAACTAATTGAAAAAATTAAAGATTAATTATCTGCTCATCGGCATTGTTACCTTGCTGCTGGCAGCGGCCTTATGGCCTTCAATCCCCTGGTTCGGCAAAGCCGAAAACCGTATCGCCGCGATCCAGGCGCGGGGGGAGCTGCGCGTCAGTACCATTACCTCCCCGCTGACCTACAACGCCATCAACAATAAAGTGATTGGGCTGGACTACGAGCTGGCGCAACATTTTGCTGACTACCTGGGCGTGAAGCTAAAAGTAACCGTACGCCAGAACATTAGCCAGCTTTTCGACGACCTCGATAACGGCGATGCCGACCTGCTGGCCGCCGGTCTGGTTTACAACAGCGAGCGCAGCAAAAATTATCAGCCGGGCCCAACCTACTATTCCGTTTCGCAGCAGCTGGTCTACCGCGTGGGCAGCCTGCGCCCGCGTACCCTGGCAAATCTGACCGCTGAACAGCTGGTCATTGCGCCTGGCCACGTGGCAATCGAAGACTTACGCGTCCTGAAAGAGAAAAAATATCCTGACCTTAGCTGGACGGTCGATGAAAAGCTGGGCACGACGGCCCTGCTCGAACAGGTTAAAGACGGGAAGCTGCCCTATACCATCGCCGACTCGGTTGCCATCAGCCTCTTCCAGCGTGTACATCCTGAACTGGCCGTGGCGCTGGACGTGACCGACGAGCAGCCGGTGACCTGGTTCAGTAAACTTGATGACGATCAGACCCTCTCTGCCGCAATGCTCGATTTCTTCAGCGGCCTGAATGAAGATGGCACCCTGGCACGGCTGGAGGAGAAATACCTCGGTCATGGCGATGACTTTGATTATGTGGATACCCGCAGCTTCCTGCGGGCCGTCGACAACGTGTTACCGGATCTTCAGCCGTTGTTTGAGAAATACGCTCAGGAGATCGACTGGCGGTTGCTGGCCGCGATTTCATATCAGGAATCGCACTGGGATGCGCTGGCCACCTCGCCCACCGGCGTACGTGGATTGATGATGCTGACCAAGAATACCGCCCAGAGTCTCGGCCTTACCGACAGGACGGATGCGGAGCAGAGCATCAGCGGCGGGGCGCGCTATCTGCAGGACATGATGAGCAAAGTCCCGGAGACGGTACCGGAAGAGGAGCGGATCTGGTTTGCGCTGGCGGCGTATAATATGGGCTACGCCCATATGCTCGATGCCCGCGCCCTGACGGCCAAAACCAAAGGCAACCCGGACAGCTGGTCAGACGTGAAACAGCGCCTGCCTCTTCTGAGCCAGAAACCCTGGTACAACAAGCTCACCTACGGGTATGCGCGCGGCCATGAGGCCTACGCCTACGTCGAAAACATTCGTAAATATCAGATAAGCCTGGTGGGTTATTTGATGGAGAAAGAGAAAGAGGCGGCGCAGGCGCGCCAGATGGCGGAAAACTACCCGGTGGTCGCCCCGGACGAACTTAACCACCCGGTAACTTCGATTCTGCCTTTTGTTGCTTTTTCTGCAGGCGACGCATTCGAAAAAAGTCACTCAGCATCGCCGAACAGGCTGGTGCAAGTACCCCACCGATGACATTAACCTGATGATTCATTCCCGGGTGTCCCAGCACGTTCATAAGAGAACCTGCGGCCCCGGTTTTTTCATCCTGCGCGCCGTACACCACGGTGCCAATGCGGCTGTGGACCATCGCACCTGAGCACATGACGCACGGCTCCAGGGTAACATAAAGCGTGGTCTCCAGCAGACGGTAGTTTTGCAGTACCAGCCCCCCCTGACGCAGCGCCATAATCTCTGCATGCGCGGTAGGATCGTGGCGGCCAATCGGGCGGTTCCACCCTTCGCCAATCACCTTATTGTTATGTACCAGCACGGCACCCACGGGCACTTCGCCCTCATCCCAGGCGCGTTGAGCCAGCGAGAGCGCATGGCGCATCCAGTATTCATGATTAGGTTCAGGGTTAGACAACGACATGCACTCCAGTCTGTAAAGCGGGCGCATTATACACACAGCTTATGTATAACACTATTCCAGCTGCTGTAGCTCGCCCTGGGGAGTGACACGCCAGCGGTGCTGGCAGAAGTAGAGCAGCGGGTTATCTTGCTTACTGTCGCTGTAACCACTGTACAGGCGCAGCGGCGTACCGATTCTTTTCTCCAGTTGCGCCACCTTTTCATGGCCAAGACAGCGCATGGTGAGCACCCAACCGCCGTAGCGTCGCCCTGTCTGGGTGGCGATAAGGTTCACTTTCGGCAACCACGGCGTATCGAAATAGACGAGCTCCACCAACGGCTGTGGAGATCCGGTAATCAACCAAATATCGGCATCCGACGCATCAAGATAGGCGGTGAGCCTCTGCTGCACCACCGGAAAGGCGGTAACATGCTGGCGAAACCAGTCGGCAAAATCTTGACGCAGCTGTTGCAGTCGCGCCTCGCTGTGGCCAAATGTGCATCCCCACAGCAACAGACTCATGGGCCAGCGGGCTGCGCGCCCTTTTATCAGTAACGCGCAGCCGATGACCGGCAGGAGGGGCAATACGAGCAACGCATTCAGGGGTTGTCGGCGCAATAAATAACGCATAAACGTACCGAACATATCCTGTTGATGAAGCGTTCCATCCAGATCAAAAAAGACAACCCGACGCTCGTTATTAACCAAACCTCACTCCTCTGGATCGTTGAACCCTAACAGCCAGGTAAAGAGGAACCCGGCGATCACCGCTATTAAATAGCCTAACAGATAGAGCATGACTTTTCCGGTCACGATGGTTAATGCCAGCGGTAAACCGGAAATACCAAAGGTGATGACGGTCGCCACTTTCCAGAAACTGATCAGCGCCCCACCCACGGCACCGCCCAGGCAGGCACCGATAAATGGCTTACCGAGCGGCAGCGTGACGCCAAAAATGAGCGGCTCGCCGATGCCGAGTAAGCCCACCGGCAGAGCCCCTTTAATCACTTTTTTAAGGCGTGCATTGCGGGTTTTCATCAATACCGCAATCGCCGCCCCCACCTGCCCGACACCGGCCATCGACAGAATCGGCAGCAAGGCGTTAAAGCCGTGGGCCTGCACCAGCTCGACGTGGATGGGCACCAGCCCCTGATGCAGGCCAGTCAACACCAGCGGCAGGAAGGTTCCGGCCAACACTGCCCCTACCAGGAATCCACCCCGGTCGATAGCCCAGGAGGCACCGTGCGCAATCGCATCGGAGATCCAGCCGCCGAGCGGTTGCAGGGCAATAATCGCAATACTGCCCGTAATGAGCGTCGTCAGCAGCGGGTTGAGGATCAGCTCCAGCGAGCCCGGCAGGGCATTGCGCAGCTTTTTCTCGACCCAACACATCAGCACGACCACCAGCAGCACGGCAATAACCCCGCCACGGCCAGGCTGGAGCGCCTCGCCAAACAGGCTTATTTGCGCCAGCTGTGGGCTGGAGAGGATCCCGGCCATAACCCCGCCCATAGCAAGCGAGCCGCCAAATACCTTGGCGGTATTGACCCCCACCAGAATGTTCATGATCGCGAAGACAGCACTGCCAAAGATGCCCAGGATCCCCAGCAGATTGGGGTACTGCATAGCAAAATCACCGACAATATCCGGGCGCTTCAGGATATTAATGATCCCGGTGATCAGCCCGGAGGCGATAAACGCCGGAATCAGCGGAATAAAGACGTTTGCCAGTTGGCGCAGGGCATCGCTCATCGGTGCTTTATAGCGCGCCTTCACCTGAGCTTTGGTGCGCTCGGCGTCATCCACCGCTACGCCCCCCATCAACGCGCGCATGGCATCCACGACTTGCGCAGCTTTGCCCGGCCCGACAATCAACTGGTGCTGCTCGCCCTGCTTCACATAGCCGCTGACGCCCGGCAGTTTCTTCAGATGCGGGAGATCGAGCCTGGACTCGTCTACTACCTCCACCCGCACGCGCGTCATGCAGTTTTCCAGACGCAGGATGTTTTTCTCTCCGCCAATCCCCTGCAGGATACCGCTGGCGAGCGCTGCCGTTTTTTCCATATCCGCCTCTTTAGTTTTCTAACGCCGCCCGTAAAAAACCACTGTGCTGGTCGAGTCGGGCACGCGCCGTCGTCGCATCCAGCCCGCTTAATATCATCAGAATGGCAGGCTTAACGTCATAATCGGTCTGCTGGAGCACCTTTTCGGCCTCTTCACGCGTGGTGCCGGTCGCTTCCACGACCATGCGGCAAGCCCTGTCGATAAGCTTCACGTTGGTGGCCTTCATATCCACCATCAGGTTCTGGTAAACCTTGCCAAACTTCACCATCGCGCCGGTAGAGATCATGTTCAGCACCAGTTTCTGCGCCGTGCCGGATTTAAGTCGCGTGGAGCCGGTCAGAGCTTCAGGCCCTACCACGGGCGAAATAGCGATATCCGCCACCTGGGCGATAGGGGATCCCGGATTACAGGAGATGGCCACCGTCGTGCAGCCGGTCTGTCTGGCATATGCCAGGCCACCCAGCACGTACGGCGTGCGCCCCGATGCCGCCAGCCCGACGACCAGATCCTGCGGTGTCAGGGCAATGTCGCGTAAATCGTCTTCACCGAGCTGCGGGCTGTCCTCCGCCCCCTCGACGGCTTTTAACAATGCCCCCGGCCCACCGGCTATCAGGCCGATCACCAGGCCGTGCGGTACGCCGAACGTAGGTGGACATTCAGAAGCATCCAGCACGCCCAGGCGACCACTGGTCCCCGCCCCCATGTAAATAATGCGGCCGCCCGATTTCAACGAGGTGGCCGCCGCATCGACCGCTTTCGCAACCTCAGGCAATGTCTCTTTCACTGCCTGCGCGACCAGCGTATCCTGTTGATTAAAACGGCTTACAAGGTCAAAAGTAGAGAGCGCATCCAGATCCATGGTTTGCGGGTTACGGGTTTCAGAAACAAGCGATCCTAGATTCATCTTTTGTGCCTCAAGAATTTTTAATTCATAATAATCGCACTATAATGGAATATAAAATTCATTCGGGCGAGCAATATTCACAATTTGCAACAGCTATCACATTTCGCCAGGAGACCTCATGAACTGTTTAATCCGAATTCGCCAGCGATACGCGGGCTTTGCCCAGAGCGACAAAAAACTGGCGGATTTCCTGCTGTCTCAGCCCGACCATGCCCGGCATCTGAGTTCACAGCAGCTGGCCCAGGAGGCAGGCGTCAGCCAGTCGAGTGTGGTGAAATTTGCGCAGAAGATCGGCTTCAAAGGGTTTCCCGCGCTCAAACTGGCCATCAGCGAAGCGCTGGCCAGCCACCCTAACCCACAGTCGATGCCGGTACATAACCACATCCGTGGCGACGATCCGATGCGGCTGGTCGGTGAAAAACTGATCAAAGAAAAAGTGGCGGCCATGCACGCTACCCTGGATGTGAATACTGAAGAGAAGTTGCTGGAGAGCGTGACGATGCTGCGCACGGCACGTCGGGTGATCCTGACGGGTATTGGCGCGTCGGGGCTGGTAGCACGCAACTTTGGCTGGAAGCTGAATAAAATTGGCCTGACCGCTATCGTCGAGCAAGATATGCATGCTCTGCTGGCCACCGTTCAGGCTATGGAGCCCAGTGACGTGCTGCTGGCCATCTCCTATTCCGGCGAGCGCCGTGAAATCAACCTGGCAGCAGACGAAGCCCTGCGGGCGGGGGGGAAGATCCTTGCGATTACCGGTTTTACCCCTAATGCCCTACAGCAACGCGCCTCTCGCTGCCTGTATACCATTGCAGAAGAGCAAGCGACCCGGAGCGCGGCCATCTCTTCCACCAGCGCACAGATGCTGCTGACGGACCTGATGTTTATGGCGCTAGTGCAGCAAGATCTCGAACATGCGCCGGATCGTATTCGCCACAGCGAAGCGTTGGTTAAAAAACTGGTTTGAGTACGTAATGAGCGTATAATGCCCGCCCTGTTTGTGATGTTTCTGAGAATTACCTGATGGCGCTGTTAATTACCAAAAAATGTATCAATTGCGATATGTGCGAACCCGAATGTCCTAACGAGGCCATTTCCATGGGCGATAGCATTTATGAGATTAACAGCGACCGTTGCACCGAGTGTGTTGGCCATTACGAGACGCCGACCTGTCAGAAAGTGTGCCCAATCCCGAATACCATTCTCAAGGATCCGGCACACACTGAATCAGAAGAGCAGCTGTGGGATAAATTTGTACTGATGCACCACGCGGATAAGATCTAATTTTCAATAATGACCGTTGCGCAGGCGTAGTGGCGCTCATCCGCCAGCGTAACGTGCATATGCGCTACCCCCAGCTTTTCAGCCAGTTTTAACGCTTCTCCCCACAGACGCAGACGCGGCTTGCCCAGCTCATCGTTAAAAACTTCGAACTGATTGAAAGCCAGCCCGTTACGGATCCCCGTGCCGAATGCTTTCGCCGCCGCCTCTTTCACCGCAAAACGTTTAGCCAGAAAACGCACCGGCTGCTGGTGCGTCTCCCAGATGGCCCACTCGTTATTGCTAAGTACGCGACGGGCAAGGCGATCGCCACTACGGGCAATCACCGCTTCAATACGCGAAATCTCAACGATGTCCGTGCCTAAGCCAAGAATGGCCATTAGCGACGGGCTTCCAGCATCAGGCGTTTCATCTCTGCTACCGCCTCTTTCAGGCCGCTCATCACCGCACGGCCAATGATGGCGTGACCAATATTCAGCTCGTGCATCTCCGGAATGGCGGCGATGGCTTTCACGTTGTGGTAGGTAAGGCCATGACCGGCATTGACCTTCAGTCCGAGGCTTGCGGCGTAGGTCGCGGCTTTGGCGATGCGCTCAAGCTCTTTTGCCTGGGTGGCTTCGTCTTTGGCATCCGCATAGCAACCGGTGTGGATTTCGATGTAGGGCGCACCCACGTCTGCTGCGGCTTTGATTTGAGCCTCATCGGCATCAATAAACAGCGAGACCAGAATACCGGCATCTGCCAGACGTGTGCAGGCATCGCGCATTTTTTCCAGCTGGCCGGCAACGTCGAGGCCGCCTTCAGTGGTCACTTCCTGACGTTTTTCTGGTACCAGGCAGCAAAAATGAGGTTGCGTCTCAACGGCGATGTTCAGCATCTCTTCGGTCACCGCCATCTCGAGGTTCATGCGGGTATCCAGCGTTTGACGCAGCACCCGTACATCGCGATCGGTGATATGACGGCGGTCCTCACGCAGGTGAACCGTAATGCCGTCGGCCCCCGCCTGCTCAGCAATAAACGCGGCCTGTACCGGGTCCGGATAGGCCGTGCCGCGCGCGTTACGCAGGGTGGCGATATGGTCAATATTGACGCCTAACAGTAATTCAGCCATGACAATCCTCGGTTTTCTCGTTGTTCATTTACGCTTGGGCATAAACTGCCTGAATAATTCGCGGCTCTTTAAGGGCTTGCCTCCAAGATACGGCTTCAGCGCAATACGGGTAAAGCGTTTTGCCGCCCGCAGGGTCTCTGCATCCGGAAATTCCCGCTCGGCTAACGCCCGCAGGTCACGCCCGGTAAAGGTACTATTATCAATCACAATACTGGCGATAAATCCTTTCTCTTCCCGGTAGCGGTAGGTCATGGTCTCTTCCACCGGATCGCCACTGCCTGCACAGTGAAGAAAATCTACGCCGTAACCCAGATGGCCAAGCAGCGCCAGCTCAAAACGGCGCAGGACGGGTTCAGGCGAGCCAGTTACCCCCGCCAGGGCCTGGATACAGTGCAGGTAGTCGAAGAAAAGTTCAGAGAAGCGAGTCTCATGCTCAAGCACGCGTGAGATGAGTTCGTTGACGTACAGGCCGCTATAAAGGGTGATACCAGAGAGGGGAAGTGCCAGGGAGACGGCTTCGGCGCTGCGCAGGGTTTTGACCTCCCCTCGCCCACCAAAGCGGACCAGCAACGGTGTGAAAGGCTGTAAAGTTCCTTTCAGATTAGAACGTTTGGAACGTGCGCCTTTAGCCACAAGGCGCACGCGGCCCGACTCTTCCGTGAAGACGTCCAGTATCAGGCTGGTTTCGCTCCAGGGACGACTATGGAGAACGAAGGCACGCTGCCAACCTTCCATACTGTTCGTCGTCTTGCGTTACTGATCTTCGCCGTAACCGAGGCTGCGCAGTGCACGCTCATCATCGGCCCAGCCAGATTTCACCTTCACCCACAGCTCCAGGTGAACCGGTGCTTCGAACATCTCCTGCATGTCTTTACGGGCTTCAATACCGATGGTTTTGATCTTGGCGCCTTTGTTGCCAATCACCATTTTCTTCTGCCCTTCACGCTCCACGAGGATCAGGCCGTTGATATCATAGCCACCACGCTCGTTCGTCTGGAAACGTTCGATCTCAACGGTGACAGAGTACGGTAACTCCGCGCCAAGGAAACGCATCAGCTTTTCACGGATGATCTCAGAGGCCATAAAGCGCTGAGAACGATCGGTGATGTACTCTTCCGGGAAGTGATGGATCGCTTCCGGCAGATGTTTACGCACGATGCCCGCGATGGTATCCACGTTCAGACCGGTCTCTGCAGACAGCGGTACGATATCGAGGAAGTTCATTTGGCTGCCCAGCCACTGCAGATGCGGCAGCAGATCGGCTTTTTCCTGCACGTTGTCAACTTTGTTGACCGCCAGGATCACCGGGGTTTTCCCATCACGCAGCTTGTTGAGCACCATTTCGTCGTCAGGCGTCCAGCGGGTGCCTTCCACAACAAAAATCACCAGCTCAACGTCACCGATAGAGCTGCTCGCCGCCTTGTTCATCAGACGGTTGATCGCACGCTTCTCTTCCATGTGCAGGCCTGGGGTATCGACATAAATCGCCTGATACGCGCCTTCCGTATGGATACCGACGATGCGGTGACGCGTGGTTTGCGCCTTACGAGAGGTGATAGAAATCTTCTGCCCAAGCAGATTATTCAACAGGGTGGATTTGCCAACGTTTGGACGACCAACGATGGCAATAAATCCGCAATAGGTTTTCTCTTCGCTCATTCCAGCTCCAGCATTTTCAACGCCTGTTCGGCGGCAGCCTGTTCCGCCTTACGACGGCTAGAACCTGTGCCCACCACCGGTTCACTCAGGCCACTGACCTGGCAATGGATGGTAAATTCCTGATCGT
>ERZ773187.2870-NODE-2870-length-10130-cov-12.306501_pt1 | contig 10130 bp, 8 predicted proteins | sample MGYA00511242_ERZ773187 | MGnify/ENA primary metagenome ERZ773187 (study PRJEB29015, sample SAMEA2737744) | human gut metagenome | biome: human gut; feature: human-associated habitat; material: faeces | place: China | collected 2012 ... | reverse complement strand
TGATGCTGCATTCATTTGCCGCAGTGGCGTTAATTGTGGTTATCATGGTGCATATTTACGCCGCCCTCTGGGTGAAAGGCACCATTACCGCGATGGTGGAAGGATGGGTAACCAGTACGTGGGCGAAGAAACATCACCCGCGCTGGTACCGTGAAGTCCGCCAGAAACAGGAAAAGTCATCTGAATGAGTATTCGCATAATCCCGCAAGATGAGCTGGGTTCGAGCGAGAAACGCACGGCGGATTACATTCCGCCGTTGTTATTCCCCAGACTCAAGAACCTCTATAACCGCCGCGCAGAGCGTCTGCGCGAACTGGCCGAGAGCAACCCACTGGGCGATTTTCTGCGCTTTGCGGCGCTGGTCGCCCATGCGCAGGAGGTGGTGCTGTACGACCATCCGCTGCAGATGGACCTCACCGCGCGCATTAAAGAGGCCAATGCGCAGGGCAAGCCGCCGCTGGATATTCATGTCCTGCCGCGCGACAAGCACTGGCATAAGTTGCTGCATTCGCTGATTGCCGAGCTGAAGCCGGAAATGAGCGGCACGGCGCTGGCGGTCATTGAGAACCTGGAAAAAGCCTCTGACCTGGAGCTGGAAGAGATGGCGAGCGCGCTGTTCGCCTCTGACTTCTCGCTGGTCAGCAGTGATAAAGCGCCGTTTATCTGGGCCGCGCTGTCGCTCTACTGGGCGCAAATGGCCAGCCTGATTCCTGGCAAGGCTCGCGCCGAATACGGCGAAGCGCGCCAGTTCTGCCCGGTGTGTGGCTCTATGCCGGTCACCAGCATTGTGCAAATTGGTACCACGCAAGGGCTGCGTTATCTGCACTGCAACCTGTGCGAGACCGAGTGGCACGTGGTGCGCATCAAATGCAGCAACTGCGAGCAGACCCGCGATCTCAACTACTGGTCACTGGAAAACGAAGAGGCGGCGGTGAAAGCTGAAAGCTGCGGCGACTGTGGCACTTACCTGAAGATTCTGTACCAGGAAAAAGACCCGAAAGTTGAAGCCGTAGCGGACGATCTGGCAACGTTAGTGCTGGATGCGCGAATGGAGCAAGAAGGCTTTGGTCGCAGCTCGATTAACCCGTTTATGTTCCCGGGTGAAGGGGAGTAGCTTCCTGTAACAGCGCCGGGCGGCACAGAGTTGCCCGGCCTACAGGTGATAAAGTGCCCTGAAAAATCCTGACTATTGCGTGAAATTAACGGGCAATTTTTGCTCTGCGCCGTGGCCAGAATAATGGCATCCGGCAGTTTCATTCCATGCTTCTCGGCGTTAGCCATTAAGGCGCTACTCTTCCTCGTTCCCGCCCTCTTCGTATGCGCCGTAAGGCTTCGCAGGCAGAACAATATAAGTGCCTTCAAACACCGCGCCCGGGGTTTCATCGCCGAAAAGCTCGACCTGCATCTGTACGCGAGCTTTGCGGCCACGCGCCAGGCGGTCGAGATCGCCGCCGAGGGCGCCCAGATCGGCCACCGCGCTTGGCTTGCCGCTAATTGGCGCACTGTAGCGAATGTGGGCGTCTGCCAGAATGATGGTGCCCCCGAGGTGACGCTCACGCAGCATCAGCCAGATCAGTCCCCAGCCGGTGAGCGTTGCCAGCGAGAACAAGCTCCCGGCAAACAACGTATGGTGCGGGTTTTGGTTGCCGGTTTCCGGCATGGTGGTGATGAATTTTTGCCCGGTATACTGCTGGATACGTACGCCCATCTTTTCGCTGAGGGGGATATGTTGATACCAGGCCTGCTGCAGTTGTCCGCACCAGTCGGCACGGTGAAGAATATCGTCCAGAGTAGCGATAGGTTTGATCATCAGAAAGTGGCGGATCGGCGTGGTTTGCGGCGCGGTAATTTCGCCCTGATTAACAAAACCAAGCTTGGCGAAGAACTCCACGGCATCTTCGCGGGCGCTACAGGTGACGCGCTTAACCCCTTCCTGACGCGCAACGGACTCCAGGGTCATTGCCATCAGCGTACCTAGCCCCTTGTCCTGAACGGAGGGGTGCACCGCCATAAAACGAATGGAGGCTTCATAATCTGCGTTGATATACAAACGCCCGACGGCGACCAGGTTACCCTCTTCATCGACCACCATCTGATGGTGCGCCATGGCATCCCAGGCATCGCGCTCTGAACCTTTCGGCTGATGTAACGGCTTGCGCAGCATCTCCCAGCGGAACTGGTAATAGACCTCTAACTCTTCTTCCGTTTGCGGTACTCGAAGGTGATACATAGGTGTACTCTCTCTTGTTAACCGCGGCCATGCCGCCAGTTGGCTCATACCTGCAGCCAGAAGGTGACAGGGCCATCGTTCACCAGCGAAACCTGCATATCTGCAGCGAATCGTCCGGTTTGCGTATGCATGTCTTGTTGGCGACAACGTTCAACAAAGTATTCATAGAGTGCTTCAGCACGATCGGGCGCAGCGCCTTTAGAAAAACTTGGGCGCATACCGCGCTCGGTATCGGCCGCCAGCGTAAACTGGGAAACGACCAGCACGCTGCCGCCTGCCTGCTGCACGTTAAGGTTCATCTTCCCGTCAGCATCGCTGAAGATGCGGTAACCCAGCACACGTTCACATAAGCGGTTGGCTTTTTGTTCGTCGTCATCCTTTTCGACACCTAACAACACCAAAAGTCCTGGGCCGATTTCACCCGTCACCTCGTCCTCCACGGTGACGCTGGCACGGGTTACGCGTTGAATCAATGCAATCATGGTTGGTCTGCTTCTCGTTGTTTTTCAGCCAGTGCTTCTTGTTTGAGTTCGCGGTAGACCCCGAGAGTGACAGTTATTTCGGCGCCTAGCAAGACGATACACCAGGTCCAGTAAACCCAGACAAACAAAATGGGGATCACTGCCAGTACGCCGTAAATCAGCTGGTAAGACGGGAACATCGTGATGTAAAGGGCAAAGCCTTTCTTACCCAATTCGAAGAGCACAGCCGCCACCAGCGCCCCCACGACAGCATCGCGGTTTGGCACGCGGGTCGTTGGCACGACGCTATAGAGCAGCCAGAAAGAGAGCCATGAGAGGATAAGGGGAAAGATCCTTAGCACATCATCAATCACGCTGTTGAGATCACTGGCCCAGCGTAGCGAGAGCAAATAGGAACTTATCGCCAGACTGGCACCCGCCAGCAGCGGCCCAAGGGTTAAGATCATCCAGTAGACGGCGAAAGAGTAAACCTTAGGACGTGCTTTCTTACTTCTCCAGATAGTATTCAGCGCACTATCAATGGCATACATCAACAGTAATGCCGTGACGATCAGCCCGCACGCCCCTACCGCGGTCATCTTGCTGGAGTTAGCGACAAACTGCTCAATATAATTCTGGATGACATCGCCGGTGGCGGGAATAAAGTTCGCAAAAACAAAATGCCGAAGTTGCAGGCTCACGTCCGAAAACATGGGAAAGGCGGAAAACAGGGCAAAAATAACGGCCACCAGCGGCACCAGAGACAACAGTGACACGTAGGCAAGGTTTCCCGCCAGGGTAGTCATGTTGTCCTCATCGATGCGGTGCCAGAGGAGTTTTATCCAGGCCCGGAAAGGCCGAGTGTGGTGGTCCGCTTTTTGATGAACAGTTTTTAACATAACAGCTTCGCAAAGTAGTTCGGTATCGTCTCTTTTCCGGTCACCAGAATGGAAGTCATACCACACTGGCTAGCGCCCTCTATATTATCGGCGTTATCGTCAAAAAAGACGGCATCGCTGGCCGTGAAACCTTCTGCCTGCAGCACTGCCTGGTAGATTCGCGCTTCCGGTTTGCGCATGCCCATCTCCTGGGAGAGGTAAATGTGGTCTGCAGCGGCCTTCACTTCCGGATACTCGTCAGGCCAGAAGGTGGTATGCAGGCGGTTGGTATTCGACAGAATAACGACCCGATGTCCCTGTTCGCGAAGTTTATGCATGATGTCGATCACATCCGGGCGGATCGCGACAAATACCGCCTGCCACCCGAGTGAAAACTGTTCATAACTGAGGGGCAACTCCATTTCATGGCACAGTTTTTCAGCGAAGAGTTCGTCGCTAATTTCGCCGCGCTCATGCTGATGGAAGCTTTCGCCCATCGTGAAATTTTGCTTTAACGTCGCCAGCGGGACACGGCTCAGATCGCTCCATGCGCCCAGCACCCGATTAAAATCGATATCGACGATTACATTTCCTAAGTCAAAGATATAAAGCATGTTTATCTCCTTTTCGCCGTGAAAAGTAACTGTAGCGGGAAAGAGAAGGTTTGGCTATGCGCCAGATTCAGCTTAGAGAAAGGCACAGCCCGACCAGAATGTCGGGCCGTGAGAGGTATTAACCCGGCAGTGGGTCGCTCACAACCACCACTTCGACTTTGCTGGATTTAAGATGGGTTTGCAGCGCGGCGCCCGGGCCTTCGTCGGTGAAGAGCGCCGTCGCCTGCGCCACGTTACCAATCTCGACCGCGGCAGAGGCGTGATACTTAGTATGATCGGCCGCCAGTAAAATGTGCCGGGCGTGGGCCATCATCGTTTTCACCACGCTGGCCTCGTTGACATCAAACTCCAACATCGCACCGTCCTGCTCAATCGCCCCGACGCTGGTGACCAGGTAATCCGCCCGAAAGCCCGAGACGAAAGCCGTGGCGGCAGCACCGATGATGCCCCCGTTATGCGGGCGTAACGTCCCGCCCGGCACCATCACCTCAAAGCGCGGATTTTTGTAGAGAATGTGCGCCACCCGCAGGCTGTTAGTGATGATGCGCAGATGGTTATGGTTGAGCAACGCCCGCGCAACGTGCTCTACCGTTGTACCAATGGTGATAAACACCGTCGACCCATCGGGGATGTAATCGGCGATGGCTTCGGCAATGGCCCGCTTCTCTTCCGTCAGGGAGACTTCGCGCTGTTCAAAGGCCGTGTTGACCACGCTTGACGCCCGCCCCGCGCCACCGTGATGACGCGTGATCAGCCCCTGCTCGCTCAGCTTACGAATGTCCCGTCGTATCGTCTGCGTCGAGACATCCAGCAGCTGCGCCAGTTCATCGATGTTCATATAGCCACGTTCAGCGATAAGCGTAAGCAGCCGATCGTGCCGCGGGTTACCGGTCATTTCGGTAAGGCTCATGGGTTGTCCTTTGAAAACCATCACGTTGAGCATTTTATACAAAAAGTGACAAGAAAGAGCGGGTTTGATCACAGTCGGGGATCCCCGCACGTCCACCGGGGCGGGTACACTTCAGCGCGGCGACCGCGCTGGCAAAGCGCACGGCGTCCTGTGCAGGCGCGCGCTGCGCCAGGCTCACCGCCAGCGCACCGTGAAAAACATCCCCCGCGCCCGTGGTATCCACCACATCCACGCTGAATCCTGGCTGATGGCAAAGCTGCCCACTCTCCAGCCAGTAGCACCCTTCACTGCCCTGGGTCACGTAAACATGACCATTTGTGAGCGTTTGTGCTTGTTTAAGCGCCTCCAGGGTATTCTCCCGCTGCGCTAAACGCCGCAGGCCCGGTGCGGAAAAGGCCGCATGGTCGCTTAGCGCAATCAGCTCCGCAATGTCCTGCGGCGTGACATCCGCATCAAGCAGGGTTAGCACCCCCTGCTGGCGCGCCAGGGTGAACGCCTGCCTGGCACCGTCGTGCCAGCGCACGTCCGCCAGCACCATATCCCACTGTGAAAAATCGATATCTGCAAGCCAGTCCGCATCTGGCGGAAGGTCAGGGCTGGGGTAGTTAGCGATAATCCGCTCCCCGTTCGCATCCACCAGTACCGCCGATTGCGAAGAGCGCGCCCCCTTCACCACGCGGGTAAAACGCGTCTTCACCCCCAGAGACTCCAGCTCCGCAAGCAGGCGGTTGCCGGTATCGTCATCACCCACCCGGCCAATAAAGTCCACGCTTGCCCCGAGCTTCGCTGCAGCCACCGCCGCCGTAGCCGCCGGGCCGCCGCCCACTTCCGTATAGTTTTGCGCGACATACTTTCCCCCTTCTTTTGGCAAATCATCGAGATACCAGATGCGATCCAGCACGGTAATGCCGACACAAACGATGCGAGTCATGGTGATTCCTTCTGCGATTTCTGATGCCTTCATTTTAATTTCACCAAATGTTTAAAAAGTGACCCGTGTCAATTTTTTGACTATAAATTACAAATACGATCAAAAACAGACAACAAAAACGCGCAATACTTGACACGATGTGACAGGAGAGAGAGATGTCAGCAATCGCATTTATCGGTTTAGGGCAGATGGGCGCGCCAATGGCGAAGAATCTGCTGAAGCACGACCATTCGCTTTGCGTCTTCGACGTGAACCCGCAGGCCGTACAGGCACTGGTGGAGTGTGGCGCGCAGGCAGCACAAACGCCTGAACAGGCAGCAAAAGGGGCCGAGTTTGTCATCACCATGCTGCCAAACGGCGACCTGGTGCGCTCGGTGCTCTTTGGCGAGCAGGGCGTGTGTGAAGGGTTATCCCGCGACGCGCTGGTCATTGATATGTCCACCATTCACCCGCTGCAAACCGACGCCCTGATCGGCGAAATGGCTGAGTCAGGTTTCAGCATGATGGACGTTCCCGTCGGACGCACCTCTGACCATGCCATCGCCGGGACATTGCTCCTGCTGGCAGGCGGCACGGCGCAGCAGGTTGAGCGCGCTACCCCGGTACTGATGGCGATGGGCAACGAGCTGGTCAATGCGGGCGGTCCGGGCATGGGGATCCGCGTGAAGCTTATTAACAACTACATGAGCATCGCCCTTAACGCGCTTTCCGCCGAGGCGGCCGTACTGTGTGAAGCACTCGGCCTCTCCTTCGATGTCGCGCTGAAGGTGATGAGCGGTACACCAGCGGGTAAAGGCCACTTCACCACCTCCTGGCCGAACAAGGTGCTGAAAGGCGATCTTACGCCCGCCTTCATGATCGACCTGGCGCATAAAGATCTGGGGATCGCCCTGGATGTCGCAAACCAGCTGCACGTTCCGATGCCGCTGGGTGCCGCCTCCCGCGAGGTCTACAACCAGGCGCGCGCCGCCGGACGCGGGCGCGAAGACTGGACGGCCATTCTTGAACAGGTTCGCGCATCCGCCGGGCTGAAAAAATCACACTGACAGGAAAGGATTAAGAAATGACGACGTACACCCTGAACGATATCACCCGGCCTTCCGGCGGTTTTGCAATGCTGGCCGTTGACCAGCGCGAGGCGATGCGCCTGATGTTTGCCGCGGCGGGTGCCCCGGTGCCGGTCAGCGACCAACACCTGACCGATTTTAAGGTCAACGCGGCCAAAATCCTCTCGCCGTATGCCTCTGCGATCCTGGTCGACCAGCAGTTTTGCTATCGCCAGATCGTCGAGCAGCAGGCGGTGGCCAAAAGCTGCGCAATGATTGTGGCCGCCGACGAGTTTATTCCGGGGAACGGTATTCCGGTCGACAGCGTGGTGATTGATAAAAATATCGACGCACAGGCGGTTAAACGCGACGGCGGCAAGGCGCTGAAACTGCTGGTGCTCTGGCGCAGCGACGAAGATCCGCAGCAGCGTCTGGAGATGGTGAAGGCATTTAACCAGCTGTGTCACGACAACGGATTGCTGAGCATTATCGAGCCCGTTGTTCGCCCGCCGCGTCGCGGGGCCACCTTTAACCGCGAACAGGCGATTATCGAGGCGGCAAAAGAGCTGGGCGACAGCGGTGCCGACCTCTACAAGGTGGAGATGCCCCTGTTCGGCAAAGGTTCTCAGCAGGCGCTGCTGACCGCCTCGCAGAAGCTGAACGAGAACATCGCCATGCCGTGGGTGATCCTCTCTTCCGGCGTGGACGACAAACTCTTCCCGCGCGCAGTACAGGTTGCCATGCAGGCGGGCGCATCCGGTTTCCTCGCTGGTCGGGCCGTCTGGTCGTCGGTGGTGGGTCTGCCGGACACCGAAATGATGCTTCGCGATATTTCTGTACCCAAACTGCAGCGTTTGGGTGAGATCGTCGACGAAATGATGGCTCGCCGTTAAGAAAGGAGCTGAACATGAAATGGTTTAACACCCTGAGCCACAACCGCTGGCTTGAGCAAGAGACCGACCGCATTCTCGATTTCGGTAAAAACGCCGCCGTGCCGACCGGCTTCGGCTGGCTGGGCAATAACGGCCAGGTGCGTAGCGATATGGGCACCCACCTGTGGATCACCGCCCGCATGCTGCACGTTTACGCGGTTGCCGCCAACATGGGGCGTCCTGGCGCGTATGCGCTGGTTGAGCACGGCATCAACGCTCTGAACGGCCCGCTGCGCGACAGTCAGCACGGCGGCTGGTATGCCTGCGTTAACGATGAGGGCGTGATCGACGCCTCCAAGCAGGGTTATCAGCACTTCTTCGTGCTGCTGGGTGCGGCAAGCGCCGTCACCACCGGCCACCCGCAGGCGCGCCCGCTTCTCGACGAGGCCATTGCGGTGATCGAGCGCTACTTCTGGAGCGAAGAGGAGCAGATGTGCCTCGAATCCTGGGATGAAGCGTTCAGCAAGACCGAAGATTACCGCGGCGGTAATGCCAATATGCACGCCGTGGAAGCCTTCCTGATCGTCTATGACGTGACACACGATCGTAAATGGCTCGACCGCGCCCTGCGCATTGCCTCGGTGATTATTCACGACGTGGCGCGCAAGGGAGACTATCGCGTTAACGAACATTTCGACACTCACTGGAACCCGATCCGCGATTACAACATCGATAACCCCGCCCACCGCTTCCGCGCCTACGGCGGCACGCCGGGCCACTGGATCGAGTGGGGCCGCCTGATGCTGCACCTGCGCGCCGCGCTGGAAGCCCGCTTTGAAACCCCGCCGGAGTGGCTGCTGGAAGATGCGAAAGGCCTGTTTCACGCCACTATTCGCGACGCCTGGGCACCCGACGGGGCGGACGGCTTTGTCTACTCCGTGGGCTGGGACGGCAAGCCTATCGTGCGCGAACGCGTGCGCTGGCCGATCGTCGAGGCGATGGGCACGGCTTATGCGCTCTATACGGTCACCGGCGAGGCGCAGTACGAAGCGTGGTATCAGACGTGGTGGGATTACTGCATCAAATACCTGATGGATTACGAAAACGGTTCGTGGTGGCAGGAGCTGGATACCAATAACGAAGTGACCACCAAAGTCTGGGACGGCAAGCAGGATATCTACCATCTGCTGCACTGCCTGGTGATCCCCCGCCTGCCGCTGGCACCGGGCTTAGCCCCTGCCGTCGCCGCCGGTTTGCTGGACAGCCTGGCTAAATAATAAAAACGGAGTTTATATGCGTACCCTACACAATATTGATTTAAAGAATACTGAAACAGGTTTCACCCTGCACTGGCAGGACCGCCTGATTATCTCCCACTCCGCCGATGCGCCCTGCCTGTGGATTGGTGCCGGTGAGGCAGATATTGAGATGTTTCGCGGCAACTTCAGCATCAAAGATAACCTCAATGAGAAGATCGCGCTGACCGAGGCTACGGTTACGCAGCAAGACGCGGGCTGGGCGATCCGCTTCACCCGCGGCGACACGGTGAGCGCCACGCTGCGGATCGGTGTGGATACAGAAGGTCGCCTGGAACTCAGGCTGCAAAACGACGCCACCAGCCATAACCGCATCTGGCTGCGGCTGGCAGCGCAGCCAGAGGATCATATCTACGGTTGCGGGGAGCAGTTCTCCTACTTTGACCTGCGCGGCAAGCCGTTCCCATTGTGGACCAGCGAGCAGGGCGTGGGGCGTAACAAGCAAACTTACGTCACCTGGCAGGCCGACTGCAAAGAGAACGCCGGGGGCGACTACTACTGGACCTTCTTCCCGCAGCCCACCTTTGTGAGCACCCAGAAGTACTACTGCCACGTCGATAACAGCTGCTACATGAACTTCGACTTCAGCGCGCCGGACTACCATGAGCTGGCTTTCTGGGAAGATAACGCCACGCTGCGCTTCGAATGTGCAGAAACCTACGTCGATCTGCTAGAAAAACTCACCGCCCTGCTGGGCCGTCAGCCGGCACTGCCGGACTGGGTTTATGATGGCGTGACGCTCGGCATTCAGGGCGGCACCGACGTGTGTCAGCAGAAGCTCGACGCCATGCGTAACGGCGGCGTGAAGGTGAACGGTATCTGGGCGCAGGACTGGTCCGGCATTCGCATGACCTCCTTCGGCAAACGCGTGA
>ERZ773187.2868-NODE-2868-length-10135-cov-5.286310_pt1 | contig 10135 bp, 6 predicted proteins | sample MGYA00511242_ERZ773187 | MGnify/ENA primary metagenome ERZ773187 (study PRJEB29015, sample SAMEA2737744) | human gut metagenome | biome: human gut; feature: human-associated habitat; material: faeces | place: China | collected 2012 ... | reverse complement strand
ACTACGATACCCCATAGACTCAATAATACGGGCTCCCGCCACAATGTTTGCACATTTCCGGATCAGGGACTGCGTCTTCGCGGTCCTGCCGACAATCCAGAGCAGGCTGGCTGAGATGATTTTGGCTTCAAGACGCAGTTCAGGATCCCGTATGCCTGAAAAATTAACGGTTCTTAACGTTTCACCAATATGGGTTCTGACATAGCGATTGGTCCAGACATCATCCCTGAAATAAATATTCAGCGTCTCCTCATTGATAAAACGCATATCATGTTCATCTGAGCTGGCGATAACCAGGCAGTTATTCAGACGTTCAAAGCTTTTGTTTTCTAGTGCCTCACAGATGATATCCTCAGTCGGAAACTCATCCCCTGAACGAAGCGGCGTTCCGGCAGGAAACTCCGCCATTCGACTACGGCTTACCTCTTTTTTCTTCAAATCTGCCATACCGGAGCCACACCTTCTCGCTGAAGTTTAACGCGCGCTTTTTTCAGGGTCGCCTCATCTACCAGCCCAAGCCGTAAATCAATCTTCAGGAGTAACGTTTCATAACGCTCCACAGCATTGACCGAACCGATGTACAACGGTTTTCCATACTCGATAGCATGCCTGAATGACAGCAGGAGCCATACAGACTCCAGCGTTTCCACAACGCAACTTTTTGAACATTCGACACAATGAGAAAAATCCGCACAAGCCTTTGGTGTCCGGCCAAATCGTTTTTGCTTTTTTATAAAGCGCAATTCAATATCTGTAGGCGGCTCCTGCGATCGACATCCCAGGCCATTCAATAAAAGATCCACACCCTCATCGCTTCCACGCAGATCGATCCCCAGCTCATCAGCAACTTTTACCCGCTCGGATAACGCACGTGTCGCAATCCCCTGATTCATAAGCGTATCAAGTGCAGCACTGAAGTTTTCCTTCGCCCCCTGTGGGTTACCTGCAGCATAATTCCGCCTGTAAGTGCCCCAGTTATGCTGTGCTTTTTCCGCCGTAATCAGACCATTCTTTAATGTTCTGTCCGTATACTGCTCAGACGTTTTGCGCAAGCCAGAAACGGTAATTGATGGAAGCGAGGGATTAAGCTGCCGCATCGTGGCCCACGCCCCCTCAGAGTTAGAAAATTTAGTCAGATGACTGGGATTAAGAGAATAAAGCTTACGGAATTTCACCTGCGGCTCACTCAGAAACAGCGCCTGTACCGGAGGGAAGTTATCTGCGGAAACCAGATAGTTAACGATGTCGTCCCTGAGCCTGATAAAAGACAGAAACCAGTAATAGCCCGCACGTTTGGTCACATACTCCGATTTACCTATCGTCAGACGTATATACTTATTCGCTCTCCCCTTATAAACATAATCAGTGCTGATACCCTTTTCATCCAGATGTATATCATCCCGCGTCAGACCCAGAACCTGAGAGGTGTTTCCCCATGTGTGGTAACAGAACAGAAAAAAAGAAGTAAGAAAGTAATTTTCCAGAACGTCCCTGATGATGATCTCTGCCCTGCTGACCCCGTTCTCTCCCGGATACCGGAAATACGCTTCATAAACAGGTGCCAGCAAAGACGGTGAGAAATGCCGCACCCCTTTTTCCGATTTAGCGATATGCTCCCGGATACATCCCGCAAGGAACTCATTCATGGATGACAACTGCCTCAGGATCTCGGAAAGTTCATTCCTGGTATAGCTATCCCTTCCCTGCTGCTGATACGTTCCTTTCGGTAAGAATTCATATTCATACCGCCTCTGAATCTGCCCGCCCGTAAGCAAAAACCGGTTGACCACGGACAAGTAGTGTCTTGCCATCCTGACTGAAATTTTTCGCCGACGAATATCGTTCATGAGATGTTTAATATACATTTCAACGCCTTCAGCCGTGCCATAGTCATACTGATTGACTGACTGCCATATAAAAAACATATTGAGATAACGGAAAATGGTTAACCTTCCGGCGGGACGGTAAGACAGAAGAAATCGTTTCAGAGAGGCAATAAAATCGCGTTTTTCAGGGCGGGCAAGATGCGAATGTTCACTAAACCATCCGGGGAGCAACACATAATCTGAAAAATGAGCCTGAAGATAAACGTCAAGTAAATAATATCGGTTCAGATCCCGCTGAGTGATGTGTCCGCTGACCGTCTCCCATGACAGCACATTTTCGGCCATCCACGTTATCTGCGTTTCACTCCGGCTCATATATGGCTCCATCGCGACCTGCAGCACCGTCAATCAATGCGTCCATGACCCCGGCGACTGCATCAGAAATCTGGTTTTGCTGAAGAAAGACGATGTATTTCATCGTCGTATTTTCGCTTTTATGGCCCATCCAGTATTTTACTGTACCCAGCGCATTTGCGGCCTGATCGGGATAGCAACTCAGTGCCGAGCGTAAAAAATGGGTCGCAAACGTTGCCCGCAAATCATGGGGTTTATGTCTGAACACATTTCCCGGAGCAGACCGGGCCAGGCGATGGCGAAAACTGTACCAGCGGGAGTAAAAGGCTTTTTCAGACATCCGTTTCCCGTTTGCCATTAAAAATAAAGGCTCGTGCCGCCCTTCCCCACCCTGTCGTGCACGCCATTTTTGGATCTTCTTTTCATACTCCTCATCCGCCAGATAATCCAGAACCTGCTCGTACAATCGTCTGGTGATGAAGAGTTCTCGCGTCATCCCAAACTTCGTATGAACTCCGCATCTCGGACCAATATGAAGCCCCCTGATGGTCAACTCAGATACAGGGACACTGGCAAGGTACTCTTCAGTAAAGAGTGACGACGGCAGGGTCAGCATTTCATCCAGCCGTAACCCACAATTTTTCATCAGCACAATCATTAAACTGAACAACCCGGACTCAGATTTCAGTGCCTCATCCAGGATATGAACCTCTGCATCATTCAGTGGGTTGATTGTCCTTTTTGTTGTGCTGGTTATCCTGATGGCAAGATCCGAACTTATCACCTTGCGTCGCCCGTCAACGACTTTTTCGACCAACGTAAAAAATGAGCTGGCAGCCAGCTCACCACACTTGCCCAGAAATACGTAAAACCGTCGGATAACGCTGATGTACACCGCCGCGGTGGATGAGGCGATGCGCCCCTGCCTTACGGCCCCCAGAAGATACTCCCTGAAGCCATATGTAGGGCTTTGGTATTTCAACGTTCCCGGGGTGAAAGGGTCAAGTCCGTTATCCTCCAGCCACCTTATCCAGCGTAAAAATGCCCGGGCTAAAGGCTTTAAATCCCTGGCCTGCAGGATAGCTTTATCCATAAGATAAAAGTGTACATATCGGCTCAGTTTTCGATTCTGGATGCCGCTAATATAAGGTATTTCAGCATACAGAAATCCGGGTTCAAATTTCAGTTTCGGCTCTGTTGCATCCAGTTTGCTGACACGCCCATAACGCGCATGAATGTTAGTGATTATCCTCACAGTCTGTCGCCCTGAAACGCCACCTCATGCCTACACTATAAATCCGGAAGAAGAAAAAACAAACAACCAGGTTGCCGGGAGTGAATATGCAAATCAGGAGGAAAGTAAAAGATGTAACGACACCATCACGATGCAATACATTGACCTCAACACGTTACCCGGACCATACGTGATAAACATCACAAATCCTTTGAGTGAAGAACTTAAGATGTGATTTTCATTTCCCGGCACAAACCGTGCCCTTAAAAAACAGGCAACGGATACATCTTAATGCCAGAAGTAAACCTTAATTGATTGAATACAGCCTGAGTCCATTGCAAAAATAACACACAGGGTAAATTCGCATATACAGAACCCAACGAAAAGCAAAAGAAACCTGTAACACATTTCGTTTACCTGTCACTTTCAATTGTAAAAGCCAGCAGAAAAAGCGCATATAACTATATTTATCCCTGCGGGGACTTTTGTTTGTGCTATATATTTTTTACAGAGAACCGCAACGCGTCCAAACACAAGAATATATTTACCTCTGGAAAATGGTCTGACTCCCTTTCACGTGGTTGTAGTGACCTGTTCTGTGATTCATGTAATGTCTTTTCTGGATGAGGAAAATATGTCATCACTGATATTTTATACAGACGAAGCACAAGCACTGATTGTAACAGATACCCTTGCCGTCACCGATAATGGGGAGCCGTTATCTTTTGTTTCCAAAGCAGGTTACATCCCCCAGCTAAGAACCATCATAGCAGGTACGGGGGCAGGTGGATTTTCTAACACCTGGTTGCTTGAAGCATCAACCAGAATGGTCGTATCAGGTATACAAAATCTCAATTATCATACATCGGCCTGTCTAAGGAGGCTGTGGAAACAATACAAGCATGACCATGCAATTCCCTCTTCTTCAACGGTGACAACCAGTGTTTATCAGTTCGCAATTTGCGAGGAAACAGGAAATATCGTTTCGTTCGCCTATCGCTCAGTCCATGATTTCGAATCAGAGCAATTACAATACGGAACAGGAGTAAAACCTGAGTGCCAAATCCTGGATGGGGATTTGTTGCAGACAATTCCTGTAATGATGAATGAACAAAGGGCTATACAGGCGACATACTCACACCCGGAACGGATCCATATTGGCGGTGAGATGATTGCGCATTATCTGACATCATCTATGTATCAATGCTTTAAGATTGGGGAATTTGAGGATTTCAGAACTCAGGGAGAGTATATATTGAGCAGGATTTAGGCAAAACGCGGTTCAGATAAAGTGCTTTTAACAGGCTTGCTGAACATTAAAAGGATATCTCTCAATTACGATGAATAGCTTGAATTCTAAAAATAGAAAAGTAGAGTTTAACTCTAAATACATAAAAACAAGAGTAAAGGAACAGCCGCCAAAACAGCCGCGCATAATGTTAATCGAGAAGCGGATCATCTCGTAGGCCGGAATGCGGGCATCGCCGTAGGAGGGATGTGGTACGCGCTTATACGGCAGGGCAAATACGCTATCCATCTCTTCGGTGGAGAGCGGGATTGCGGGCGGGTTAACCCAGATATAGCGCTCGCCGTGCTTCTGCATCAGCGCGCGGGCGCAGCCGGGGTTGGTTTCATGGTGCAGAATACGCGACGCGTGCGCGTAGAGAACCTTGTCGCCTTTCACCTTCTCAAAGGAAGGCAGCAGGACGTAGGTCTTCTCCCACGGCTTCGGACGCGGGGGCTGCACGGTAACGCGCTTCGCTTCCTGTTTTGGCGGCGCGACGGTTTTGTTATCCGCGCACGGCAGATCTTCACCGTACGGATGCGGAATCGGGTCGATTTTCCCCGGCGTATCCAGACGCGTGGAATCGACTCCGCTCCAGCCCGGCAGCGCCTCTTTCACCATGATGGCGGTGTTGCGTACGTCACGAATTTGCCCGATGGGCTCGCCGGCGGCCAGACGGTGCGCCACTTCCACCAGCGGACGCTCGCCGTTGCCGAACATCAGCATATCGGCTTTGGAGTCCACCAGAACCGAGCGACGCACGGTATCAGACCAGTAGTCGTAGTGCGCGGTACGGCGCAGGCTGGCTTCGATACCGCCGAGGATCACCGGGACATCTTTCCAGGCTTCTTTACAGCGCTGGGTATAGACCAGCGTGGCGCGATCCGGGCGTTTACCGGCAACGTTACCCGCCGTATAGGCATCGTCATGACGCAGCTTACGGTCGGCGGTGTAGCGGTTGATCATCGAATCCATGTTGCCGGCGGTGACGCCGAAGAACAGATTCGGTTTACCCAGGCGCATAAAATCGTTTTTATTATTCCAGTCCGGCTGGGAAATAATCCCCACGCGAAACCCCTGCGCTTCCAGCATGCGTCCGCAAATCGCCATGCCGAAGCTCGGGTGATCGACATAGGCATCGCCGGTAACCAGAATGATGTCGCAGCTATCCCAGCCAAGTTGATCCATCTCTTCTCGCGACATCGGCAAGAACGGCGCGGGGCCAAAGCAGGCGGCCCAGTACTGCGGCCAGGAGAAAAGGTCACGATCCGGTTGGATCAGGGATATTGCGCTCATATTGCTTCCGGGGAAATGATAAAAAAATAATCAAAAAGGGCGGCGATTATAAGCCGGAACGATGGAAGAAATGAAGGAGGTTTTTCCAATCCCGGCCGCATGGAACCGGGACAGAATAAATTACGGCGCCGGATTCACCAGAATCTGGCCAATGGAACCCCGGTCGGCAAGCTCCAGCGTCTGGCTTAAATACTGGAACGGGAAGTGCGGCCAGGAGGGCTGATTGTAATAGACCAACAGCTCAACCTGGCCATCGATCCAGACGGTATCCTTCCAGCCGCGATCTTCCGGGAACGGCGCGGAGCCGTTGACGTTACGCACCTGGAACATGACGCCTTCAATATGGAACGACTGCGGCCGGTCGGCGCGCACAATCCAGCGCTCCCAGGTACCCTGCTGCGCCGTAATATCGATACGCTGCGGATCCCACAGCTGACCGTTAATACCCGGATCGTCGCCAAGCGTGATATCGCGGCTGCGAATCGCCGCGCCGGCCAGAATTTCCGTCGGCAGCAAACGCACGGGCAGACTATCGGTCACCAGCGGCAGCAGGCCCGTCGGGCGCAATGTCAGAATCAGCGTGGAGATCAGAATACTCGACGGCTCGAAGAAGCCGCGAATACGATCGACGATGCTTGCCGCTTCCCCGCAGGTGATCGACACTTCATCGCCGTTGGTCATATCGACCAGAATTTCACGACGCTCGCCCGGCGCCAGCGACAGCTGCTTCAGCGAAACCGGCGCCGGCAGCAGCCCCTGATCGCCGGAAATCACGTGCAGCAATCGACCATCGCTCATCTGCAGCTGATAGCGACGGGAGTTGGACGCATTCAGCAGGCGCAGGCGCACCCAGCCGCGCGACACTTCCACGAAAGGCCCCTGAACGCCGTTCACCAGCAGCGTATCGCCAACGAACCCTCCGCTACCGGGCTCGCTATACTCAGGCGTACCGAAGTTATCCAGACGCTTGTCCTGAATAATCACCGGGAAATCATCCACGCCGTAGTGATTGGGGATCGGCAGATTCTTACTGACATCATCTTCCACCAGCCACATTCCCGCCAGGCCGTTATAGACCTGTTTTGCCATATGGTTTGGGGTGTTGGCCTGATACCACAGGGTCGCCGCGCTTTGGCGGATTGGCAATACCGGCGCCCAGTCGGCGTTAGCGGACATCATGCGCGCGGCGCCGCCGATCAGCGGACCGGGGACCTGCAGACCACGAATGGTCATCGCCACGTTTTCCGTCAGGCGGTTGCTGTAGATCAGCTTGACATCGTCGCCATTCCAGACGCGAATGGTTGGCCCCATATAGCGACCGTTAATCCCCCACACCGAGGCGCGGGTACCGGGCGTAAACGACCAGTGCGCGCGCTGTAGCGTCAAGAATAGCGGCTGCCCGCGGCGGGACTCCAGCAGAGGGGGGATCGGCAGCGCAGGCTGCTGGCCAGCGGCCTGTGCCTTCAGCGGCGCGGCGCCCGCGCACAGCGCTACGCCTGAAGCCTTAATGAACTGACGCCGACTGAGTGACATATTAACTCCATGAAATACTGACTAATTAACAAGGGAATTCGTTTCCCGCCAGCAATCCGCGCGCTGTTTGCGGCGTTTCCTGTGTTATTTCTTTGCGGCCGCTTCGCGTTCGGCAACTTCTTTATCCAGCTCAGCGATTTTCGCGGACATCAGCTCGCGGCAGTGCGTCGCCAGCGCGCGAACGCCCTCTTTTCCATACTGGCTGGTATCTACCGGCGGCAGCATTTCTACAATCACCAGACCGTTATTCAGGCGATTGAGATTAATTTTATTCGATGTATTAGACACGCACACCGGAATAATTGGCACGCCAGCCGCGACAGCGGCATGAAAAGCGCCGGTTTTAAAAGGCAGCAAACCGCGGCCGCGGCTGCGGGTCCCTTCCGGAAACATCCAAAAAGAGATATTGCGCTTTTTAAATGCGTTCACGACTTCGGCAATAGTGCCGTGCGCTTTTGCGCGGTTATTGCGATCGATCAGCAGGTTCCCCGTGAGCCAGTAGAGCTGGCCGAAAAAGGGGATCCACGCCAGGCTCTTTTTACCCACGGTCACGGTCGGCGGCTGCACGATATTTGATGCCGTCACCATATCATAGTTATTCTGGTGGTTAGCGATATAGATGGCGTTGCCGTAGCTTTCCGCATCGGCTGGCTTGCGCAGCTCGACTTTCAGGCCGAAGACCGGCGACAGTTTGCCAAACAGGTGGCCGAAGGTGGCGACGTGCTTAGGGTTACGCGGGCTGAACAGACAATAAATACAGCCGAAGATGCACACCAGAATACAATAGATGACAACGATAATTAGTCGAAAAATAAATAGCATAGCTACCTCTGAAACCCAAACCGCTTAGAATTATACTCGCTGTTTCGCAGATTGCAGGCATCGGGCATCATTGCAAAGCGCGTTAAGCACCCGAACGATGCTGGCGGATATTGTTAATCGCAATGCCTGAATAAACAACGATTTTGCGGTAAATATTAACCTCCCCCGCCGAACCGCGGGGGAGGGTGCTCCTACTCTTCGCTATCGCCCGCGGAGGCGCGACGCGGTGAGTCAATTTCCACCCGGTCAATTTTCTGTAATCCGCGCATCAGAGAGCCGCGGCGGCCGCGCTCGCCGGTGACTTTTTGCAGCTCTTCCGGGCGTAGTTTGATTTTCCGTTTGCCGACGTGAATCGTCAGCGTACTTTGCGGCGGCAGAACGAACAGGTGCGCCAGTCCATCCTGGCCCGCAGCCGCTTCCGCCGACGGAATATTGATGATCTTGTTGCCTTTGCCTTTCGACAGCTGCGGCAGGTCGCTCACCGGGAACATCAGCATGCGGCCGGCTGCGGTAATGGCCAGCAGCATATCGGACTCATCCTCAATCACCAGCGGCGGCATTACGTGCGCGTTATCCGGAAGGCTAATCAACGTCTTACCGGCACGATTGCGCGCGACCAGATCGTTGAAAGTACAAATAAACCCGTAGCCTGCGTCGGAAGCCAGCAGCAGTTTTTGATCATCGGCCTCCATCAGCATATGTTCCACCGTCGCCCCCGGCGGCAGCGTCAGCTTACCGGTGAGCGGCTCGCCCTGCCCGCGTGCGGACGGCAGGGTGATCGGGTCAATCGCGTAGCTGCGCCCGGTGGTGTCAATGAAGACCACCGGCTGATTGCTCTTCCCTTTCACTGCGGCTTTAAAACTGTCGCCCGCTTTATAGTTCAGCCCCGGCGCGTCGATATCGTGGCCTTTGGCGCTGCGCACCCAGCCGCTCTGCGACAGAACGATAGTCACCGGCTCGGACGGCAGCATATCGTGCTCGCTCATCGCTTTCGCTTCTTCACGCTCGCGCAGCGGCGAACGGCGATCGTCGCCAAAAGCGTCGGCGTCGGCCTGCAGCTCTTTTTTCAGCAGGTTATTCATTTTGCGTTCAGAAGCCAGAATGGCCTGCAGATGGTCGCGCTCTTTTTCCAGCTCGTTCTGCTCACCGCGAATCTTCATCTCTTCCAGCCGGGCGAGATGGCGCAGTTTTAACTCCAGAATCGCTTCCGCCTGGGTTTCGCTGATACCAAAGCGCGACATCAGTGCCGGCTTCGGCTCATCTTCGTGACGGATAATTTCGATAACTTCATCGATATTCAGAAACGCCACCAGCAAACCTTCCAGGATATGCAGGCGCTTAAGGACTTTTTCCAGACGGTAGCTGAGACGACGGCGCACGGTATCGCGGCGGAAAGTCAGCCATTCCGAGAGGATTTCCAGCAGATTTTTTACCGCCGGACGGTTATCGAGCCCGATCATATTCAGGTTGATACGATAGCTCTTTTCCAGATCGGTCGTCGCGAACAGGTGGTTCATCACCTGCTCCATATCCACGCGGTTAGAGCGCGGGACGATCACCAGGCGAGTCGGGTTTTCGTGATCCGATTCGTCGCGCAGGTCATCCACCATCGGCAGCTTTTTGTTGCGCATCTGGGCGGCAATCTGCTCGAGCACGCGGGCACCGGAAACCTGATGCGGCAGCGCGCTGATCACCACCGCACCGTCTTCTTTCGCCCATACCGCGCGCATACGCACCGAACCGCGTCCGAACGGTATATGAAACTGATACAAAATAATCCGGAGC
>ERZ773187.2860-NODE-2860-length-10150-cov-8.365428_pt1 | contig 10150 bp, 9 predicted proteins | sample MGYA00511242_ERZ773187 | MGnify/ENA primary metagenome ERZ773187 (study PRJEB29015, sample SAMEA2737744) | human gut metagenome | biome: human gut; feature: human-associated habitat; material: faeces | place: China | collected 2012 ... | reverse complement strand
TCAGGCGCGGGCGGCGTCGCAGCCGGAGGGCGGCGCATGATCCGGGTGGAGTGCAGCCCGCGGGCGCTGACGCTGCGGGTGGAGGGGCACGCATACCGCGGGAAACCGGGGGAGGACATCGTATGTGCGGCGGCGTCGATGCTGGCCTATACGGCGGGGTACATGCTCGTGCAGGCGGAGGAGCGCGGCGAGGCGCGGGACGTGGTGACGGTCTACGACAGCGGCACGGCGCAGATCTCGGCCAGAGCGGCAAACGCGGCGTGCGCGCGGCGGCTCGAACGGAGCTTCGCGGACATCTGCGCGGGGTTCCGGCTGCTGGCACGGCAGGAGCCGGATGCGGTGCGCGTGAAAATAATTTAGACAGCGGGGAGAAAAACGGGGAGCGGATGGGTTATGCTGGGGTTGCCGGGAGCGGGGGCCCCGGCGGCATCCATTCCTCCTTTTCCTTTCTGGGGCCCGGCGCGCACGCGCCGGGCATACGCATGCGGCAGCCCAAACGCGGGGGCAGCACCCGCGGCATGCGCCATATGGGCTCGTCCACCAAACGGACAGACAATCATGGAGGGAAAGACATGATGGAGAAGCATTGGCTGCAGCTGTTCGCCGAGGGCGAGGGCGGCCAGACGGGCGGAGAAACCGCTCCCGACGCCGGGGAGCAGACTTTGGAGCAGCTGGGCGTCCCGGCCGAGCTGATTGCCAAGCGGGCGAAGCGCACACCGCACAGGGCCGCACCGGCGGCACAGAAGCAGGAGCCGCAGCGGGCCGCCGCCGCAGAGCAGCCGGAGAAAGAAAAGCCGGCAGCACAGAAGAGGATGACCTGGGACGAGATCATGGCAGACCCGGAATACAACCGGCAGATGCAGGAGACCGTCCGGCAGCGGCTCAAGGACAGCCGGGGCGCAGAGGAGCGCCTGCACGCACTGGATCCGGCGATGCAGATTCTCGCGCAGCGGTACGGCCTGAAAGACGCGGCGGACAGCAAGGCGCTCGCCAAGGCGATTCTCGAGGACAACAGCTTCTATGAGGACAAGGCCGCGGAGATGGGCGTGGAGCCGGACGTGGCCCGGCGGATCGACCAGATGGAGCGCTTCGAGCAGCAGCGCGAAGCGGAAGCGCAGCGCAGCGAGCAGGAGAAAGCCATGCGGGAGCACTTCCGCAGTCTCGCCGAGCAGGAGGCGGAGCTGAAAAAGACGGTGCCGGACTTCGACCTGCAGCGGGAACTGCAGAACCCGACGTTTCTGCGCATGACGGCGCCGGGCTCGGGGCTGCGCGTGGCGGACGTGTATTTCGCGCTGCACCGGCAGGAGCTGCAGGAGGCGGCGCGCAAGCAGGCCGCGCAGGAGGCGGCACAGAAGATCTCGGCCTCCGTCCGGGCGGGCTCGAACCGACCGGTGGAAAACGGGGTATCCTCTCAGGCCCCCTCGACGGGGAGCATCGACTACGCACACATGACAAGAGCGCAGCGGCAGGCGCTCAAGGACGAGATCCTGCGCGCCGCTGCCAGAGGGGAGAAGATCTATCCGCAGTGAGGGGACTTCTCCCGGAGAGGAGAAGTATATGAAAACTTTTGAAACGATGAATCTGCAGCTGTTCGCGGACGCCGGCACGCTGGTGAACGCGACGGGCAACTACGTCAACGCCTATGACGGCACCGTGACCGCATTTTCCGGCGTGAACACGCTGGCTTCCACGCTCAAAACGTTCTACGACACGGAGCTGCTGGAAAACGCGCGCATCACGATGATCTACTCGCAGTTCGCGAAGAAGCAGCCGCTGCCCGCGAACCACGGCAAGACCGTCGAATGGCGCAAGTGGAACACGTTCGCGCGGGCGGCAAAGCTGACTGAGGGCGTGATCCCGACGGGACAGAAGTTCGGCCAGAGCGCCAAGACGGCATCCATCAGCCAGTACGGCACCTACGCCGCGATTTCCGACCAGCTGGAGCTGCATGCGTATGATCCGGTGATTCTGGGCGCGACGGAGGAGATGGGCGCGTCGATGGCGGAGACGCAGGAGATTCTGATCCGCGACGCGCTGCTGACGGGCACGAACGTGCTCTACTGCGACAACATCAAGGACGACGGCACGGTCGTTTCCACGCCGACGAGCTGCGCGACGATGGCCGCGGGCGGCCAGACGAGCGGAGCGGACAACGGCTGGGCGCTGCTGACGCCGGACATGGTCGCCAAGGCCGTGACGAAGATGAAGAAGGACCGCGTGCCGACCATCAACGGTAAGTATGTGGCCGTGATCCATCCGTCCGTTGCCTATGACCTGCGCAAGAGCGACGCGTGGATCGAGGCGCACAAGTACGCCTCGCCCGAGGAGATCTACAACGGAGAGATCGGAGAGCTGCACGGCGTGCGCTTTATCGAGAACTTCATGGCGCCGGTGCTGGGCGGCACGAGCTACAAGAACAAGGCCGAGGGCGTGACCTACGCGACGTATTTCTTCGGCAAGGACGCCTTCGGCATCATCGACCCGGCGGGCGGCGGCGCGGAGATGATCATCAAGGACAAGGGCACGGTCGGCGGTCCGCTCGAGCAGTTCAGCACGGTGGGCTATAAGTTCGAGACGAACGGCGCGACGATCCTGTATCCGGAGCGCGTGCTGCGCGTGATGAGCGTGTCCAGCTACTCGGCGACGGACAGCGCGAACTGACAGACGCCCCCGGCGGGGCGAGAAACGGGAGGAACACATGGCAGAAGAGAAGAAAAAGGCCGCAGAGGTTACGGCGGCCACAGAGGTTGCAGAGCCTGCGGACGACGGGCGCGAGGATATCTTTATCCCGCGCGGGCCGAAGAACGACGACCCGAACCTGTTCGTCTCGGTGAACGGGAAGAACTACCTGCTGCCGCGCGGCCAGAAGTCGCGCGTGCCGCATGAGGTGGCAGAGGAGATTCACCGCGCGTGGGAGGCGGAGGAGATCCGCACACGCAACGAGGAGAAGCTCGCAAACGGTGAGCCGCTAACGGGCGAATAACAAACCACAGAGGAAGGGGAGAGACGGCGACGTTTCTCCCCTTTTGCGCTATGAGGAGGGAAACGCATGAAAGCAAGCGAGATGCTGGATCGGGTAGACACGTTCAAGCCGAACCAGTATACAGAGCCGCAGAAGCTCGGGTGGCTGCTGCAGCTCGACGGGCAGATCTGGCGGGAGATCATTCGGACGCACGAGGGCGGCGAGGACATCGCGCAGCCGGACGGCAGCGCGGGCGTCGAGCGGGAGCTGCTGGTGCCGGAGCCGTGGGCGGGGGATCTCTACAACTACTGGCTGCAGGCGATGATCGACCGGGAAAACGGGGAGATCGGGAAGTACAACCAGACGAGCCAGCTGTATAACCAGGCGTATCTGACATACGCGGGGTATTACAACCGGACGCACATGCCGATCGGCTGCGGGCCGATGAAGATTTGAGGGGGAATGAGAAATGTATCTGCCGACGCTGAAGGAGAACAAACAGTCGCGGCTCATGACGAGCGAGTTCGGCGGCTATGACCGGCGGCTGCGCATCGGGGACGGGCAGTGGCGCGAGATGCAGAACATGACGGGCGACTGCTACCCGATGCTGGCGAGCCGCACACCGCGCGGGATCGGCGAGGAGATCGCAAGCCCGGCGGGGCTGACGGCCAAGGACGCGCTGATCTGGGTATCGGGATCAAAGATCGTGATCGGCGGGAAGGCCGTGGAGCTGGGGTTGAGCGAGGGCGTGAAGCAGCTGGTGAGCATGGGCGCGTATCTCGTGATCTGGCCGGATCGGAAGTACATCAACACGGCGGACACGACGGACTGCGGGAGCATCGACGCGGCGTTCGCGGCCGGGGAGAGCGCGCAGGTGCAGCTTGCAATGTGCGACGCGGAGGGCGCGCTCTATGAGAACGTGGCGCAGACGGAGCCGACCGCCCCGGCGGGCGGGACGCTCTGGGTCGACGGAAAAGTGCTCAAGCGGTGGGACGGGACGAGTTCGATGTGGATCTCCGTCCCGACGGTCTACACGAAGATCAGCTGCACGGACATCGGAAAGAGCTTTTCGGAGGGCGACGGCGTGACGCTGGCGGGGATCGCCTACACGGGAGACAGTGAAACGGTGAAGGCCGAATACGCCGCGCTGAACGCGAGTAAGGTGATCCAGAAAAAGGGTGACAACTGGATCGTGGTCGTGGGGCTGGTGAGCCGGAACGCGGCGCAGACGGGCGGGCTGACCGTCAAGCGCGAGGCACCGGAGATGGACTACATCTGCCAGGCGCAGAACCGGCTCTGGGGATGCCGCTACGGCGTAAAGGATGGAAAGGCCGTAAATGAGGTCTATGGGTGCAAGCTGGGAGACTTCAAGAACTGGACGTGCTACGCGGGGCTTTCCACGGATTCGTGGGCGGCGCAGGTCGGATCGGACGGCGCGTGGACGGGCGCGGTGAACTATCAGGGCTACCCGACGTTCTTCAAGGAAACTGTGCTGCACCGGATCAGCGTCTCCGGCGCGGGGGCGCACCGGGTGACGGACACGCCGTGCCGCGGCGTGCAGAAGGGCAGCTGGCGAAGTTTGTGCGTGGTGAACGAGGTGCTCTACTACAAGGGGCGGACGGAGATCTGCGCCTATGACGGGTCGGTGCCGGTGGCGGTGAGCGCGGAGCTGGGCGACGAGCGGTACAGCGAGGCGGTCGCCGGCGGGTACGGGCGGAAATACTACATCTCGATGAAAAACAGTTCCGGAGCATACGAGCTGCTGGTCTATGACGCGGCGCGGGGGCTCTGGCACAAGGAGGACAACGCACAGGCGATCATGTTCGCGGCGGCGGACGACGATCTGTTCTATATCGACGCGGCGACGAACAGGCTCGTCGCGGTGAACGGCACGCAGGGGACACGCGAGGGTGACGTGGAATGGAGCGTGGTCTCGGGGATCATGGGCTATGAGTACCCAGACCACAAGTATCTGAGCCGGTTCGACCTGCGGCTGCAGATGCGCGGGGAAGCGAATCTCTATCTGCAGTACGATTCCTCCGGGCAGTGGCACTACGCGGGGCGGCTGCTCTGGAAGAAGGGCACGACGCGCAGCTTTGCAATGCCGGTGATCCCCCGGCGGTGCGACCATGTGCAGCTGAAGCTCAGCGGCAAGGGCGAGATGCGGCTGTTCTCGATCGCGCGGATTCTGGAACTGGGGAGTGATATGTGATGGTACAGCTCAACACGCCGCCGATGCTGCGCGGCGGCGGACAGGCACAGCTCGCGCAGATGCGCTCATATCTCTACCAGCTGGCCGAGCAGCTGAACGGGGCGCTCAACGCCATCGAGGCGGACAGTCTGACCGAGGGGGCGAAGGCCACGCTCGGCAGCGGGGCCGCGGAGAGCGCGGCGCAGCAGGTGCGCGAGGACATGGGGAAAACCTCGTCGGTGCTGAAAGACCTGATTATCAAGACGGCGGAGAGCGTCCGCAGCGAGACGCAGCGCGTGGAGACGGAGCTTCGGAGCAGCTATGTGGCAAAGAGCGAATTCGGGGCATACCAGGAGCAGGTGGACGCGAAGTTTACCGCGACGGCGGAGAACGTGACGCAGAGCATCCGGTATGTGAGCGAGCTGGAGGGGCGGCTCGACGAACAGGCGGGCGACCTGCAGGGGCTGATCAGCTATCGGACGGAGACAAAGGGCTACATCCGGCAGGGCATCGTCGGATACGAGGATACGGTGCCGACCATCGGCATCGCGATCGGGCAGGACATCCAGACGACCGGCACGCAGAGCGTGGACGGCAAAACATACGACGTGATCGACACGAGCCACAACATGTCGGTCTGGACGAGCAAGAAGCTCTCGTTTTATGTCGAGGGCACAGAGCTTGCGTATTTCTCGAACGGCGCGCTGCATGTGGGGCACGTGGAGCTTGACCGCATTACGGCGGCGGGCAAGTGGGACGTGAGCTTTTCGGACGGCGTGGCGTTCAAGTGGATCGGAGGGTAAGAGATGGCACTATCAGGCGCATTTACCGGCACGACCGGCAACCAGTATATCTTTCCTACGATCAAGTGGTCGGCGGTGCAGTCGCAGGACGGGAACTACTCAGACGTGACGGCAACGCTGTATTACAGCCGATCTAATAGCGGGTATACCACGAGCGGCACATGGTCGGGCGGCATCACGATCGACGGCCAGTGGACGGCGGGGAGCCGCCACATTGAGGTATCGTACCAGTCGGGGACGCTTGCGATGAGCGCGACGGTGCGCGTGTATCACGACGCGGACGGAAGCCGCAGCGTGACCATCTCGGCGGCGGGGTATATCAGCGGCACGACGCTCAGCGCAACGGACATCTCGCAGACGGTGACGCTCGACCAGATCGCGCGGGCATCCGTACCGACAACGAACAAATCCTCCATCGCGATGGGCGAGGAGATCATCATCTACACCAACCGTAAAAATACGGCCTTCTGCCACACGGCGCGCTACACCTTCGCGGGGCAGGCGGGCGACATTGCGGACTTTGACGCAGAAACGGCGTGGAACTGGTATTCGCTCGTGCCGAAGAAGTCGCTCGCCAACCGGATTCCGAATGCGGCGAGCGGCGTATGCACGGTCTACATCAAGACATGGAGCGACGGCAATCTCACGCAGCAGATCGGAGAGGAGCAGAGCGTGAGCTTTACGCTCACCGTCCCGGCGGATGCAAAGCCGACCGTTTCGCCCGGTTGGGCTGCGGCTGCGGCAGACAACAGCGGCGGCAAGGCATCGGCGCTTTCCACATTTGTAAGCGGGTTTTCGCGGGCGCAGGTGACGTTTGCGGCGGGGAAAATCGCCTGTCAGTACGGGGCGAGCATCCGGTCGTACAAGATCACCTGCGGCAGCGTGAGCGCAGATGCGTCCCCCTATAAGACGGGCGTATTGAGCGGGACGAGCGCAAGCATCGTATGCCGCGTGACGGATTCGCGCGGGCTATACGCGGAAGAGACGCTGACAGTGAGCCTTTACGGCTACGCCGCGCCGGCACTCACGGGGGCGAAGCTCTACCGGTCGGATGATGCGATGCTCCCGGCGGACACGGGGCTGCACATTGCGGGCGTGGCCACGGCAAAGTTCTCCTCGTGCGGCGGGGAAAACGTCTGTACGATCAAGGGCTATTGGCGGGCGGTCGGCGGATCGTGGAGCGCGGGCACCGCCATGACGAGCGGCGCGGCGGGGCTGGTGACAGGGGATGTGGATATCCTGACGACGGCCAGCTATGAGGCAAAGATCGAGATCACGGACAAGCTCGGAAACACCGCGAGTTTTTCGGCCGTGATCCCGACGGCGGACGTGGCATTCCATCTCCGCCCCGGCGGCAAGGGCGCGGCCTTCGGCAAATACAGCGAGAAGGAAGCTCTGGAGGTGGCATGGCCTGCGGAATTTCAGAAGGGCGTGACGGTCGGCGGGAAGGCCATCTGGGAGCTGATCTACCCCGTGGGCGCGATTTACATCTCGGCGGCGGCGACGGATCCGAAGACACTTTTCGGCGGGACGTGGACGCGGATCAAGGACCGCTTTCTGCTTGCTGCGGGCGACACCTTCGCCGCGGGAAAGACCGGCGGTGAAGCAAGTCACACGCTGACTGTGGACGAGATCCCGGATCATACGCACAGCTATCAGTACACCGGCCAGAGCACGGTCATAGGTACGGACACGATCCGGCTATATGACCGCAACGGACAGCCGAACCAGTACACGGGGCAGCAAAGCAGCAACTGCGGGGGCAAGGCACACAACAACATGCCGCCGTACCTGACGGTTTACGTTTGGCAGCGGACGGCTTAGAAAGGAGCAGCATATGGCAACACTTCGAAAGGGCAGCACCGGGCAGGACGTGCGGGAGCTGCAGACGGCGCTGAACGGGAAGGGCTATACCCTGTCCGTGGACGGCATTTACGGCGACAAGACCGCGGCGGCGGTGCGGGACTACCAGCAGAAAAACGGGCTTTCCATGGTGGACGGCATCGCGGGAAACGAGACGTGGGGGAGCCTGCGCGCGGCGACGCAGAGCAGCACCCCGGCGCAGACAACAAATAACCAGCAGTACGGTTATGACGCAAGCGGGAACAAAGCGTATCAGGACGCGCTCAAGCGGCTGCAGGAGATGGAGGGGACGAAGCCCTCCTACGACGCGACGTATGACAAGCAGCTCAGCGACCTCTACGAGAAGATCATGAACCGGGAGAAGTTTTCTTACGACGCGGCGAACGACCCGCTCTATCAGCAGTACCGCGAGATGTACACGCGCGAGGGCAAGGCGGCCATGCAGGACACGATGGGGCAGGCGGCGGCGCTCACGGGCGGCTACGGCTCGACGTATGCGCAGAGCGTGGGCCAGCAGCAGTACGACGCGTACCTGCAGAAACTCAATGAGGTCGTGCCGGAGCTCTACAGTCAGGCGCGGGAGGCCTATAACGACGAGGGCGACCGGATGATGCAGCAGTATCAGATGGTCGGGGACCTGCGCAGCGACGAATACAGCAAGTACCGGGACGCGCTGAGCGACTGGTGGCAGGGGCTGAACTATCAGACCGACCGGGCGGACAGCGCGTATAACCAGGGCTTCAACGAGTGGAGCAGCGAATACCAGAACCGGTATCAGGCCGAGCGCGACCGGATTTCGGACGAGCAGTGGCAGAAACAGTTCGACGAAGCCAAGCGGGAGTATGAGCAGACCTACGCGCTGCAGCAGCAGGCGGCGAGGAGCTCCTCCTCCGGCGGAAGCTCGAGCAGCCGTTCGAGCGACAGATCGTCGAAGAGATACGACAGCCACGGATACAGCGCGGAGCAGATCAAGGCGCTGCAGCGGGCGGCGGGCATCACTGCGGACGGCATCTGGGGCGCGCAGACGCAGGCCGCATATGAGGCGGGCTACCGCCCGGATTCCGGCGGGGATCTGAGCGGGTACACGCTGGTGAACAAAAACGGCAGCGGCTGGATCGCGCTGCAGAATAAGGACGGCCGCACGGGCGGGCGATTCTCCGAGGAGGAGATTCAGCGGATGATCGCGCGCGGCAAGGTCGAGGAGATCGTCGACCACAACAAGAAGACGGTCACATACCGAAAGAAATAACGGGAGGGAGCCATGAGCGATTTTCTGAAACGGAGGATTCAGGAGCGCGACGAACAGCGGCGGGGCACGCAGGAGACGAGCGCGCCCGCCAGCTCGTTTTTGCAGCAGCGGATCCAGCAGAGGGACACGCAGCGCGCGGAGAGCGGCTACCGCGCGCCGACAGGGACGCACAAGACGATGCTCGGCATGTCGCTCGAGGAATACAAGGCCAAGCTCGACGAAGCGCTGGCGGCATGGAAGAGCACAAGCGCGACGACGGAGAGCGGCCTTGCAAACCCGAAGGAGGCACAGGCGCGCAAAACGTATCAGACGATGCGCAAGCAGTACAAGGCCCTGCAGCAGCGCGAGAGCGAGAAGCAGCAGGCGCAGGCGGCGCAGCAGGAGTATGACGAGCTGCGCGTCGCAGACCTGAACGCGCTGAAGGCAAAGATGGACGCGGCGAAGGAATCGGCGGACGGCTCGGCGAAGGAGCGCGTCGTCGCGGGGAGCATCGTCAAGCAGAAGGACTCCGGCGCGCAGGCCGCCTATGAGGAGGCGGCGCGCAAGTATAACCTCGCGCAGCAGATCCAGTACGACGAGCGCGGCGCACAGGCGCTGGGCAAGCTCTCGGAGGAGGAAGCGGCGGCGGTCGACACGCTGGCAAAGAGCACGAACAAGGGGAGGAAAACGGACATCGTGGGCGCGGGGGTCATCGACGAAATGCGCCGCAAGGCAACGAAGGTGCTCACGGACGCGGGGTACAGCGCGGAGGAGATCGACGAGTTGGCAAACTGGCGGGCGCGCCAGCAGAACGCGCAGAAGTATGACGCGGCGGTGGAAAAACGCGAGGCGCTCGCGGACAAGGGCTTCTGGGGCGCAGCGGCGGCGACGGCGCTGTCCGTGCCGGAGACGCTGGCGAGCGGCATCGGCGCGATCGACGTCGCCGTCCAGAACTACGAAAACCGCGGGACAGACCGCCCGGCGGATTACAAGCGCACGGCGATGCTGCCCTACGCCAAGGCGACGGCGGGGCGGAGCACGATCTCGAACAAGCTCGAACAGAACACCGACGCAGAGATCTTCGGGCAGAACGTCGCGGCGGG
>ERZ773187.2849-NODE-2849-length-10174-cov-2.670620_pt1 | contig 10174 bp, 7 predicted proteins | sample MGYA00511242_ERZ773187 | MGnify/ENA primary metagenome ERZ773187 (study PRJEB29015, sample SAMEA2737744) | human gut metagenome | biome: human gut; feature: human-associated habitat; material: faeces | place: China | collected 2012 ... | reverse complement strand
CAAATCGACCGTTTACTGGCGTCGCCTTTAAAAAGGGCGCAAGAAACAGCCCGTAAAATTGCAGAACGAAATCAATTGACGATTGAAACAGAACCTCGTTTAATTGAGATGAATTTTGGCATTTATGATGGTGAACCGATTGAAACAACGGCTTTCCAAGAAAATCGTTCTGAGATTTCCTTGCCGTTTCCAGAAGGGGAATCAGTCCTAGATGTCGCGGGTCGAATTTATCCCCTGATTGAGGAAGCCTTGGCTTCAGAGGAAACTTACCTATTTGTTTGCCACAATGCGGTCATGCGAGTCATTGATAACTACTTCAATGGTAAAAAAATCCAAGATTTCTTGGACTTTCATTGTGAAAATACACAACTTGTACAATACGGAGAATAAAAATCAAGTCTTTAATCTTTTGGTTAGAGACTTGATTTTTTTTATGGTAAATAAGAAACCGCTTCCGTTTTAATGTATAATAAATTAACTTTTGGATCAAAAAAGAAATGGGGAAAAGACTATGAGAATTGATAATATTCATCAAGCGTTAAAACAGTTTCACGTACAAAATCCAAGTAGCAAAGAAACCTTGTTGCCCGCAACGGCTTCGCAATTAAGTCAGGCCTCTGGCTATACCCGAACCGCTGTTAGTGAAGAGCTTTCAGAATTAGTGAGAAAAGACCAAGTCGTTAAAGTTAAATCAAGACCGGTGTTATTTTTTGATAAAGACTACTTAGAGGAACAGTTTCCTTTTTTTAAAAGTAGCACGTGCTATGATTCCCTCGCTTCGCTGCAAGAGGACATTTATCAACAGACAGAACAGATACATAAGAAAAAGCAGCTACTGAAAATGAATCCATTTGCGAACGTAATTGGTTTTGATGGGAGCTTAGCAGACGCCATCAAGAAGTTGAAAGCCGCTATTTTATATCCGCCTAATGGCTTGAATATTTTACTTACTGGAGAATCTGGGGTGGGGAAAACCTTAATTGCGGAACAATTACACCAATTTTATCAAGTTAAAATGAACCAAGAAGTTCCGTTTATTTATTTTAATTGTGCAGAATATTTCAACAATCCAGAATTATTAACTTCGCATCTGTTTGGCTATAAAAAAGGCAGTTTTACTGGTGCCGTCAATGACCAAAAAGGCTTAGTGGAGTTGGCAGATGGCGGTTTTTTATTTTTAGATGAAGTCCATCGATTAACGAGCGAAGGCCAAGAAAAATTGTTTACAGTTTTGGATAAAGGGTATTTTACACGGATGGGTGAAGCCGAAAAACAAAGAAATGTATCGATAAAATTTATTTTTGCAACAACCGAAGCCGTCAATCAACATTTTTTGAAAACGTTTTTAAGAAGGATCCCTGTGACATTAGCCATTCCAGCTTTAGCCGAGCGCTCTTTGAAAGAAAAAATTCAATTGATTTTGTCCTTTTTCTTAGAAGAAAGTCAACGGATTCAAAAGAATATCCATATTCGTTATGAGGCGTTGAAACAATTAACGTTTACTCATTTTGAAGCCAACGTTGGCGAATTGAAAGCGGCGATTCAATTTATGAGCGCACAAGCCTATTTAGAAGTATTCGATCAATTAACGGAAACTATTTGCATTGAAGCAAACGAGGGGACAGTCAAAGAGCAACCTGATGTAGAAAGTCTGCTGGCTTTTAATGAGTGGATACCTAACGATGGCCTCACGATTCAATACAACCATTTTTATTTAAGCAGTCAAGAGTTACTCAAATCGGAAAGTCTGAAAAATGATCGTTTTTATAATTTTCTATTGAAAGAATATGCGGATTTGAAAAAATTAACTCTTTCGACAGAGGATGCGCTAGCAATCATGCAAAACAAAGTAGAGCAACTTTATGATATGGATATTTTTGCTCAAGAACCGCTAGCCATAGAGGCCATTGACGAAACATTGCAGTCAAAAATTCAAGAAGCCATTGTCTTTTTTGAACAATTAATCCAAGAAAAATTGACAGAGGATTTCCAGAATATTTTAATTGTCCACCTTTATTCTGCTGTTTTTTATTCTGCACAAATGAATGAAACATTTTATTCAGATACCAAAAATATCTATTCTGGCAAAGTAACCCAGTATCAAGCTGCTAAGACCATGGTGGACTTTCTACAAACATTGTTTGGGATTTCTTTTGCTGATACGGAAATCCTCTTTTTTGATCTATTTATTCGTAAAGTCACAGCTAAAAAAAGAGCGCACTCAGTTGAAGAAAACTGTGGCGTTATCGTCGTTGCTCATGGTACCGCGACGGCCAGCAGTATGGTTGAGTACACCAACCTTCTGTTTTCAACAACGGTCATGCGTGCAGTTGATATGCCGATTAATCAATCCGTGGAAGAAACATTAGAAAAAGTCCGTGCAATTGTAAAGCAAAATCAGTATAAAAAAATTATTTTAATGGTGGACATAGGTTCCCTGGTTTACTTTGGTAATGCTATCAGTCAAACGTTTCAAATGGAAGTGCTGCTAATTAGCAATATCAATCTCTTAACATTGCTAGAAGTGGCCCGAGAAGTCATTTATGAATCGACGGCATTTGAGTATCTATTACCAGTCTTAAAAGAAAAAAATCATCGCGCCTTGATTTGCAGTAAAGGTCGCTTCAACGAGGCAAAAGTTCTCATTATTTCCTGTCTAACTGGCATGGGGACTGCTATTAAAATTGAACAGTTGTTACTAAAAACTTTTCCTAATGAATTACTAACGAATGTACGCATCATTACTTTAGAGAAAAGAGAAGTGGAAGATATTGATCGCTTGCATTCTTTTGTTCGAAAAGAAGAGAAAATCGTTGGTATCATTGGCACCGTAAAGACAGAAGTGCCAGATATTCCGTTTATTTCTTTACAAGATTTACTATCGAAGCGGGGCATTCAGCTAGTTTTCGAATTATTAGGCCATCATTTAGAAGAAAAACAAAACCAAGAGTTACTAAAGAAAGTTTCAGCTAAATATATTCAAGGATTATCAATCGAAGCTATTACAGACTTACTAACGGTTTTGAATCCTACAACCATTTCGATCGAATTAGCTAAGATTTATTCAGATATTTGCTTACAAACTAAAATAAAAAGTGACGAAAAGATTTTACTTCGTTTTATCATTCATTGTGCTTGTATGTTAGAACGGCAATTGCTAAATCCAGAATATGACCCGACAGCTTATGAAGTGTCATACCGAGAGTTGCCAGAAGTAGTATCTGTCATAAAAATGGCGTTTCGACCGCTTGAAGTGTCCTATAATCTGTTGATTCCACCTTTGGAAGTGCGCTATATTTATGAATTGCTCTTTGAAAAGGCTTAATTCAAACGGAAATGAAAGTTGGCACACTTATTGCTTTTAATAAAATGATTAATTAGCAAAGGAGTTTGTTTATGGAAAATGAACCAATTTTACTTTTAACACACAATGGTTGGGGCTTGGAATTAGTCAAAAGCGTCCAGATGATTGTAGGAGAAGTCACAAATGTACATGAAGTAGCATTACAAGCAGAGGATTCACTGGGGGATTATTTAGAACGAGTCACAGAAAAAATTGACCAATTAACGTGGCACAACCAGTTGCTAATTTTAACAGATGTTAAAGGCGGCACACCTAGTAACGCTGCATTACGTTTATCAAAAGATTATGACCTCCTGATTGTGTCAGGATTATGCACATCGTTATTATTAGAATCCGTCATGAAACAAAGTGGTCCTGGATTTCGTTTACAAGATGCAGAGATGATTCAACAAGCAGCAGTAGACAGTTGTCAAATTTTAGAAATTCCAAAATAAGAAAGTACAGGTGAACAGAATGTCAAAAATCGTATTAACAAGAGTCGATAGCCGTTTAATCCATGGACAAGTAGTGACTAAATGGTTACAACAATCAGGTGCAAATGAAATTTTGGTAGTGAGTGATGAACTAGAGCAAGATGAATTTTTACAAAGTATTTATTTAATGGCGGCGCCTCCAGGGGTTTCTGTAGTAATTAAAGGGATTGAAAGTGCCAAAGAATATTGGGAATCGCAAGAAAAGGAAGAGAAAAAGGTGTTATTTTTAGTGCCAGATTTAACGACCTTAAAAGCGATGGTGGACCAAGAAATTATTAAAGAGGAGATTCAAGTTGGTGGCTTAGGTGGCGGACCAAATCGGAAAAATGTTTTAAAAAATATCAATTTATCTGAAGAAGATGTTGCAATTTTGACTGAACTTTTAACGAAGGGCATCCATGTTTTCTTCCAAGCGATTCCCGAAGAAAATCCCCTACCAATTCAAAAATTAATTGAAAAATATCAATCACTATAATCAGAGAAAAAGGAGAGAATCATATGGGCGTTTTAGGTGTTTCAATTATTATGGGACTTTATTATTGGTTTGCACGTTTGCGTTTTGGGTACACATTTTCAGGCATGCTGTCTCAGCCATTAGGCGCAGCGTTGGTGGCTGGTTTAGCAACAGGAAAACTTAGTGAAGCAATGGTTGTGGGGGCGGGGATTCAACTTGTTTATCTAGGAGTCACCTCCACACCGGGCGGCAATGTGCCTAGTGATCCGGCTTTAGCTTCAGCAATCGCGATTCCGATTGCTTTAGGTGTGGGAATGAATGCCGAGGCGGCTGTTGCACTAGCTGTTCCTTTTGGTGTGTTAGGCGTCTTTATGGATCAATTACGGCGGACCATCAATGCGACTTGGGTGCATATGGCTGATAAATATGCAGAAGAGTTAAATTATGGGGGGATTTACCGAGCTGCGTTTGTTTATCCAGCTTTAGCGGGATTTTTAATTCGCTTTCCGTTGGTTTTTGCGGCGAACTTTTTTGGTCAATCCGTGGTGAATAAAGTCTTAGAAGTTATCCCAGCATGGTTGATGCACGGCTTTGAAGTAATGGGTGGTATTTTACCAGCGTTAGGATTCGCCTTAACAATTATGGTAATTGGCAAGAAAAATTTGATTCCTTATTTTTTAATTGGTTTTGTTGCAGTAGTATATTTTGGCGCAGAAGTTATGGCCGTCGCTATTTTAGGAATCTGTATTGCCTTTTTAGTTAGAAATAAGGCATTGAGTGAGGAGGCAGCATAATGGAACAAATGACACAAGCAAATGAACAACAATTGGAACAGAAAAAAATTACTAAAAAAGAATTATCCAAAGCCTTTTGGATTTATCAACTAGGCTGTGAATTATCAAATTCTTATGAACGTCTCCAAAGTTTAGTTTTTTGTGCATCGATGATTCCTGCAATTAAAAAACTTTACGCAGACGATGAAGAACAACAAAGAGAAGCTCTGAAACGTCATTTGAATTTTTTTAATACTGAAGGAACAGTAGGGGCTTCAATTCAAGGGATTGCAATTGCTATGGAGGAAGAAAAATCCAATGGCGCAGCGATCTCTGATACGGCGATCACATCGATTAAAACTGGGCTGATGGGTCCGCTGGCTGGGATTGGCGATTCGATTATTTGGGCAGCATTAATGCCGTTAATCATTTCCATTTTTATTCCAATGGCTAAAGGAGGTAACGTGATTGGAAGTATCGGTCCGTTGGTTCTGTACACAGCCATTACGTTATACATCAGTTGGACGTTAGTAAATAAGTCCTATACATTAGGGCGTAATTCAATCTTAAGTTTGTTAAAAGACGGCAAAATTAAGCAAGTCATTTATTCAGCAAATGTTTTAGGAATGATGATGATGGGCGCTTTAAGTGCGAGTTATGTTAAAATTGCTAGCCCGATGACGTTTAAAGTTACTGGCGGTGCCACGATTGTTTTACAAGATATCCTAGATCAAATTATGAAAGGGTTACTTCCTTTAGCAGCAGTCATGGCTATTTATTTCTTCATGGTAAAAAAAGGTCCACGTTACGGTATCATTATCGGCACGATTGTCTTAGTTAGTTTGGTCACTTCATTCTTTGGTTTGTTATAAAGGAGAAAATAATGAATAGTTACGAAAAATTCCACTTAAAAGAAGTCATCAATGCTTCTGGGAAAATGACCATTCTAGGTGTCTCCAAAGTTTCGGAGGCAGTCCTAGCAGCTCAACGATTCGGCGGCGAACATTTCTTTGAAATGAGTGAACTTAGTGTGCAAACAGGGGCCTTTTTAGCCAACTTGTTGAAGGTAGAAGATGCCCAAATCGTTTCCTCGGCTTCGGCGGGGATTGCCCAATCGGTGGCTGCCTTGATTGGAAAAGGCAGCTTGTACCACGCGTATCATCCCTATACAGAAAAAATCGAACAGCGAGAGATTATTTTACCTAAAGGGCACAACGTGGACTACGGCACGCCTGTAGAAGTTATGGTAGCGCAAGGCGGCGGCCAAGTGGTGGAAGCTGGCTACGCCAACATGTGCAGTCCAGAACACGTGGAAATGATGATTTCTGAAAAAACAGCGGCCATTCTATACATCAAAAGCCACCATACCGTGCAAAAAAGTATGCTGACGGTAGCCGAAGCGGCCAAAGTGGCGCAACGCCACAAGGTGCCGCTAATTGTTGACGCGGCAGCAGAAGAAGATCTTTTCAAATACACTGAAGCAGGCGCTGATTTGGTGATTTACAGCGGCGCCAAAGCCATTGAAGGGCCAAGTGCCGGTTTAGTGGTCGGGAAAAAAGAATACATTGACTGGGTGCGCCTACAAGGCAAAGGCATTGGTCGAGCAATGAAAATTGGCAAAGACAATATCCTAGGCTTTACGCAAGCAGTGGAAGAATACTTGGCGCATGGCAGTGAATCAGGGGCTTCGATGCAAGAGCGCTTAAAACCGTTTGTTGAAGCCATCAACAACCTGTCAGATTTAACCGCTAAAATCGTCCAAGATGGCGCTGGCCGAGACATTTATCGCGCCAGTGTCAAAGTGGACGGCAGAAAAACCGCCAAGGAAGTCATCCAAGCGTTAAAAGCAGAAAGTCCAGCCATTTATACGCGAGAATATCAAGCAAACAATGGCATCATTGAGTTTGACATTCGTTCTGTCAATCAAGAAGAAATGAACAAAATCGTGCAACGATTACAAGAAATTATGGACACAAAGGAGAAATAAGTCATGTCATTAAAACCTAATTATTTAGAAGAACGCATTTGTTTAAACGTTTTAGCCAATTCAGTAGAAAATGCCCAAGCCTGTTATGAAGCAGCAGAAGGGCATGTTGTGTTAGGCGTCCTTTCAAAAAACTATGAAACCGATGAAGCAGCCATTGACGATATGAAAAAATACCAAGCAGCAACCAACAACGCTTTATCTGTCGGTTTAGGAGCTGGTGATCCAAATCAAAGTCAAATGGTGGCTCGCTTATCAGAAGTTTTACAACCGCAACACGTGAACCAAGTCTTCACAGGTGTCGGCGCTTCGCGGGCCTTACTTCGTCAAGACGAAACAGTGATTAATGGCTTGGTTTCACCCACAGGCAAAGTTGGCTATGTCAACATTGCGACAGGTCCGTTAAGCTCTGGTGCGCCAGCGGCGGAAGTGCCTATCGAAACCGCCATCAAATTGTTGAAAGACATGGGGGGCAGTTCCATTAAATATTTCCCGATGAAAGGCTTGGCTCACAAAGAAGAATACCAAGCAGTAGCAGCAGCTTGTGCCAAGTATGACTTTTATTTAGAGCCAACAGGGGGCATTGATTTAGAAAACTTTGAAGAAATTGTTCAAATTGCGGTGGATGCCGGCGTTAAAAAAATCATTCCTCATGTCTACAGCTCAATTATCGATCAAGAAACAGGGGACACTAGAACAGAAGACGTGAAAACGTTACTAACCATGATGAAAAAGACATTGAATAAGTAAAGGGCCAATCTTTATTTGACTTTCTTCGCTAGATTTGCTACTCTCAAGTGGAGAATAAATAAAAACCAACAAATGAATGTGGGGTATTTTGGTGAGTGTCGTAGGTATCTAATTGATAAGTTGAATAACCAGTGAACCAAGCAAGGTTTATTTGGTGTGCTTAGAAAGTGATACCTGTCAGTCATCTCATTTACTAAATACCTCCTTTAAAAGAGGTTTCTTTAGTAACCTTTATCCAATGATAAAGAGGACAGCGGTAGAACGCTGTCCTCTTTTTTCTATAGAAACTGGTTTTTATTTAAAGGCGCCAGGTATTCTTTTCGTGATAGAAAGGAAGAAAAAACAAATGAATCATGAAACCATTCAAAAATTACAATTTACAACAATTCTTAAAGAAGTTCAAACACGTGCGATTGGCGAGTATAGTAAAGAACGGTTGGCGAAAATGGTCCCTGCAACACGTTTAGAAACAGTGCAGTCCCGCTTAACGGAAACAACCGAGGCCCGCTTAATTATTGATAGCGGACAACACGTCCCTTTCATGGGCTTGAGCCAAATTACCCGCTTGCTTCAACAAGTGAAAAAAGGCTTAATCCTTACACCAAACGAATTGATTGAGGTCGCTGACTTTTTAAGAAGTAGTCAGCGAATCCAGAAGTTTTTTGAAAAAAATCAATACCAAACACCACGCCTATTTAGTTACAGTCAGCACTTAGCTGATTTCAGAGCAATTGAAGAACAAATTTATACGAAAATCCATAATCAAAAAGTTGCCACCGATGCTTCTCGACAACTTCGGAAAATCCGGCGTCAAATCAATGAATGCCAACAAGAAATTGAAACAAAAGTCACCAAATTTTTACGCAATAAAAATAATCAACTGTATATTCAAGAAAATATGATGGTGAAAAAAGGGGAACATTACACGGTACCAATCAAAGCTAGCTATAAAAATAAGGTTTCAGGCACAATCATTGAGCAATCCAATAAAGGACAAACGGTCTTTATTGAACCTGTAGCAATTAGTAAATTAAATGAACAATTGACACTCTTAAAAGCGGAAGAAACAGCGGAAGAATATCAAATTTTGGCGGAACTAACTGGGTTAATTAATGAGCAAGAACGACTTGTCGATCAAGCCGTCGATACAATGACCACCTTAGATATTATTTTTGCACGAGGAAAGTATAGTCGCGAAATTGGTGGGATCACGCCAAAAGTAAACAAAGAAGAACGCTTGCGCATTGTTCAAGGAAAACATCCACTTTTATTAGAACACGCAGTACCATTGACGTTTTCTTTAGGAGCAGAGTATCGAGGACTTGTCATTACAGGTGCCAATGCTGGTGGTAAAACGGTTGTCTTGAAAACAGTTGGCTTATTGACTGTCATGACACAATTTGGGTTGCAAATTCCAGCACAAGCGGGCACAGAGATTCCAGTATTAGATGAAATTTTTGTCGATATTGGTGATCAGCAAAATCTGGAAAATGCGTTAAGCACTTTTTCTGGGCACATGAAAAATATTGCGGAAATGTTGCGTAATGTTAAGCGACACACGCTTGTTTTATTAGATGAAATTGGCAGTGGTACCGAGCCGAACGAAGGAGCTGGCTTAGCGATTGCGATCATGGAAACGATGTATCAAAAGGGTGCCTTGGTAGTTGCGACGACCCATTATGGTGAAATTAAACGTTTTGCCCAAGAACATGATGATTTTGTGCCCGCCGCAATGGCCTTCGATCGTGAAACATTAACACCCAAATATCAATTGAAAATTGGTGAAGTTGGCGATAGTCAGGCGCTTTGGATTGCACGTAAAATGAAGATGGAGCCACAGCTCATTGAAAAGGCGGCCCATTATATTCAGCGGAAAGAATACCCTACTAATCGAAGTTTATTTAAACCCCTGAAAGCAAAAGAAACGACCTTTGCCCGCTTCCTTTACGCGCTGGGCATTCGTGAAGTGGGTGAGGCGACGGCGGCGGGTCTGGCGGCGTACTTTGGTACGCTGGAGGCGCTGGAAAAGGCAAGCATCGACGAGCTGCAGAAAGTGCCGGATGTCGGCATTGTAGTCGCCACGCACGTCTTTAACTTCTTTGCGGAAGAGAGCAACCGCGAAGTCATTGGCAAACTGCTGGCAGAGGGCATCAAATGGCCCGCGCCGATGGTGGTTAATGCCGAAGAGATCGACAGTCCGTTCGCCGGTAAAACGGTGGTGCTGACCGGCAGCCTGAGCCAGCTTTCACGCGACGATGCGAAAGCGCGTCTGGTGGCGCTGGGCGCAAAAGTGGCGGGCAGCGTGTCGAAGAAAACCGACCTGGTGATTGCCGGGGAAGCAGCGGGTTCGAAGCTGGCGAAAGCCCAGGAACTCGG
>ERZ773187.2833-NODE-2833-length-10229-cov-12.271673_pt1 | contig 10229 bp, 10 predicted proteins | sample MGYA00511242_ERZ773187 | MGnify/ENA primary metagenome ERZ773187 (study PRJEB29015, sample SAMEA2737744) | human gut metagenome | biome: human gut; feature: human-associated habitat; material: faeces | place: China | collected 2012 ... | reverse complement strand
AAACCTTTGATGATATCAGCCTGATCCCCACCTTCGTGCTGACGCCGCTGACCTACCTCGGCGGGGTGTTTTACTCCCTGACCCTGCTGCCGCCATTCTGGCAGGCGCTGTCGCACCTTAACCCGATTGTTTACATGATCAGCGGCTTCCGCTACGGATTCCTCGGCATCAACGATGTTCCGCTGATGACGACTTTTGGCGTGCTGGTGGTGTTTATTGTTCTGTTCTACGCCCTGTGCTGGTATCTGATCCAGCGTGGACGCGGTCTGCGCAGCTAACCGCGGATCGGCAAATAGCGCCTGGCCGCCAGGCGAGGCGCTATCCGCTAATCTTGACTGCCATCACTCATCTGCGTCATCCCCTTTGTTACAGTGTTTCTCTGCTAAGGAGGCTGTCTATGTTGGGTTGGGTGATTACCTGTCATGATGAGAAGGCGGAGGAACTGCTGGATCGTCTGGAAAAAAAGTTTGGCTCGCTGGCGCAATGCCGGGCGGTAAATTACTGGCGTAATCTTAGCAGCAATATGTTGAGCCGGATGATGTGCGATGCGCTGCACGCCACGGACAGCGGCGATGGCGTGATTTTTTTGACCGACCACACCGGAGCACCTCCCTATCGCGTGGCGGCCCTGATGAGCCATAAACATACCCATTGTGAAGTGATCTCCGGTATCAGCTATCCATTACTGGAGCGTATGTATCTCCTGCGCTACACCCTGAGCAGCGAAGCGTTTCGCGAGGCGATCGTAAGCAGCGGAGGCCCTGTCGTCAGCAGCCTCTGGCACCAACAGCAAAAAAATCCGCCTTTCCGCCTGCGCCATGATGCGTTCGGGAATTAAGCATTGGTATTGATGCCGCTTTTGTTACAATGGCGGCTGATTTCTCTAGCGGTCCGACCTGCATGTTTGTCCGAATTGTTGCCCTGTTCCTTTTACTGACATCGCTCAGCGCTTCAGCCAGCCTGCTTAGCCAGCAGGGTACCCCCGCCCGCTATATGCAGACCACGGAAGATGCGGTTATCTGGGCGCAGGTCGGAAATGACGTGGTGAGCGTGGGGAACATTCGGGCCGGGCAAATTATCGCCGTGGTGCCGACGTCCGCCGATTATTATGAATTCAGCTTCGGTTTCGGCACCGGCTTTATCGATAAAGGCCACCTCGAACCGGTGCAGGGCAAGCAGCGGGTTGAAGACAATCTCGGCGATTTGCATAAACCGCTGAGCAACCAGAATCTGCTCACCTGGAAAGATACGCCGGTGTACGATGCGCCTTCCGTCGGTAGCGCGCCGTTTGGCACCCTGGCGAATAATCTGCGCTATCCCATTATCAGCAAGCTGAAAGACCGTCTCAACCAGACCTGGTTTCAAATTCGTATTGGTAACCGGCTGGCGTGGGTCAGCAGCCTGGATGCTCAGGAAGATCGCGGTATCCCGATGCTGACCTACCATCACATTCTGCGCGATGAAGAGAACACCCGTTTTCGCCACACCTCTACCACGACTTCGGTACGCGCCTTCAGCAACCAGATGACCTGGCTCCGCGACCGGGGCTACACTACGCTGACGATGTATCAGCTGGAAGGCTATCTGCGTAATAAAATCAATCTGCCGGCCCGCTCGGTGGTGATTACCTTTGACGATGGTCTGAAGTCGGTTAACCGCTACGCGTACCCGATTCTGAAGCAGTATGGCTTTCACGCGACGGCATTTATTATCTCATCGCGTATCAAACGCCACCCGCAGAAATGGGAGCCGAAATCGCTGCAGTTTATGAGTGTTTCCGAGCTGAAGCAGATTCAGGACGTTTTTGATATACAGTCCCATACCCACTTCCTGCACCGGGTTGATGCCCTGCATCATCCGATTCTGTTGAGCCGCAGCTACCATAATGTGCTGTTCGATTTTGAGCGTTCGCGGCGCGCGCTTGCCCAGTTTAATCCGCACGTGCTGTATCTCTCTTATCCGTTTGGCGGCTATAACGCGACGGCGGTCAGGGCGGCGAACGACGCCGGTTTTCATATGGCGGTGACCACGGTGAGAGGGAAGGTGAAGCCGGGCGATAACCCGTTCTTACTAAAAAGACTCTATATTCTGCGGACCGATTCGCTGGAGACGATGTCGCGATTGATCAGCAATCAGCCGCAGGGATAAATGGTGCCGGTGATACGAAACCGGCCACCCCGCGAATAAATTCCTGACAAGGTGTTTCAGAGATCATCTTATTTATTTTCAGAATTTGTTGTCTGGCATGAAGTCTATTTTTTATTTATGGTTATTTGATTTAATACGGCTACAATACAGGTAACAGCGCCATTAACTGCTTTCGGTACCGTACAGGTGCTCTCATGAAGCCAATACAATACGTACTATTATAGTTTGGGCAAGCATTGCTGTTTACAGTTGTGTTTGTCCTGTTATACGTGCTGATACCAGAAATAAAGATGTACAGACTGATTACGGAATTAACAGGATTTATGTCTGATTTTACATGGGATAAGTATTATTTTTTGGCTCTTTGCGTTGCTTCCCTGCTCATCGTGGCAATAGTGGTTTATATAACGGTTTTAATTAAAAGGCGTTAATCCTGAACAGATTAACGCCTAATAAACTCTGTGCGTGTCTGGCGGGGATTTTCAGATGCGTACCTGATGTAACATCGCATCTTGATAGTGAATAGTTTGTGCATTATATATAATGTTTTGGTTATTTTCATTTCTAAACTGTCGCATAATTTCTTCCCGGATGGAATGATAAGCAACTGCTGAACTATTATATCAGTTCACTGTTTCCTTTTGTGATGATGAAGAGTATAGTAATTATATACATAGTTAACTATCTTACGAATATAATCCCCCGATTCAATGCTTCCTAATAACACCATTAGTGCTGTGATTGTTTTAAATAAAAATAATTTTGGTTCCGTTGGGTATTCAGCTATAAGGATTATCTCTATAAAAACCAAAAAGAACCACAAATTCACAACACTTTTTTCAAGGCAATAGGGATACTTAAACATGCCTCCTCTTTTATAACGCCATGGCTTATGTGAGAGTATATTTCTATAGATAAACTCCAGGATTACTCTGGTGCCAATGAAACTCTGAACTGTGATCAACATTCCCAAATAAATGTTTTTCTCTGAATATACATCGGCCTTCCATAAAATATTCATGGCAATAATTGGTGATAATAACGCATATGAGAAAGCTTCAATTTTTTTATATCTGTTCATATTTTTTTCCAAAAAAACGAGAAATTTGAACTAATTCAATTAATCGCATTTTAATTAGGTTTTCTCGGCGTGTAATTTATCTGTAAGGTTGCAAGTCAGATAATTATCAAATTACCAACAACAGCGCCTCACTCCTCCCAGAACACCGCTGATAACTCCGTCAGTTACCGCACTTCATCCCAATAGCCAAGGATATTTGGCCACCAAATAAATGATTTTAGAATCAAAATAAACACTGGGGCCAGTAATGTATTCTTTAATGTGATATTTTACCTATTACGATAAAAGTCGAAGTAGAGATAACTGATTAACAGATACAATGCCAGGGTTATCATCTTGAGAACAATAAGGCACATCATTCAGACAACAAAAAACCACAGTCTTTTTATACATTAACCTTAGGTCATTACCCCTCCAGACTATAGATACTGATTATAATTTCAGTGGATCGTGAGGGAATGACTAATTCAGATGTTCTAAATAAAAAGATGGCCATCATAAAGTCAAAGGTCTTTCGCACTTAGTTATTAATTTTTGTTGTTACCGTTTTAATGTAGATATTTTTACATACTCAAAGATTGACTAAGATCAAACATAGGTCAGCAATTTAAAAAAACAAAAAAATTGATAAGTCAGTAAATTTAAGAGTGTGATTAACCATAAAATAAAAATATAAAGGCATTACGTGCTGATTAGTTATTATTCGTGAGTGCATTCAATTGAATAGCACCAAAATTTTTATGGTAATATAAATTTATAAATATTCATGAGATCTATTTAATTTGGTTGGGATGTTGCTGTTAATTATGGTTAAGGGTTTTTAATGATGAAGAAATTAAAGTGTAAATGTGGATCATCTCCGATTTCAGAATACCCATGCCATGATTTTATCGCATAGATCTTTTCCTTAATGGGAAAGGTAGTGAACAGTGAGGAGATGAGAATCAGCCAGTTAAATTAGGACGCGGAAAAGTATCAGAATCAATATAATTTTTTACTTTCCGGAATAGCTGCTGTGAATACAACTACACCTTTATCAGACCGGGTCCGCCTCGAGAGTGTAGGCTGGTCACTTTCCTGGCGAAATTTTTTCAATCGCGCCACATCGCCCGGCATCAAAGGATATGGGGGTTGTGCCGTGCAATACTTACCACAGACGTTCGATATGATTCACCGCGGAGAAGATCTGGCTGATAAAAATCCACCTGTGAATATTCTGCCACCAGTGAGTGGGTGAAGCATTACGCTAAGGTGGTAGCGTAAAAGTTGGCCCGGTCCCCTGGCACAGGTTTACTTCAGAAAGGTGCTTCTTACTTTGACCGGCCATCCGGTGTGGTATCGCACCAATGGTCTTGATGGAGGTGGGAAGAGTGTGATGATGAGGTAATATTTATACCGTGATAAACGGTGCCCCGCCTGGGCGACGCACCGTCAGCTATCGGCTATCAGGCAACCTGTACCGGAATGGCTTTTGCCTGGCGCTTCATTTCGTTGTCGCCTTCAAAATAGGCCACTTTCGGCTGCCAGCGGCGGGCTTCTTCATCAGGCATGGTGACGAAGCTGGCAATAATCAGAATGTCACCCACGCTGGCGCAGTGCGCGGCAGCGCCGTTCACCGAAATGATTCGCGAGCCACGTTCGGCGGCAATGGCATAGGTGGAGAAACGGTTGCCGTTGGTCACGTTCCAGATGTGGATCGCTTCGTTTTCAAGAATACCGGACGCATCCAGAAAATCCTGGTCAATGGCGCAGGAACCTTCATAGTGCAGGTCGGCCTGCGTGACTTTAACGCGGTGGAGTTTACCCTGCAGCATATTACGAATCATGATGTCTACCTTTCTTCCCCTCCTGCTTCAGAGTGCAGGGTCGTGGCGGGCGAGCGACTTTCCCCTGATGGGGGACGGTAGTGCTCTTGCCTGCCGCCGGTCTGCAACCGGATTAGTCAGGGTCTATACCTTAATGATACGAAGCGGACATGACATCCGCTTTGAGTAAATGTCCGGCAATATTGCCAGATTTTTAACCCTTGTCTACTGACCCAGCTCGACGATGTGGTTATCGATCAACCGCGCCTGTCCCAACCATGCGGCCATCAGGATCACCGCACGTTTACTGGTTTCCGTCAGCTCCAGCAGCGTATCCGCATCCCGGATCTGGATATCGTCGGCGCGGAAGCCTTTCTCGTTCAGCTCCTGCCCGGCAAGGGTAATGATTTCATCCAGGTTACGTTCACCGGCGGCAAGCTTACCGGCGACGGCGCTCAGCACTTTATACAGGCCCGGCGCAATTTTACGCTGCTCTGCGGTGAGGTAGCCGTTGCGTGAGCTCAGCGCCAAACCATCTTTAGCACGAATAATCGGCACGCCGATTATCTCAATATCGTAACCCATGTCGGCAACCATTTTACGAATCAGCGCCAGCTGCTGGAAGTCCTTCTCGCCAAAGCAGGCGACATCCGGCTGGACCAGGTTAAACAGCTTGCTGACGATGGTCGATACGCCGCGGAAATGGCCTGGACGACTGGCACCCTCGAGCATGGTCGACAGCCCCGGGACATCCACATAGGTCTGGTTTTCGGTACCGTGCGGATAGATCTCTGCCGGCGCGGGGGCGAAAACAAAATCCACCTTACGTTTGTTCAGCTTTTCGCAATCATCCTGCAGCGTACGCGGGTAGCGCGACAGATCGTCAGGGCGGTCGAACTGCATCGGGTTGACGAAAATAGTGACCACCACGACATCGGCGCTGGCTTTTGCGGTATCCACCAGCTGCATATGGCCGTCGTGCAGGTTGCCCATAGTGGGAACCAGCGCGATACGCTTACCTTCCTGGCGCAAACGGCGGATATGCTGGCGCAGCAGCGGCAGGGATTCAATAATCAGCACAACAAGACTCCTTAATGGAAACTGTGTTCTTCGCCCGGATAAACGCCGGACTCCACGTCGGCAATATACTGCCGCACTGCGGCGCGCATGTCGCCCGCTTCAGCCAGGAAATTTTTAGCAAATTTAGGAATATGGCCGCCGGTGATCCCGAAAGCGTCGTGCATCACCAGAATTTGACCATCGGTGACGTTGCCTGCACCAATGCCGATAACCGGAATGGTTAACGCCTCGGTAATACGCTGAGCCAGCTCGACCGGGACGCACTCAAGGACCAGCAGCTGTGCGCCTGCCGCTTCCAGTGCCAGCGCGTCGTCGAACAGCGCCTGCGCCGCATCGCCGCGGCCCTGCACTTTATAGCCGCCGAAAATATTGACCGACTGCGGGGTCAGGCCAAGGTGGCCGCAAACCGGCACCGCGCGTTCCGCCAGCATTTTCACCGTTTCCGCAAGCCAGGCGCCGCCTTCAAGCTTGACCATGTTAGCGCCCGCGCGCATCACGATGGCGGCGTTAGCAAAAGTCTGTTCCGGGGTGGCATAGGCCATAAACGGCAGGTCGGCGAGCAGCAGGCAATGGGGGGCGCCGCGACGTACCGCCTGGGTGTGATAGGCGATATCTTCCACGGTCACCGGTAAGGTCGAGTCGTGCCCCTGCACCGTCATGCCCAGCGAATCCCCTACCAGCATCACGTTGATCCCTTCATCGGCAAACAGCTTCGCAAAGCTGTAGTCATAGGCGGTGATGGTGGCGAAGCGCTGCTTCTCCTGTTTGCATTTCTGCAGCAGGGCGATAGTGGTCGGTTTCATAACGTTTCCTGATGATGAAAGTCATATTAACCGGCATTCTAACAGCAGCATTCAGAGGGGCAATGGTTTTAGGCAATCGATAACGACGATCGCCGTAATGGCTAACAATGGGGAAGGGGGCTCTACCAGATTGCCGGCTTTTCGGCACCGAGGTTTTCCAGCACGTCACGCAAAGCGGTGCCATCGGGGAAATGGAGCGTCGGGGCAATCTCGTACAGCGGCCACAGCATAAAACCGCGGTTTTTCATATCGTAGTGCGGTACCGTCAGGCGCTCGCTGTTTATCACCGCATCGCCAAACAGCATGATATCGAGATCCAGCGTACGGGGGCCCCAGCGTTCGGCTTTGCGTTGACGGCCCTGCTGCAGCTCGATGCGCTGGGTATGATCCAGCAGGGCTTCCGCCTGCAGATGCGTGTCCAGGGCGACGGCGGCGTTGAGGTAGTCAGGCTGATCCTGCGGTCCCAGCGGCGGCGTGCGGTAAAAAGAGGAGACGGCGACCATCCGGCTGTCCGGAATGGCAGCCAGCGCCGTCACGGCAGCATTGACCTGCTCCAGAGGAGAGGCCAGATTGCTGCCGATCGCGATGTAGACGCGGGTCATGCGCCACCCTGACGCGGGGTGCGTTTGCGCGGGCGACGATGACGGCGGCGCGGCGCGGGTTCGTCATCGAGCTCGTTAAGCATCTCTTTTTGATCTGGCGGCGCGGCAACCTGGAACTCGCCCCACCATTTGGTCAGACGCTGCAGTTCGCCATTTTTCTCGGCGCCGGCACGCAGCTCCAGCAGATCGTAGGCGGCGCGGAATTTCGGATGTTCCATCAGCTTCCACGCGCGTTTGCCCTGGCGGCGGGACATGCGCAGCTGCAGCTGCCAGATATCGCGTACCAGCGTGGTAATACGCTTCGGAATGGCCAGCGTACGGCAGGCTTCATCCAGCACATCGTTCATTGCCAGGGCGAAAGCGTCGTTATAGGCCAGACCGCTCTCCTGGGTGATTTTCTGCGCCATTTCCAGCAGCGGATACCAGAACATGACCGCGAACAGGAACGCCGGGTTAACGCGCATATCGTTATGGATGCGGTTATCGGTATTCTTCAGCACCTGGGTAATGATGTGTTCCATCGGGCTATCGCCGCGCTCGGTAAAGTAGCGGGTGATGGTCGGGAACAGCGGCTGGAACAGGTTATATTCGCGCAGCAGCATGTAGGTATCATAGCCGTAGCCCGCCTGCAGCAGCTTCAGGACTTCTTCGAACAGACGCGCCGGAGGAACGTCATGGAGCAGTGCGGCAAGACGCGGAATCGGCTCGGCGGTTTCCGCGCTGATGTTCATATTGAGCTTGGCGGCAAAGCGCACAGCGCGCAGCATGCGGACCGGATCTTCGCGGTAGCGGGTTTCCGGATCGCCAATCAGGCGAATCATGCCCTCCTGCAGATCTTTCATGCCGCCGACGTAGTCGCGCACGGTAAAATCAGCCACGCTGTAATACAGGCTGTTAATGGTGAAGTCGCGACGCTGGGCATCTTCTTCGATCGAACCGAAGATGTTGTCGCGCAGCAGCATCCCGTTCTGGCCGCGCTGTGAAGTCACACGATCGGTGGTGTGTCCTTCATGGTGGCCGCGGAAGGTGGCGACTTCGATGATTTCCGGCCCGAACATCACGTGCGCCAGGCGGAAACGACGGCCCACCAGACGACAGTTGCGGAACAGTTTACGCACCTGATCCGGCGTCGCGCTGGTTGTCACGTCAAAATCTTTCGGTTTTTTACCAAGCAGGAGGTCACGTACGCCACCGCCGACGAGATAGGCTTCATAGCCCGCCTTGTTCAGTCGATAGAGCACCTTGAGGGCATTATCACTGATATCTTTGCGGGAAATTGCATGCTGTTCACGCGGGATAACCGTCATATGCGTTTGTTCAACGGCGGCTTCTGCGTCGCGCTCTTCACGGCTTAGCACCTTACGGCAAAAATTAGCGACTCGGGTAAAAATGTTGCACCTCGTAGTGTCAGACGGACTTCAGATCAAAATATTACTCTATGCATTTCGGGTTGCAGCAAGGCGGCAAACTTGTGAGTCCCAGGCGCATAGATCGCTATGTGACCGGGGTGAACAAGTGCACCAACGCAGGAGCAACTTGAAAGGCGACGAGAAAAATAGCGGCTAATCATAGCTCAGCGAGAGTCATTTGAGAATGCTGGATTTTTTGCGGGTCCCAGTTGGCTACCGCATTCTTCAGTAAATCCTCAATACTTAACGCTCGCCATTCCTGCTCAATATCCTGATTAAGAAACATTAACGCCCGCATAATTTCGGGACGCGGATCGCCCTCCGGCAGCGCCGGGGCGTGGTTTTGTTTGGAGAGTTTATTCCCCTGGGCATTCACTGCCAGCGGCAGATGGACATAGTCCGGAGCCTGCCAGCCAAAATGCTGATACAGCGAAATCTGGCGCACCGTCGGTTCGATAAGATCCGCCCCGCGGACGATTTCGCTGACCCCCTGGAAATGATCGTCCACCACCACCGCCAGATTATAGGCGAACAGACCGTCGCGGCGATGGATAATGAAATCTTCCCGCGCCAGCGCTTCATCGGCGACGAGGGTGCCGCGCAGACGGTCATAAAACGCGAGGACCGGGCGCGTCTGACGTAAGCGCAGGGCGGCGTCGTTTGCGCTAAGTCGTAAATCGCGGCAGTGGCCGTCATACACGCCGCCGACGGCATGAATACGGGCCCGGGTACAGGTGCAGTAATAGCAAAGCCCCTGTTCGTGCAGCCAGGCCAATCGTTCGCGGTAGGCTTCGTGACGCTGCGACTGCCACAGCACTTCGCCGTCCCAGTGCAGGCCGTAGTGCTCTAGCTGGCGCAGAATCGTACTGGCGGCGCCGGGGACTTCCCGCGGCGGATCGATATCTTCAATGCGTACGCGCCAGATACCGTTTTGCGCACGGGCCTGAAGATAGCTGCCGAGAGCGGCAATCAAAGAGCCGAAATGAAGTTCGCCGGAAGGTGAGGGGGCAAAGCGGCCAATATAGTGTGAGTCATTCATGGGTGACTAATAAAACATGTAGGCGGGAGAGACTCCCGCCGGAGATACGATAGCGAAGCGGATTAGCCAGCCATCTGCTTTTCGCGAATTTCCGCCAGCGTTTTGCAGTCGATGCACAGGTCAGCGGTCGGACGCGCTTCCAGACGGCGAATGCCAATCTCAACGCCACAGGATTCGCAGAAGCCGAAATCCTCGTCTTCGACTTTCTTCAGCGTTTTCTCGATCTTTTTGATCAGTTTACGTTCGCGGTCGCGGTTACGCA
>ERZ773187.2828-NODE-2828-length-10242-cov-9.713262_pt1 | contig 10242 bp, 8 predicted proteins | sample MGYA00511242_ERZ773187 | MGnify/ENA primary metagenome ERZ773187 (study PRJEB29015, sample SAMEA2737744) | human gut metagenome | biome: human gut; feature: human-associated habitat; material: faeces | place: China | collected 2012 ... | reverse complement strand
AAATGAATAATCACCGTTACATAGCGTTTCAGCCCCTAAAACGCTGACATCATAGCCAGCGCCTTGTTAAGATACTGTGAATTTACTCACAGATTGAAAGCGGTTACATCACTGCAGATAATTAGTTAGTGATCGGCGCCACAATTTGCCGAATGGCAACGGAATGGCGACGCACCAGCGTTGGCATAAAACAGTGCGTCGCATCAGGATCAAGTTGCCCCGCCGCGCCCAGTAATGCCAGCTCTGTCGCCAGTTTCGCCATAGAAGCGATGGGATAACGGACGGTAGTGAGCTGCGGATCGGTGTAACGGGCAATGGGAATATCATCGAAGCCAATCAAGGAGAGATGCTGTGGCACCGCAATGCCATTATCTTTCAGCGCCGTCAGGGCGCCGGCAGCCATACTGTCGTTGTAGGCAAAAACTGCTGTCAACTGCAGGTTTCGGCCCAGCAACTCAACCATTGCCGCCTCCCCACCCTGCATATCAGGCTCTCCGGTACCCACCCAGCTATCAGAGGGCGTTATCCCCTGCTCTTTCAGCGCATTTTGCCAGCCTTCGTAACGCATCACGTCATCTTCAATATGGTGACTGGAGGCCAGATAGCCGATACGCTGATGACCATGATTGAGCAGCATCCGGGTAGCCATCATCGCCCCGCTGACGTTATCCAACCCCACGCAGCGATGGGCGTAGCCCGGTACAATCCGGTTAATCAGCACCATGCCCGGGATCTGATCCATAAAGCTGGCCAGTTCGTCGTCGGCAAGGGCTTTTGAGTGCACAATCAGGGCGTTACAGCGCTGACGTATCAGCACCTCAATGGCGTTACGCTCTTTCTCTGCCTCGTGATAGCTGTTACCAATCAGCACATACTTCTGATGCTGCTGCGCCACCACATCCACGGCTTTAACCAGCGCACCGAAAAAGGCATCCGACACATCCATCACCACCACGCCGATGGTATCACTGACCTGGGTGGCCAGCGCCTGGGCATTCGCGTTCGGGCGATAGCCAAGCTCGGCCACCGCTTTCAACACGGCTTCGCGTGTATCAGGGCTGACCAGCGCGCTGTTGTTTAAAACGCGGGAAACGGTGGCAACAGAAACGCCCGCGATGCGGGCCACGTCACGAATGGTGATCATATTCACCATCCTTAAAGAGATTGCAGCAACTCACAGACACCCCCTGTGTTTAGCAAGGTGTCTATTCTGGCAGCGCAAGCGCGGGGACTACGTGAAGAAGCTCACACAGATGAAAACGGTTACATCCATTTTGTTAATGATTGTGATCCAGATCGTTATCTGGATGTATCGTTCAATGAAACACCGGCAGCCCTGGCGGTCAGTTGGCGCCACAGCCATTCAACCGGACCCTGGCGGAACCGGCGCAGCCAGTAAATTGAAAAGAGAATGTTTGCGGCCCATACCGGGAGTACGAAGGCCAGCAGTTGCAGGCGGTCGAACTTCATAAACAGGCCCAACCGGTAGAAGAGTGTCGTACAAATCAGGGTTTGCAAAAGATAGTTGCTTAGCGCCATGCGCCCCACGCAGGCGATGGCGGTGACCAGGCGAAAGCGGCAGAGCTGCGGCCAGTAACCATACAGTAACGCCGCGTATCCCACCGTCTGGAACGGCGCACTCAGTTCGCGCGGGGCCTGCAACAGAAAGGCACACCAGCGATAGTTCCACCCCAACTGCCACTGGGTTATGACCGCCGGCAGATTGATGGCGATACCGGTCAGCACCAGCCACAGGCCAGTACGACGATAGTGCTTCAGGCTAAATTCACCCTTCAGCCAGCCGCTGCGCATCAGCGCGGCGCCCATTAACATCATCCCCGCCAGTTGCCATCCGTACTGTGCCCCGAGCGCCAGCAAACTATCGCCCAGCATATCAAGGCGGCTCGTTATGGCTTCACTACCTCCGGCAAGCTTCCAGAACTGTTCATACTGTAAGTTTGCCGCATCCGGAACCCAGGAGCGGTTGGTCGAATCACCCGAGATTAACCCCAGCAATACCAACACCCCGATCCCCATGGCATACAGCACTACGCCGGTCATAAAGAGATTTTTCACGCCGTGGGCGTCGCGGATCATGCGCCAGCAAATTAACCCCACCAGCCCATACGCCAGCAGAATATCGCCATCCCAGAAAAAGAGACCGTGCAGAAAACCGAGCAGCACCAATAGCGTCAGGCGCGACTGGATCCATCGCTTACCGCGTTTCAGTAACAGCTGTAGGCCGGCGCCGAACAGCAGGGCAAATAAGGTCAGGAATTTAACCTGAGCGAAGAGATCCAGCACCGCCCAGGTCCAGGCGTCGCGGCGAGTGATCTCGCCATACCAGGCAGGATTAAGATAAGCGGCCTTCGGCAGACCGAAGGCGCTTATATTCAAAAGCAGGATACCGAGGATGGCAACGCCACGTACAAAATCCAGCGTGACATTCCGCTCCATATACCCTGCCCTGACGATCAGTTGTGGTGACGAACGGCGCGCAGGAACTCCTGGCGAGTGTTCTGGCTGGATTTGAAAAGACCGCCCAGCGATGTGGTGGTGGTGGCGCTGGTGGCATCGCGAATACCGCGCGCTTTAACGCAGTAATGCACGGCATCAATGGAAACGGCCACGTTGTTCGTACCCAGCAGCGTCTGCAGCGCGGTAAGGATCTGCTGCGTTAAACGCTCCTGAACCTGTGGACGCTGAGCAAAGAACTGCACGATACGGTTGATCTTGGATAGACCGATTACCGCATCTTTCGGAATGTAGGCCACCGTTGCTTTACCGTCGATAGTCACGAAATGGTGCTCGCAGGTGCTGGTGAGCGTGATATCACGCACGGTGACCATCTCATCTACCTTCATTTTGTTTTCAATGACGGTGATTTTCGGGAAGTTGGCGTAATCCAGCCCGGAGAAGATCTCATCCACATACATTTTCGCAATGCGGCGCGGGGTCTCCATCAGACTGTCGTCACTCAGATCGAGATTCAGCAGCTGCATGATTTCCGTCATGTGGCCGGAAATAAGACGTTTACGGGTTTCATTGTCCATCTCCTGAACCGGTGGGCGTAGCGGGGTTTCAAGACCGCGCGCAACCAGCGCTTCATGGACAAGGGCAGCTTCTTTACTGAGTGATGACATTCATTGTTCTCCTGCAGGTGTGGCTCGCTTTTGCCTCTTGGGGGCAAAATGTGCACTCATTGTGCGCGAGGCGGCGCACTTAATCCAGTATTCACAGCGATAATTATTACGATTGCTGTAGCCTTTCATCGTAACGGCGCCAGACCAGCGCGCCCGCGACGAACAGCGCGATACCCGCAAGGCCTAAAGCCGGCTCAAGCTGATGCGTGAGCCAGGTCGACAGCGCCGAGGTTACCGGCCCTACCAGCTGCCCGACCGCATAGCCGGTAGTTAATAATCCGGCCATGTAGCGGGTATGACCAGGCGCCAGTTCACGGCCATATAACAGCGATAACTGCACGGCACATAAGAAACCGCCGCCGACCAGCAGCGCGCCGGTAATCAGGCCGGCCATACCGGGCATCAGCCAGGCGGCCAGCACGCCAATACCCTGTAACCAAAGCACCAGTGCCAGCCTGCGGTTTGACGTCGAAATATGACGCAGCGCGATACTCAGCGCAATACCGACCACTGCGGCAGCGCCAAATACGGGCCAGACGAACTGGGCGAAGACGCTACCCGGAAAACGCAGCGCCGCCATTTGCGACAGGAAGGTGGCCGGCAGGATATAGCCAAATCCCGCCAGACTGTAGCTCCATACCAGACGGCGGAGATCGCGCGTCAGGACCAGAGGCTCAGGCGCGCTCCCCGGACGGTGAAGTTGCCCGGCGCGGGGCAGATAGCGGGCGACCAGGACAATCAGCACCAGCGCCAGCACGCCATAAATCTGCCACGCGGCCCCTGCGCTCAGGGCGCGCGACTGAATATAAACCGCCAGTAGCCCGCTGATAGCAATACCGGCTCCCGGCCCGGCGAAAACCGCCGCACTCAGCCCAGGCTTGCCGTAATGGGCCAGTCGTTCGTTGGTCCAGGCGGCAATCAGCACCATCGACCAGCCGCTCATGCAGCCAATCACGAAGCGTAACAGGCCATGAACAATGGCGTTATCTGCCACGGCAGAGAGCAGCGTCAGCGCTACGGCACCGATAATCCCCAGCCACAGCCGCCCTTCAACGAAGCGGTGGGCGCGCATGGCATCCCACGCACCGACCAGATAGCCAAGATAGTTCATCGCGGCAACCAGCCCGGCGCTGGTGAGCGTCAGTTGACCGGCCGCAATCATCAGCGGCACCTGCGGCGTGAAAGCAAACCGTCCGATACCCATCGCCACGACCAGAACCACAAAACCGCTGAGCGCGATACGCAGCGCCATGATCACTCCAGTTGTTAAAATTTAGTTAATTTATGATGCAGGATCGGGAGGCGATGCGGAAGTGAAAGTTGCTCACAGGTGAATGAATTATCTGTATTATGGGCCGAATGATTCGCCCACCCCTTAAGGAGCCCTGCATGGAACTGCTCGAAGAGCACCACTGTTATGAAGGCCGACAGCAGCGCTGGCGCCACGACTCCACGGTTCTGAACTGCGCCATGACGTTCAGCATCTTTCTGCCGCCGGTTGACGAAACGGCAAGACCACCGGTGTTGTACTGGCTCTCCGGTCTGACCTGTAATGATGAAAACTTCACCACCAAAGCGGGCGCCCAGCGTGTTGCCGCAGAACTGGGCATCGTCCTGGTAATGCCAGACACCAGCCCGCGTGGGGACGATGTGGCGGACGATGCCGGCTACGATCTGGGTAAAGGCGCCGGCTTTTATCTCAACGCTACGCAGCAGCCCTGGGCCAGCCATTACCGCATGTACGATTACCTGCGCGATGAGCTGCCTGATCTGATTACTCAAACCTTTGCGGTGAGCGAGCGCTGCGCCATCAGCGGCCATTCTATGGGCGGCCATGGGGCATTAATCATGGCCCTGAAAAATCCGGGTCGCTTCACCAGCGTGTCGGCCTTTGCGCCGATTGTTAATCCGACACAGGTGCCCTGGGGACAAAAAGCCTTCAGCCACTATCTGGGTGATGATGCCACCTGCTGGCAGGCGTGGGACAGCTGCGCGTTGATGCTCGCCAGTCAGCCAGAGCATGCCATCCCTACGCTTATCGATCAGGGCGATGCGGATCAGTTCCTCGCTGGCCAACTCCAGCCTGCCGTGCTGGCCGAAGCCGCGCGTCAAACCGCCTGGCCCCTCACCCTGCGCATCCAGCCGGGATACGATCACAGCTATTACTTTATTGCGACCTTTATCGAAGACCACCTGCGTTTTCACGCCGAACACCTCTTCGCCTAGTTATTCAGGAGGGCGCTGCCCTCCTTCTTTACCTTCCCCTACCTTTACATTCCATCATCTTATTGAATCTTCTGTCATTCTTTACCCCTCCCATCAAACACAAATGATTTCAATTATCATTAGTGTTTACAAATAAACATTCTTTTGTACAATTCCAGGCTCTTCTCCATGCCAAAGAGTTCATACAAGACAAATACATAGGGTTCTCAGGGTTATCTCCATGGAGTTTTATCTTTTTTTATACGGAATGTACAAATGACAATACCTCAGATTAATCGTCTGGCTATCGCCGTTAGCATCGCCACATTGTCCCCTCTCCTTCACGCAGCCGACCAGGACACCGTTGTTGTCACGGCGACCGGCTTTGAACAAAAAATCCAGAATGCCCCTGCCTCTATCTCCGTCATCTCTAAACAGCAGATCGAAGATAAGGCCTACCGGGACGTGACTGACGCGCTGAAAGACGTGCCGGGCGTGGTGGTGACAGGCGGTGGCAGCAGCAGCGATATCAGTATTCGCGGCATGTCTTCGCAATACACCCTCTTCCTGGTCAACGGTAAGCGAATCAGCACCCGCAGCACCCGCCCTAACAGCGATAACTCCGGCATCGAACAAGGCTGGCTGCCGCCGCTGGAGTCCATCGAACGTATCGAAGTGATCCGCGGGCCGATGTCCTCCCTGTATGGCTCCGATGCCATGGGCGGCGTGATTAACGTCATCACTAAGAAAGTATCGAACACCAAAGCCTGGACCGGCTCGCTGCATGGCGATGCCACCTTCCAGGAGAATAACGATTCTGGCGATCTGTTCCAGACCAATGCGTATGCCTCTGGCCCGCTGATTGACGGGTTGCTGGGGGCGAAGGTGACCGGCCTGCTCTCACGCCGCGCGGAAGATAAGATTGAGAACGGTTTTAACGAGCAGAAAATGCGTAACGGCGGTATCACGCTCAACTTCACGCCGGACGAGAAGAACGACATTGACCTCGATTTTGCCCGTGAGTTGCAGGATCGCAACAGCACGCCGGGGATGTCGAAAGCGGCTGAAAACTGTCGCGGTAATGTCTGTACCCCAAATACCAAAAGTGAAACCCGCTACGAGCACACCACCTGGGCTCTGACCCACAGCGGCTATTACGACGATTTCAATAGCACCAGCTACATTCAGCAGGAAGAGACCAACAACCCCGACCGCGATATGCGCTCGTACAACACCACCTTTAATAACCAGAACCAGGTTTTCCTGGGCGATCACACCCTGACGCTGGGTGGGCAGTATCGTTATGAAAAACTGCGTGATGAAGGTAACCAGCTGGCCGCGGCCGATGGGTTAAGTAAGCTGACCCGCTGGAGCTGGGCACTGTTTGCCGAAGACGAGTGGGCGATGACCGAAAGCTTTACGCTGACCGGCGGCCTGCGTATGGATAAAGATGAGAACTACGGCACCAACTGGACGCCACGTGGCTACGGCGTATGGCATCTGGCGGATCAGTGGACCCTGAAGGGTGGCGTCTCGGCAGGCTATCGTGCGCCCGATCTGCGTCAATCTTCTGCCAACTGGGGCCAGGTTACCGGCGGTGGTCGTCTGGAGGGCATTATTGTTGGCAACCCCGATTTGAAGCCGGAAAAGAGCCTGAGCGAAGAGATTGCCCTGCTGTGGGATAACAACGATAATCTCAACGCGGGCGTCACCCTGTTCAATACCGATTTCAAAGACAAGATCACGGAAGTCCGCCGGTGTAACAGCCGCACCGATCCGGCCTGTACCATCGGCAACCAAACCTATGATTTCGTCAGCGATCGTGTCAACGTCGATAAAGCCAACATGCGCGGCGTAGAGTCCACCTTCGGCTGGAAAATCACCCGGGATGTGAACTGGACGGCCAACTACACCTATACCGAATCTGAACAGAAGAGCGGCCAGTTCTCTGGCAAACCGCTGAACAAAATGCCGAAGCATATGTTCAACACCACGCTGGACTGGCAGGCGACCGAAGATGTCGGCCTCTGGAGTCGCCTCAACTTCCGCGGCAAAACGTCTGAGTACCTGAGCCGTACTTCCATGTCCCAGGGCACCCCGTCTTACACCCAGATTGATGTGGGCCTGCGTTATAACGCCAACAAAAATCTGCTGGTTTCTGCCGGGGTCTACAACGTTCTCGATAAGCAGATCGATTACGATACCTACGACACCGTGCTGGACGGACGCCGTTACACCGTGGGGATGACCTACAGCTTCTGATCCACAAACAAAAAGCCCCCGGCGGTTGCCGGGGGCTTTTTTATGGCCGGAACATTATTTCTTAACGCGTCCCGGGAATTCCATTTCGCTGTAGCGCACGAAGCGCGTTCCTTTCGCCAGTTTGTAACCAAACCAGATGATGAGGAACAGCGGGATGCCGATATAGGTCGCCATCACGCCGCCCCAGTCGATGGTGTCCGACAGGAAGGCTTCGTAGTTCTGACCCAGGGTGATGATCAGACACAGTACGAAGGCAAAAATCGGACCCAGCGGGAAGAAACCGGAGCGGTACGGCAGATCGTTAATATCATGACCCTGTTTCACATAGCCACGACGGAAACGGTAATGGCTAATGGCAATGCCCAGCCAGGCGATAAAGCCCGTCATCCCGGAGGTATTTAGTAGCCACAGGTAGACCGTCTGGTTACCGAACATCGAGGTAAGGAAGCACAGGCTGGCAATGACGGTAGTGGCCAACAGAGCGTTACGTGGCACACCGCCGCGAGACAATTTGGCGAAAATACGCGGCGCTTTACCATCGCACGCCAGCGCGTAGAGCATACGGGTTGAGGCATACATGCCAGAGTTACCCGCAGAGAGCACCGCCGTCAGGATCACCGCATTCATTATTGCCGCCGCAGAGAGCAGGCCCGCATGCTGGAACACCAGGGTGAACGGGCTGACGCTGATATCTTTTACATCATTACGCAGCAGGCTTGGATCGGTATACGGAATGATCAGGCTGATGATCAGGATAGCGAACACGTAGAACAGCAGGATACGCCAGAACACCTGCCGCACCGCGCGGGGAATGTTCTTCTCCGGGTCGGCAGACTCCCCCGCCGCGATACCGATCAGTTCGGTACCCTGGAAGGAGAAGCCTACAATCATCGCCACGCCAATCATTGCCGAGAGGCCGCCAGCAAACGGCGCATCGCCAATCTCCCAGTTGCTCCAGCCCGCAGGCTCGCTGCCCTTGAAGATGCCGACGATCATCGCCAGACCCACAATGATAAAGATAATGACGGTCGCCACTTTGATCAGGGAGAACCAGTATTCCGCCTCACCAAAGCCGCGCACCGAGATGAAGTTCAGCAGGAAGATGACGGCCAGGAAGAGCGCACTCCAGATCCAACCTGGCGTGTCCGGGAACCACCATGTCATCACCAGCTGTGCCGCCACGAGGTCAACAGCGATGGTCACCGCCCAGTTGTACCAGTAGTTCCAGCCCAGCGCGAAGCCGAAGCCTTCCTCGACGTACTTTTGCCCATAAGTAGAGAAAGAACCGGAAACCGGCATATAGGCCGCCAGTTCACCGAGACTGGTCATCAGGAAATAGACCATCAGGCCAATCAGAATATAAGAGAAGAGTGCCCCACCCGGGCCTGCCGCGGAAATCGTTGCGCCAGAGGCAACGAAAAGACCTGTACCGATGGATCCGCCAATGGCGATCATCGTCAGGTGACGCGCCTTGAGTTCGCGACGTAGCGCGGGCGCTTCTGTGGTTTTAGTTTCGGAAACCATATGAAAATGCTGTCCATTCAAAAAATGAGGCGCGATTGTAGCAGAGGATCCGCGTTCCTTCCGGCAGAAATACTCTGTTATAAGAGAGCTTCATGACCGGTCCAGGATTATAAGTAAAGCAGAGTTTCGACCGATTTCACCCCGGCCACTGGTGCTTACTGCTGGCAGTAGCGCAGGAAGCGTTGTAGCGAGCTGGAAAGGTGTTTCTGACGATGGCGAATGCACCATAGCGTGCGCACCAGCTTTGGCAAGGGCAGCGCAATCTCCACCAGCGAACCGCTCTCCAGTTGCTCGGCAATCACCCGCCGTGAAAGGCAGCTAATGCCCAACCCATGGCGAACCGCATGCTTAATGGCTTCCGAGTTGCCAAGCTCCATGCCCAGATGAAACTGCGGCAAATGCGACAACAGAAGATAATCGACAATTTCACGGGTACCCGAGCCATGCTCACGTAAAATCCACGGCGCCTGCGCCAGCCGCGCCAGCGTCACCTCCCCCTGTAGCAGCGAAGAGGCTGGCGAGGCAAAGACCACCAGCTCATCCTCCAGCCAGGGTTCAGCAACAATATCCGCGTTATGGCATGGCCCTTCGATCAGACCGATATCGACCCGAAAATCGATAATGGCGTTAATCACATCCTGGCTGTTCCCTACGCTCATCTCCAGCGGCAAGGTGGGGAAATCCCGGCGGTAGCGGGCGATGACCTCCGGCAGGATATAGTTGCCAATCGTACTGCTCGCCGAAACGCGAATGGCTCCGTTCTCTTCCCGGAACAACTGCTCAATCTCGACCGTCTGCTCCAGCAACGCCAGCGCCCGGGGGTAGAGCAGCCGCCCATGCTCGTTCACCACCAGCCGCTTCCCTACCCTGTCAAAAAGCTGCACGCCGAGTTGCCCTTCAAGGTCGGTGAGCGCCGCGCTGACCGCAGATTGCGATAACGCCAGCATCTGCGATGCCTGGGTCGTCGAGCCGCTTTTCAGCACTTCGGTAAAGACTTCAAGCTGGCGTAAGGTAATGTGCATAGTCGCATTCCACGGTAGGGTCAGTAGGGGGTGCTTACCACTTATAAAGATTAATTATAAATATATAATCAATTTTATTTTTAAAC
>ERZ773187.2825-NODE-2825-length-10253-cov-2.947048_pt1 | contig 10253 bp, 7 predicted proteins | sample MGYA00511242_ERZ773187 | MGnify/ENA primary metagenome ERZ773187 (study PRJEB29015, sample SAMEA2737744) | human gut metagenome | biome: human gut; feature: human-associated habitat; material: faeces | place: China | collected 2012 ... | reverse complement strand
TCCTCGGTGAAAGGGAAGAACCCGTCTTTCCCGGCCTGAATAACTTCTTGGGCATACGTGTAAGCTCTCTCATCCCCCATGTAATGATACACACGGGCCATCAACCCGGTAATTGCCCAATAATTCATGCGATATGCCCGGGCCGTTGTAAAATCATTCCCGATTTCCGTCACGTAATGGTTATACATCTCCTTAAAACTCTCTTCCCGAGCCGGATCAACCGTACTTAACATCATCCGGGCGCTATCAAGGTCCGTCAGAATCAATTGAACAATCTCGCTCGTCTTTTTTTGACCATGCACCCGGTCCGTGAAGTTATCGGCATAAGGCAAACACAAAGCCTCCGAATTCTCCTTCCATGACGGGGCAAATGCTCTCAACAAGTCGAAATGCAAGTAAGCCCTTAATGCTTTCGTTTCCGCAACCAAAAACTTATACTCTTCACCTTCAAAAAACGAGGGGGACTTCTCGCTCAAGTAATCCAATAAAACATTACAATTCGCAATACTATTGTAATTTTTTAACCACAAATTCTTAATCACATCTTGAGAATTCGAATTTTTATAATTATACCGGACGCCTCGAAAGGAAGATGATACTTGTCCTGGTAAACATCATAATACTGGGCCAACGCATCCATCAACCCGAATGTCATGTGCGTTCCATACGAAGATGCATCCGTCATCGAAGTATATATACCATATAAGGCATTCTCAAACCCCTTGGGTTTAGAAAACAATTTCTCTGCATTCACCTGTGCTTGCGGGGTCACATCCAACCAACTATCACAACTGCTGTTCGTCACAGCAAACACGAATAACGTAAAAATAATCAATATTCTCTTTTTCATATCATCCATTATTTTACATTTCTACAGGATTAGAATTGTACCTGTAATCCCACGTTAAAAATTCTAGCAAACGGGTAATCCAGACCTCGTTCCCGTTTCACGTTAGATATTCTGAAAATATCTTCCATCTGGAACGTCAATTTTAAACGTTCCAAGCTCCATCTTTGAATCAACTCGGTCGGGAAAGAATAAGAAAATGACAATGATTTGAATTGCAACACGTTCTCATCCTGAACAAAACGAGAAGAAACCTCCGTCCGATCCCGGTTCTTAATATCTTTAAAGAAAGTGTGATCTCCCGGTTCTTTCCACCTGCCTTGCAACACCCGGCGATCCACGTTCCAACTCAAATTTGCATCCTCCACCCGATCTACAAGCGTTTGGTTATACACCTGTCCTCCACATTGATACAAGAAACTAACATTAATATTAAATCCTTTCCAGTCCGCATTGGCACCAAAAGCTCCCGATACCTTGGGTTCCGTGTCCCCGCACACTATCTTGTTGGCAGCACTCCATTCATAAGTCAAGTTACCTTTCAAATCCTCAAACACCTCTTTCCCGTTCATCGGGTTTATTCCGTGGGATTTTACCGCGTAAATCGCCGTAGTTGACTGTCCCTCTTTAAATTGTACCTGAGGTTTGGCTGTCTCTATCGCTTCACCCCATCCCGGTTCATAATTATCCTGCTCATCATCCACTTTCTTGTTGTACGTTTCCAATGAATTGGAAATCTTTTTAATCACGTTCTTATTATGCGCGATCGATCCGAAAACATTCACGATTAAATCCTTATCCCGTACCACGAATCCTCTCAACGAAATTTCATATCCTTTATTCTCCAGCTCTCCCAAGTTATCCCTGTAACTTTCAAAACCTGAAGAAGGCGGTAAAGTAATATCTGCAAGCAAATCTTTCGTTGTCTTCACGTAGTAGTTCATATTAGCACTGACCAATCCATTCAAAAACTGAATTTCAAAATTCCCGTCAAACGTGTGTGTCTTTTCCCATTGCAGGTTTGTATTTCCCATGTTGTTCATGATCACACCCACCCCCCCGGCATACCATTGTCCCTTGTAATACTCGTACACATCCTGGGCCTCATATGCCTCGAAAGAAGCTTTACCGGTAGCCCCGACATTCGCGGAAAATTTCAAATGATTAATCACACCTTTCAATCCTTCAAAAAATTTTTCATTATGCACGTTCCAACCAATACCTGCCGACCAAAACGGGGCATATCTCTTCTTGGAACCGAATTTTGACGATCCATCTAGACGACCGGATAAATCCAGTAAATAAATATTATTCCAAGTATAGTTCAAGTTCACAAACAAACCTACCAAACGGGATAATCCCTCACTTCCTTCCGGGGTTAAATCCTTAAACTCCTTACCAAAAGAAATGTAATCCATACTACCCGACGGAAAACCGATCACGCTATATGATTCATTCTCAAACCGGGTCTCGATAACATTACCTCCCAACACGGCATTCAAAAAGTGACTCCCCAACTGCTGGTTATAACTGAACACCACGTTCATATCCAAGTTAGAACTCTTCTCGTGGAAACTATACGCCTCCCCTCTCTTCAAAATTCCTTCTCCATCCTGATAGTCAGACTCATTGTAAATCGCTGATTCCGGGTCCGTGAATTTCTCTTGCTTATCCGTACGTTCCGAGTATGACACTCTGGCCTTCAACCTGAAATGCTCGCTGATAAACCAGTCAAAATCAAAATTATCCGTCCACTCCGTGTACGTCGTGTTATCTTTATGATTCAACGTTGACTCGTACAATGGATTCAAGAAACGATTGCTCGTACTCACGTGCGGTTGGTATGATTTAATCAAATTTCCATCCTCATCATAAATCTGGTCATACGGGTTCGCCTTGGCATAATCCTTGAAGGAACCATACGGTGATTCTTTCGCTTTCACCTTATCCACCGTCAACTTGTTTCTAAACAACAACTTATTATTCAAATTATAAGAAAGTAGAAAGCCTATCCCGAACCGGTCTCTCGAAGATTTTTTCATCACTCCCGGATTAGCCTGGTAATTCACGTCAATCCCGTAACGCACGCTTTGGTCACCCCCCTCTACATACAAGGAATGTTTATGTCCGACAGCAACGTGCAAAGGTTGAGACAACCAATACGTGTTTACCCCTTTTTTCACTCGTTCCAAACGCTCTGCATAATCCATTCGTAACAACTGCTGGGTATAAAGATCATCCGAATCATATAACCCGGCATCCAACTCGGCCTGCAATTTTTCCTTGGCATTCATCAAGTTATAATCAGACAAATCCGGAGCATTGATCGCCATATTCATATTATAGGACACTCTCAACTTTCCTTCTTCTGGAGCTTTCGTCGTCACCACCACGACCCCGTTTGCTGCCCGGGAACCATAGATCGCGGTAGCCGAAGCATCCTTTAATATTGTCACGTTCTCGATCCGGTCAATATTCAAGTCAAAGATTTTTTCTACATCGACCTCATAACCATCCAAGATAAAAGTGGGTAAATTCGGATCATTCCTAAATGTGGCCTCAGACACGCCTTCCACCCCGAAACCGGAATTACCGCGAATACGAAAATCAGGTAAACTATTCGGGTTCGATCCCATGTCAACATTCTCACGCAGCCGGAAAGAAGGATCAAACACCTGCAAAGCACTAATCAAATTATTGGACGACACCTTGGCCAACTCCTCTTTATTCACGGAAACCACGTTACCCGTGAAACTTTCCTTGCTCTTAGAAAAATAACCATTGACAACAACCTCTTCCACTTCCAAGGCATCTTCCTCCATCACCACGTTAAGATATTTTTGGCCCGTGTACTTCACCTTCTGCGTTTTCATTCCGATAAAGGAAAAAACAAGTGTCCCCTTTTCCATGGATAACGTCAGTGAAAACTCTCCATTCACGTCTGTTGCGGCACCTAAACTAGTACTATCCAAGCGTACCGTTACACCGGGAATCGCCTCACCTTTTTTATCCGTCACTTTTCCCTTTATCTGGAATTGTTTCACCGTACTATCCCGCATCGTCTTCACCTCGGGAACTATAACGATATAATCATCCACGAAACGATAAGTCATCCCGCTACCAGCCAACACCTTATCAAGCACAGCCCGTACATCTGCCTCTTTAAAATCGGCCTTTACCACCCGCTCCAAGGCTAAACGATCATCATTATAGATAATGATCTTTCCCGTTTGCCGTCGAATTTCCTCAAAAACCGTTTTAATTGACGTCTTCCCTAGATTCATGTTCACTCTCTGCTGCGACATCACATTTGCAGACAGAGAACACACGAAACAGACGCACAAAATCCAAGTCAATTTCATAATTTTCGACAATTGTTGCTGCTTATTTTTTGACAAAACAAGCCACAAGACATTACTTTTTTTCATACATTTGTAAATTAAGTGATACTTAAATACTTCTTCGGGAGTGATTACCGGATCGTGGTCCTAACACTTTCCGGTATTTTTATTCCTCAGAAGTAATCCTATTCTCTATTTTTCATTAACAACAATCACATCTTTATTGATTTTAAAGGTAACATCAGTCGTTGCCTCGATTAAAGAAAGTATGTAACCAATCTCGTTATATTTCTTAAACGCCCCCGAAAACTTTAACCGTTTCAAGCTCTCTTTCGTGAAAAAGAACTTCACTTCATACCAACGTCCCAGTTTATCCCCCAACTCTTCCAACGGCATTCCGTCAAAATTAAGTACCCCGTCCTTCCAGTCCACGTAAGTAGCCACGTTTACGGTCTTTACCTCGTATTCACGGTTCTCGTTATTCATCACGAATTGTCGGCTAGGAGTCAATATTTCGTTGATTTTCCCGCTTTTTACATCCACCTTCCCCTTCACCAAGGTGACCTCCGTTCGGGGATCTTGTTTATAGGCCATCACGTTAAATCCTGTGCCTAACACCATCACGTCCAATCGTTCCGTACGCACGATAAAAGGATGCACCTCATCTTTGGAGACGTCAAAATACGCCTCCCCTTCCAACTCCACCATGCGATCTTTCCCGCTAAACATCACCGGGTACTTTAACCGGGATTCGGAATTCATATAAACCACCGTGCGATCGGCCAGCACTAGCCGATACTCTCCCCCCGACGGAACGATCAACTCGTTATACACAACATCTCCCTGTAAGGAATTTTCCTGTTTACTATAATCAATATACTCTTTCCCGTTCAGAATTGGGAAACCCTTTTCACGGATCGTATCTCCATTCGTGCATCCCAACTCAACCTCAAATCCAGATGACAACACCAAGCGAGCTTTCGCCTCACCCGGTTTTACCACCGGGGACTGAGCCACAACCGAAGAGGGAATTTCTTCTTCCCACGATCCCACAAGCCATGTAATCCCAATCAGCACAGCCACACTCGCAGCCACACTCCACCCGATTCGTCTGAAATGACGCCTTTGCCTCTGTTCCCTCCTGTGTTCCACTGCTTTCCATGCGGCACTCATCTCCACGTTCTTCCACCGGGCCACATACTTTCCCGTGTACCAGGCCCGCTCTATTTTTTCAAAGAAGACACGGTGTTCAGCATTTTCCCGCAACCACGTCTCGAACTCCTCCCGTTCCTCCACGCTCGCCTCTCCCACTAGAACTCGATAAATTAAGTCTTCCATATAGTCTGAAATAGCCATACTTATTCTTATTTTTTACAAGTAGGACTAAATAAAAATCAAAACGGGTGAATGGAGGCACATTTTTTTCGAAAAAATAAACTTAAAAAACGATAACTCCTACCATTCTCTCTAATTTTGAGTGACTGTTACCTGACCGTTGCCTGACTGTTGGGCGCTATCGCCGCCTTGTCGCCGCCTTATCGCCCACTTATAGCCGCCATTTTAACAGACATCATACAAATTAAACAGACCTGACATTACCACCTAAGTGATCTATAAACACGTAACAATAAACCAAACATAATACATCAGAGAATAGCAAGGGGTTAATCTCCCAAGCTCTTGGATAGGATAAGTAACAGAATCAATTCTTCATCTCCCAATATACGCATTCCATTACGTAACAACGTTTTCACCGTGTTTAGAGACACCTGTAACTCGTTGGCCGCATCCTGATATTTCATATCCCGCATCAGAACGCAATCCACCACTTTCCTCGTTTGCTCCGGCATCCGAGCGATAACAGTCGTCACCCGATCCACAATTTCCTGATTCAGCACCGTGGCCGTGTCTGCGGCCACGTCAATAGCCGTGTAATCCACCCGTCTACGCAACACATCCTTCTTGTGCGTGTAAGTGTAACAACTATTGCGAACAGAAGAAAAAAGATAAGAACTAAGAGCCTTTTCCTCAATATGCTTCAGATAATCATCTTCCCATAAACGCACGAAAAATTCCTGAACGAGATCTTCTGCCATCGTATCATCATCAATCAAACTTCCCGCATACAGCACGAGAGGACGATAATATCGATCAAACAACATCCGAACTCCTTCCTTACGGTTCTTCACGAACACATCCAATATATCTCGATCACTTTTTCGCATTAGTGCAAAAATAAACTTTTTTCAACAGCGATCGACAAACAATGAACTTTTATTTCTTAAAACAACAAACCATCTCGCACTTCAAGATATGACTGAATTAATCGGGAAACGGCATATTCTCCCACCCGATCATCAGGCACTTTCAAATATTTTTCCATACTCTCTGAAAACGAATCGACCCGGATTTCATAAAATACAGGGTATATCACCCGATGAGACAAAACGTGTTTCTTTGCCACATACTCCCGGATAATTTCAACCTTTTCGATACCATCAAATAACTCTTGAAAAACAGCCATCCCGGACAATTCCTCCCACGTAACCGCACGTTCCGTTTCGATTAACGGGAACTCGTAGAGATTACGCCAAATATCATTCCCCGTTCGCTTAAATAAAAGGGTCATACCTTGCCCATGTATATACAAATAATTAAAATAACGGGGTTTCACCACGGTCTTCCCACTTTTCACGGGTAATCGCTCCACTTGCCGGGCGGCTAATCCCAGGCACTTCCCATTTAGAGGACAATGCTCACAATCTGGTGATTTGGGTACACATTGCAATGCCCCGAACTCCATCATTGCCTGGTTGAACAAATCCGGACGACGTTCATCCAACAGAGATTGAGCCAATGCCGTAAAATATTTCTTCCCCTCTCCCCCGTCAATGGGTAAATCTATATCAAACAACCGGGCCAATACCCGGAATACATTTCCATCCACGGTTGCATAGGGTAACCGGTAGGCAAAAGAACAAATAGCCGCCGCCGTGTAATCACCAATTCCTTTCAACGAAAGCACTTCTTCACGTGTACGGGGAAAAACACCACTGAAATCATTCATGATCTGCCGGGCTGCCGCATGCAGGTTCCTAGCCCGGCTATAATACCCCAACCCTTGCCAGTACTTCATCACCTCGTCCTCATCCGCCCGGGCAAGAGCCGCCACGTCGGGAAATCGCTCCGTGAATCGGTTAAAGTACTCCAATCCTTGTACCACCCTAGTTTGTTGAAGTATGATTTCCGAAATCCAGATCAGGTAAGGATCGGAAGTCCTTCGCCACGGTAAGTCCCGTTTATTCTCCTCGTACCAACGAATCAATATGTCGCTAATCTCTCTATCTTCCATCTCGTGTAATTATTCGCCACGAAGATACAAAAACATCGGATTAGAATATTATTATACACACAACAAAAGGGATCACCATCACAGCAATCCCTTTCCATTCACTAATAACAAAAAAATCTATCCTTATTCCAAATGAGCCCGGATCATCCAAGTTACTTTTTCTTTCTTCTCGATCATATCCTCCAAGAAATTGGATGTCCCGAAGTCCTTTGATCCTTCTTTCTCCATGGTTTCCAAATCGGTACGAATTTGTCGAATCACCTCGGCATTATCGTCCAGCAAAGCTGCCAGCATACCCTTTGCATCGGGAAGCGGTTTTTCATCATCATGTTCTTTGATACGATTATGCTCCAAACATCCCCTCAAAGAACCGATAGGACGTTCGTCCAAATCACGAACACGCTCGGCAATGCTATCTATATCTTCAATCAAGCCGTTATAAAGATCTTCCAAAAAAGTGTGATAAGACCTGAAACTCGGGCCCTTCATATTCCAGTGGTAATTCCAAGTTTTAGCGAGTAAAACAAAATGATCAGCCAACAGGTTATTCAAAATGGTTTTGCTGGATTTAATCATTGCAGCATCTAAACCGATATTTCCTTTCATCATAACTATAAATATTTAAAAGTTCGTTTTTATTTCGTTTTCAACACCTATAGAAACGAAAAGAACTTGATAAAGTTTCGATTTTATAGCCTAAAATTTTATATCTTTTTCTCTTGCCGCAATAAACAAGGTGCCTAAAAATTCCGTCCAGTATCCCACCACAAAGGAGTTCCGGCATGATCCGGACCTCCCAAGGCATCGACCAACATCTCGTATTGCCCGTTATCATTATCAAGAATAGAAGAGGGATAATTCAGACGACGAATCATCTTTTCCATGTCAACACACCCGTTACGACTATTGTTATACCGTACGGGGAATAATCTCGGATAACCTGTCCTTCGTTGTTCTGCCCATGCCTCGCAACCTTCCGGGAAAACTGCCAGCCATTTTTGCGTGATAATCCGTTCCAGTTTCATCTCGTCAGAGGCGGCATCATCCCAACGGGGAGTAACCAAACAACGAGCCTTGATATTATTCCCGGGGGTAAAGGCATCCTCGAAATCAGTCGCCCGACAATCACTCTGTAAATAAGTTTCCACACCGGGCACCTGCCACTGGGAGAATGAACACCGGATGCCCTGTTCGTAACAAATTCCGGGGTCCTCCGTCGTCCATCCCCGCAAAGCGGCTTCCGCCCGCAGGAACCAGACCTCGGCAGCCGTCATCAGAATCGGTTTCGTCCGGACATTCACGTATATTTTCGACAAAGCGGAATAAAGCGTGTGAGCAAACATGGTTCCTTGACGGATTCCCCGATACTGCCCTTTCAAGGGGATACGAACCGAATCCCGTCCATCTCGATCCTGCAAAAGAACATCATCGGGACAAGGTTCGAAAAAAGCCTCTCGCCGGGGATCATCAAAACCATTCAGAATAGATTCCATGGACGCATTCATGTACACCTCGCCCCACACCCGGTTAATCTCGCCCAACGGGTTAGTATATTCATTGTCTGTCGTCACGGCCACCTGTTGCGTGGGTTCTTCAAAAAAACCGTGGGGATCAGCGAAAGCGTCCACGAACTCTTGCCGGGCTCTATCCGGATTGGCCATTGCCATCCGGATTGCCAGACGCAAACGCAACGAGTTGGCAAACCGAATCCACGATTCGACCTTACCATCCAACAACAAGTCGAAACGGGAAAATTCAGGTGTGTAGCCAGCTAAATTCACGTGATTTTCCAATATCCCCACCGCCGTTTTCAAATCATCCAGAAAACGATAATAAACATCCTGTTGCGAATCCGGCAGGTATATCATTTTTTTATTTCCGAAACTCGTGTAAATGACAGGACCATAATAATCAGAGACCCGATGCATCACTTCCACTTTCAATATTTCAGTGACAGCATAGACGGCAGGGTATTTTAACCGGGTAGAATCCTCCAGTCGTTTAATCTGGGGCATGATGTAAGCGTAGGTATTCTCCCACAACGTCCCGTTCCACCCGTCTTGCAGGTTATAATCGGAGTTATGACTTCCACCGTTTAGAGGTTTGTAATCGTGCATGTACCCGCTAAACATATCGGCACTCAGATTCTGCATCAACTGATAAGGCCAATTCTTCCCCTTCCCGTAATCATAGTTAAAATAAATCCCTTGCTGAATCACGTTTAACGGTATGCCCAGGTGATTCAGATCGACTTGCATATCCTCATCCGTGATTCCCGTATTATCCGTGTTCAAGTCCTTGAAACGTCCCGTGCAAGAGACGAACATCAACCCCATTATCATGTAGATTAAACCTCTCATTCTTTCTTCCAATTAAAACATGACACGTAAACTGAATCCCATACTTCTCGTGGTGGGCATCCCGTACACTTCTATCGCTTGGTTATCATTCCCCGTGGAAAGAATCAGATCCGGGTCAAAAGGCGCTTTCTTGTATATAAAAAATAAATTTCGGGCAATAAAAGCCAGTTGAACATCCCGGAAAAACTTCGTTGCCTCCATCCAGCGCTTCGGGAAGGTATAGCCCAAAGCCAACTCCCGCAAACGGAAATTAGTGGCATCATACATATAATATTCCGTCACCCCGGAACGTCCCCCGACGATAGACTTGTAGAACCCTTTCACGTTAGTAATCTTCTCTCCTTCCAGCATCA
>ERZ773187.2822-NODE-2822-length-10272-cov-2.896251_pt1 | contig 10272 bp, 7 predicted proteins | sample MGYA00511242_ERZ773187 | MGnify/ENA primary metagenome ERZ773187 (study PRJEB29015, sample SAMEA2737744) | human gut metagenome | biome: human gut; feature: human-associated habitat; material: faeces | place: China | collected 2012 ... | reverse complement strand
TTTATCTGGATTTGAGATATGATATAAGAAAAAACACTAACACTAAAAAAGACAGATCGATACTGGCTGGTTCATAAAAATGTTTTTGAATCAAAAGAGATTGCCGAAAAGATACGAATCAACATTGCCAGCTTTGAAAAATGGTACGCCAATCAGATTAAATATCATAAAGTTACCGGAGAAAAACCCGGGAAAGAATTGAAATCCTGGTCCTATTCCGTTAAGGAAGTTGCAGATCTGTTGGAGGTTGATGATTATCTTGTTTATGATTTACTCAAGAAAAATCAAATGGAAGCACTATCATTCCATTCAAGGATAAGTTCGATAAGACATTGAAGCTTTACTCACTCATGACTACTAAGCCGGAGGAGGTTGAAGCCAGAAAACAGAAGGAAATGGAAGAATAATTGTGAAAAGAGTGTGTGAATTATTGACTAGAGATTCTCCTGATGGTATATTTAAATTACCCAACGGGTAATTTGAAAAGGAGGGCAAACGTGCAGCTACTATACAATAACAGCAAAGTTCAGAAACAATGTACCGATTTAAAAATTGCAAAAAAATTGTTTGGCGGGAATGCTGCATTAGCAACCAGCCTATTTGCCCGAATAAATGCTATGCAGCAGGCGAGTGTAATTAAGGATATAGTAATGATGCCGACGTTTCATTTTCATAAGTTAAGTGGCAATAAGGATGGATTTTTTGCTATAGATGTAAAAACGAGAAGAGATCCATGGCGTATTATTATTCAGCCATTAGATGAGAATGAAGAACCTTATGATCCTTGTAATATTGATGAAATTGCTGGTGTGGTTAGAATTGTTGAAGTAAAGGAGGTAAGTAACCATTATGAGTAATTATATTGAATATAATGATAAGATTGCTTTTCATCCTGGATACTATATCAAAGAAATCATTGAAGAAAGTGGACTTTCTCAGAAAGATTTTGCAAAACGATTAGATACCACGCCAAAGAATTTAAGTATTCTGGTACGTGGGGAGCAAAGCTTATCAATCGATATAGCCATGAAATTATCTCGAATGTTAGGGACTAGTGTTGACTACTGGCTGAATCTTCAGAAGAGCTATGACGCTTTGATTGCTGAGTTTGAATCATCCAAGGAATTAGAGCAGGAAAGAAGAATTTTCAAGTACTTTCAGTACACATATTTCAGAGAGAATTTTGGATTGCCTGATCTTCCGAGAAAAACAAATGAGCAGATTAAGTGGCTACGTGAATTTTTAAATGTTGCATCATTATCTGTTTTCACAAAGCAAAATATGGCAGTTAGTTTCCGAAGTGCATCTGAGGATATGAAAGAGGCTAATACTGCCAGAGCAAATGCAATGGTTCAGATCGCAATTAATCAGGCACTGAAGATAGAAGCACCTAAGTTTGACAAAAAGAAGTTTGAAAAAGCTGTTGATTATGCATTGACATTAACAACACAGCATGGTGATTTTTATCCACTGATTAGGAAGGTCTTTGAAGATGCGGGAGTAATATTCGTAATACTTCCAAATCTTCCGGGTTCAGGAATAAATGGTGCAACCAAGAAGATTGGGCAGAATGTAATGCTGATGGTGAATGACAGACGTTTCTATTCAGATACATTTTGGTTTACTCTGTTCCATGAGATTGGCCATATTATTAATGGTGATTATGGAATTACGTTTGAAAATGAGCACGCTGGACAGGAGGATGCAGCAGATAAATATGCGGAAGACAAATTGATTCCTCCGGGAGAATATGAGGCTTTCGTTAAAATGAATGAGTTTAGCGAAAATGCTATCCGCAGATTTGCTGAAAAAATTGACAGAGATCCGGGTATTGTCCTTGGACGCTTGCAAAATGATCAGATTGTTCCATTTACAAATGTTGCACTGTCAAAAGCATTAAAACACAAATACAAAGTAATAACATCATAAAGAAGTATATAACTTGAGGTCGTCTACCGTTATCCACGATAGATGGCCTTATTTTTTTATCCATTTTGGGAGAAAGGAAGTGAAAGCGATTGGAGGAATTTAAGGCGAAAAGCCATGCGGTCAAAAAGATGACCCGAAAGGGACTTGTGGAAACAGATTCCAGAGAAGGGATAGTGAAGGAAACTGCGGAAGCAAAGTCCAATGAACAACTGGGCGATGGTCCGGAACCAGCTTTCCATGGATGAAAAGATCCAGGTAAGGATTGAAAAATATGAAAACGGGGGATTCTGATGGAAGAACTCAGAGCTTTAAACGATGAAATGGAGATGTTTGTCAAGGATGCTTTGACGAGTTAATTTACAAAAGTATAAAACTCTAACAATGGGGAGGTTCCCCTCCCCATAAAATTTTTTCTTAAAACTTACACAAAAAACTTGACATTCCCGCAACGGTTTTCCGCTGCCTCACACAAAATTCTCTTTACATTTTCAATTTTTATAGGCTTTGCCAAGTGAGCATTCATTCCTGCTGCCAGACACTTTTCTTCATCTTCTCTGAATGCATTTGCTGTCATGGCAATAATCGGGATTGTATCAGCATCTTGATGTTTCAGTGACCGAATTGTTTTTGTCGCAGTAAGCCCATCCATTACAGGCATCATGATATCCATCAGAATTGCGTCAAAATAACCTTCCGGTTTCTCCTGAAACATTCTGACCGCCTGCAATCCATCTCTTGCAACTGTCAGGTTTGCACCTTCATCAGACAACAGCATTTCCGTAATTTCTGCATTCAGTTCATTATCCTCCACCAGCAATAAGTTTAATCCGCTGATATCCATCTGTGCCGCTGTTTTCTTTACTATATCTGGTGTGGGAGCAAGTTTAAACGGAATCCTGATGATAAAGGTTGAGCCAACGCCTTCTTCGCTTTTAACTTCAATAGTTCCACCCATTTTTTCAATCAGACCTTTTACAATCGCCATTCCCAGTCCAATTCCCTGCTGTGTACTTCTTGCATCCTCTCTTTCCTGCGAAAACGGCTCAAATATATGCTCCTGGTATTCCCTGCTCATACCAATGCCAGTATCCGTTATGGTCCACTCATATGTCGTAATTCCGTCAACAGCTTCTGTATAATCTAACACCGTTATTATCTTGCCGCCAATCCGGTTATACTTAATACAGTTTCCATAAATATTAAGAAATATCTGTCTTAAATGTACCGGACTTCCATAAATAAAAGGATATCGAAGCCCTTCCTTTTTTGCACGGAACTGCATCTGGATTCCTCTGTCTTTTGCCCGCTGTTCTATGATAGTCAGAACATCCTGACTTAATTCCTCAAAATTGATGATTTCCTGCGTCAGAGGTACATTTCCATCTTCAATTTTGCTCATCTGAAGGATATCGTTAATAAGAGACAATAGATAGTCTGCAGCTACCTGCATTTTTCTGAAATTTTCCAGAACCAATTCCCTGTCATCAAAATGTTTCTCAGCAATCTTCAGCATTCCAATAATACCATTCAGCGGGGTTCTCATATCGTGAGACATTCTGGAGAGAAAATCAGACTTGCTTTTATTTGCTTTCTTTTCACTTTCCAAGGCAATTGACTTGTGCATGAAGTCATTTTTATCCAGCATGAGATTCCAATGTTCAATGGTTCCGTCTTCCTTTATCACTTTCTGTCCACGATCTTCGATGTATTTGTATGTACCGTCCTTACAGCGTATCCGGTAAATAGTAGCATAATGATCAGAGTGAGTATATTGATTTAATGCATCTGCAAGTCCGACCTTCACGTCATCTGGATGAACAAGGCCGATAATACTACCGCCAGAAGCATCCAACAGTTCCTTTGGTGTTGCGTAACCGAGCATATTTGCAAATTGTTCTGAAACATATTTGAAAGAGTATTCCGGGTCATCATTACTGATTTTGACGCCGCCAGGGATGGATAAGGTAAACAACTCCAACTGACTTTGCAGTTTCTTTGTCAATTCCTCGATCATAGCCGTATGCTTTTTCTCTTCTGCCAGAAGCTTCGCATACTCTCTGTTTGATTTTTCCAGTGCCCGCTCTTTTTCCTCTAAGAGGTAATGTTCTGTACGGTCAAGAACATAATTAACTGCAATGACATCTCCTGTTTCCTCTTCACGGTACAGGGCCATATGATCTTCTGCAAGCATGGGCTCAAAAGTAGCAGTCCTGGTCCAGTATCGGAATGATATATGCCGTTCACCATTTTCAAACCGATTTAATAATCGTTCTCTGTCAAACTCGTGCAGGAAATCTTTAAGACCTTCCTCAGGTATGGTCAATGCCCATGCATCTACCAGACTCTGTAAGCTTGAATTTTCCGGCAAACCTAATTGTTCATTCAGATTATATTTTTTCCCATTAACTACCTGATACATGGAACCACGTACGATATTCTTTGTGAGATTGATCACGCAGTATCCATCGGCAATAGCAAATACCGACTCTTCCAAAAAACGATTATTACTAATATCCTGACTCATGCTTATTTATCTCCCTGTAAATTCTCTGATACAGATTATATCCTTATCCAAATATATCCGTCAACAAAGAGTTCTTACATTGTATGTGCTGAAAAAGAGTGGGGTGAGTGAAGATAGTTGACAATATTGCACTGGCAACTCACTCATTTTCTTCCTAATCTTCTCATATTATTTATGGTCTTTTCTTTTACAAATACTAAATATGACTAAGGTTATTCCCATTAAAAAAAGCCACATAATTACATTCGTATCATCTCCCGTTTTTACATTTAAAGTATGACTGCTATTATCACCTGATGGTTCTTCTGAAACTGGTGGCGTATTCGTGGTAATTGGTGGTATCGATTCATTTTTAAATTTAGGTTCTGCCGTTACATTCCAAATTATCTGACCATCATAATTACCTGGAACTGTTATGATAAAAGGCTCGCTTTGATATACTTGATTGCTAATTTGTGTCTGGACAAAAAGATACACTCCTTTTTCCAGATCTCTGTACATAACTTCTCCGTCTGAGTTGGTCTTTCCGGACATTCCTTTGATGTTGTTATCCTGTATATATTTTTCCAGTTTTTTTGCAGCTTCTGCCTGAGCGGAAGAATCATCAAAATCAAATCTGACTCCAGACTTTGCAAACTCACTCACTAATGTCCATGAATTATTTTTATATGTTCCAACCTGATACATCGTAAATTCAATATTACTTAGCTTATATACCGCATCTTCATCTTCAGCAGTTGCTTTTAATAATATACTTCCCAGATCATTCGCAGACACAGGTAACGGAATGAGGAGTAAAAACATACACATCACACTTGCCATACACATATATATTCGCTTACGTTTACTTATTCTGCTCATGTTTTTTCTCCTTCCTGCGTTTATGTAACTTAATGCTCACCCATATGATGATGAAAGCAATCATTCCACCAATCAATAGAATCAAATTGAATGGAATTGTACGCTGAAGACCAACTTCCTCATCTATCTTCTGTGCCTCTTCATACGGAATTCTAGTGCCACGTACAAGCAGTCTGTGCGTGTTAACTGCATAAGGAGTGCATGTTACCAGTGTTACATAATCCTTGCCCTTTTCAATCTGTAAAGAATCTGTATCTGATGGCAATACTGTCAGAATCTGATCCACCTGATAGGCAAAGGTATGATGAAGAACTTTAATATAAAATACATCTCCAACCTCCATCTTGTTCAGGTCGGTGAATATCTTGGCATTTGCAAGTCCACGGTGTCCGGATAATACCGCATGACAGCTCTCACCGCCTACCGGAAGCGAGGTGTTTTTCAGATGTCCTACACCTGACTGCAGTACTTTTTCGGATGTTCCATGATAAACCGGAAGAACAACATCTATCTTTGGAATATCAATATATCCCATCATTCCGGTATCATCAATTTTCAAAAGTTTGTTATACTCATCATCTTCTGTCTGGTTTTCATTGCTTTCTGAAAATGGATCTGCTATGGAACCAATTCCAATCAGGCTTTCGTTGTAGTCCTGTGCCTGCTCGATCATGGCATTTTCCTGTTCTTCCGACAGATGAGAAACTTCCTGTTCATAATCTGTAGCAATCGCTGTGCTGTTCATCTGATTGATGTAATTGCTCACTACCGGATACAGGATTAAAGAAAATGCCGCCAGATATCCGATTCCTCTTAGTATTTTCACTACTTTCTTCATAATACCTTTCACCTTTTCGTCTGTTTCTTCTGAAATACCCAGTCCACACTGGATATTTCAGAAAAAGCAGACATCCTCCCGGTACAATACCGGGAAGATGAACTGTCTTTTTATCCATTCTTAAACTTCAGAATGTCTTAGTTGTTTGCTTTCTTTTTGCCAAAAGCTTTGCTTGCTGTTAATGCACCGAAAAGAACGATACCAGCCAGTGTTACCATGAGGGCACCCTTGCTACCAGTAGATGGAAGCTGTGCACCTGTTTTGTTTTCTACAGGTACTTCTGGGGAGTTATCTTTGTTTGTGATTGCAGTACCTGTTATTGTAGTTCCATTGTATGTGTAGTCAACTGAATAGCTTGTCAGTTTGCCAGTTGTGTCATCATAGTTTGCTTTAATCTCAACCTTAATGTCGCTGATAAGTTTGTTGTATCCGTCCGGAGCTTTTGTCTCTCTTAAATAGTAAGTTCCGGCATCAAGACCTTTTACAAGTACTTTTCCGTCAGCATCGGATACAATTTTTGCAGAAGTAAAGTCTGTTGCTTTAGCTTCATCAGCTGTTGCCTGACGATATACACCTGCTCCTTCGTCTACAATATTAATCTTAGCATCTGTATCTGCTGCATCACCTGCTGCATTTGCTTTGTAAAGCTCAAATTCTGCCTTTGCAAGTGCAGTCTTATCTTCTTTATTACTCTGGTCTTTTAAATAATATTTATAAATTGTGAAATCAAAGGTATGTACATCTACGATGCTTGGCTCAGATTTACCTGTTCCATCTGACTTCGGATCATTACTGTACTCAACGACCGCCTTGTTGGTATTTGGATTCATACCGATTACAGCATCTTTGTTTAAGGTTGCAGTATAAACAACTGTGATTGTCTCGCCTGTACGATTCTTATAGGAATTATAGAAATCATTTAAGGTAACTGTTAAAGTACGTTTAGCCTGGTCATATGCAAGTGCGTATGTATTAGTTCCTGCTTTCTTAGCAGTAAGTGTTGTATTTCCAACTTTTACAGATAGTACTTCTTTTAAGTCCAGTCCTTTGGACAAAGTATCGCTAAATTTAAAAGTATAAGAATTATATCCTGTCATATCCGGCACTTTAGAAGTCAACTGGTAAGTAACGGTATCACCGATTCCAAAATTGCCGGCTTTCTTTTCATCTGTTCCGCCATGTGGTGCGATTCCATCTTCAAAATCATTCTCGTCATCTTCACCTAAGACTCCCTGATGAATACTTTCCCAACTAGTATTAAGAATACCATTTACTGTGATTGAATTATTACCTGGTGTTTGTGTTGAAACAAGTTTCTTGTCTACTGTCGGGTAATTGCTCTTCATGTTAATTGTAGCTGTCTCAGCTGTAATGCTAACTAAAGATGCTGCAGATGTATAAGTCTGATCTCCTGGTGCTGTGGAAGTATCTGTTGCTCCTTTTGGATAAACTAAATAGTATCCATATGCTAAATCAGAAACTACTGTAGAAGGTGCTGTTGTATTGACTGTTTTTGTTGCTGTAATATTGTTCTTTGAATCTAAAATCCATCCAAGCACATCTTTAGCAAATGTTTTCGCTGTCTCAGCATCTCCATTTGTTCCGACCTGTTTTTGAACATAATCATAAGCTTTTTCACTTAATGCTTCACCTGTTAATGTAGAAGCACCAGAAATTTTGCTCTGGAAAAATCCCTCATATGCACTGTTCAGTGTATATGCTACATTATCGCCGTTTTTTGTTGCTGTAAAAATCTGATACAGATCCAGAGTCTTTCCTGCTACTGTATTGTTGACTGTCAGAGTGCCTTTTGGAGCTTCTGCTGCAAATGCAGTCATGCTCATGGACAGTATCATGGTCATTGCCATCAGAACTGCCATAAATCTTGATACTAATTTCTTCATGTTCCTTTTTTCACTTTCTTTTGATTTTTTATTGATTCGCCGGGGATTCTTTCAGCCTTTACGGTGGAAGTTCCCCACGCAGCCATATCTCTCTCATGACCCTGCTCCCCCTTTCCTACATCGTCTGTTTCCGTTTCCTTCTGCGTCCGGTATAAAGCAGGAACGCTAACAACAGGCCACCTGCTATGATAAACATCATAATGCCCTCGCCGCCGGTATCCGGAAGCCGTGCAAAATGCCGATTGACGATCGTGAAGGTAAATCCATCATCAGAGCTTTTTATTGTAGTTGTATATCCGTTTATTTCCGTTTCTGTAACGGAATATTTGTAATAATGCAAAGTTCCGTCAGCATCTTTTATATAGGCTGGGAACAGCTTGTCCGGTTTTTCTGACTTAATGATCTCCTGCCATGTGGATTTTGATATATCACCTTTTATCACATAGTTTTCATATTCCGGCACAACTTCTGTATGTTCCGTTCCATCTGCGTCTGTCCAGCTTCTGGAAATCGTGACTGTAATGGAATCCGGCCTGATACCATCCATATTTCGGAAATCTTTCCAGACCTTATTAATGGTCAGATTTACAAATTCATCACATGGATCCTGTGACTCGGATGGTTCCGGTGTATCACTATCTCCCGTGTTCAATGTTGTTTTGGTATCTGACATCAATACTGCTTTTGCCGGTGATTCATATGCTTTAAGCTCTGCTGTCGTAGACGAAGTATCATCTGTCAGCTTTGCATTTTGCAAAGTTTCATAGCTTTTTATTGAATTCATATGACCCAGCGTGTAAATATCCCATCCACTGGAAGTATCTTTTTCATAGCTTAGATTCAGCTTGTCTGAACCCTTTTGGATTTGATCCAGCGCTACATCCAGCTTTCTGTAAATACGGTAATTATTGTTCTCGCCTTCCACCTTATCTAATGTATTGAATTGATATTGCGAATCCAATTCACTCTTTCCGCTAAATGGTCCGACAAGATCTTTTGTTCCACGAACCACATCACAGTAATACATGTTGTTGTTCTTCAAAAGTCCTTCATCGTTGAATCCAACAAAGCCACCACTTCGTCCGTCTTCTTTTGTTGTATCACCGTCATTGTCATTTCCGGCTCCACCGGCATAGACATCATACCCATGACTGACACCGTAGACATTACTATCAGTAATTCTTGTTCGATTCGCCTTGATCAGACTCACACTGATATTGGATTTGGCATCATTATCATTCAACAATCCATTTTCGTCGCATCGAAGTTTGATGGATGAATCTCCAATCGTAATAATTGCAAGATCTGTCTCCTGGTTGTTATCTGTTGACTTCTTCGAAAGTCCCACAGAGATATCCAGTCCGAGCAGATTTACATGAAGCAGTTTGCTATCATACAGTGCATCCACTTTGATAATTCCAAGATTGATCTTCAGAAGATTGGAATCCTGGATTTTATCCAGATATAGTGCTTTTACAAGTTGATTAACAACCGAGAATATTATATTCACTGCTCCAGAATCCAACTTCAAATCTGCAAGATAAGCGAAACTTGTTCGTCCTGCAAATCCGCCAGCTGTTCCACCTGACGCTACCTGTTTCAGTCCAATTTTCTGGTTCGTCTTGTCACCTGCTGTACAATTCGACATTCTTGCAAGATTTGCATAGCCGATAAATCCTCCGGCGATTTGCTCATTTCCACCAGTGCTTTGTACTGTGTAACCATCATCGGTTCCTGTAACTGTACAGTCATCTATATGAGAACCAAAGATATCCAGAACTCCAAGTGCTCCACCGAGCAACTGTCCTTTATTATCTCCAAGAACGTCAATCTTATCTGCCTTAACCACTCCACTCTTTCCAGAATAGCCAACAAATCCACCGACACTATTTAAACCTCTTACATTACTTAAGTTCGTTACTTTACTGTTTTTCACAGAACCATTTAACAGCGATCCACCAAATCCTCCGGCCGTTCCGCTATATGTAACTTCATTGTTCTGACCTGATTTTTTTGCTTCATTTGCACTGACACTTAAGCCTGCATCCTTGCTTCCGCTTACAGTTCCATAATATACGTAGCTTCTAAACGCATCCAACACATCGGTTTTTCCAAGCTTTAAAAGATACTGTAAGACAGAGGTCTCACCATTGGCACTAATATTTGCAGCACCGGAAACATCCGCAATACCGAAGCATCCACCTGCATATTCACCG
>ERZ773187.2801-NODE-2801-length-10331-cov-10.395485_pt1 | contig 10331 bp, 7 predicted proteins | sample MGYA00511242_ERZ773187 | MGnify/ENA primary metagenome ERZ773187 (study PRJEB29015, sample SAMEA2737744) | human gut metagenome | biome: human gut; feature: human-associated habitat; material: faeces | place: China | collected 2012 ... | reverse complement strand
TCGCCACCACGGTGCTGATTATCGCCTGTCCGTGCGCCCTGGGGCTGGCAACGCCCATGTCGATTATCTCAGGCGTAGGCCGTGCCGCGGAATTTGGTGTGCTGGTGCGCGATGCCGATGCTCTGCAACGCGCCAGTACTTTGGATACGCTGGTCTTTGATAAAACCGGCACCCTGACAGAAGGCAAACCGCAGGTGGTTGCCGTCAAGACGATAGGCATTGAGGCCGATGATGCGCTGCGCCTCGCCGCTGCGCTGGAGCAGGGCTCAAGCCATCCGCTGGCCCGCGCCATCATCGAAAAAGCCGGAGAGGCGAACTTGCCGCAGGTGGTCAATTTCCGCACCCTGCGCGGCCTGGGCGTTAGCGGCGAAGCAGACCAGCGTCCCCTGCTGCTGGGGAACGAAGCGCTGTTGAATGAGAACGGCATTGATACCGCCGCGATGGCCGATGAGCTGAACGCGCAGGCGTCACAAGGGGCTACGCCGGTGCTGCTGGCCGTGGAGGGTAAAGTGGCCGCGCTGTTCGCCATTCGCGATCCGCTGCGCCAGGATAGCGTCGAGGCACTGCAAAGACTGCACCGCGCCGGGTATCGGCTGGTGATGCTGACCGGTGACAATCCCACCACCGCGGCAGCCATTGCAAAAGAGGCGGGTATTGATGAAGTTATTGCCGGGGTGCTGCCGGATGGCAAAGCCGACGCCATTAAAAATCTGCAGCGCCAGGGGCGCCAGGTGGCCATGGTGGGCGATGGCATTAACGATGCCCCGGCGCTGGCCCAGGCAGAGGTGGGGATTGCCATGGGCAGCGGTAGCGATGTAGCAATTGAAACCGCCGCCATCACCCTGATGCGTCATAGCCTGACGGGCGTAGCGGACGCGCTGGCCATTGCAAAGGCGACGTTGCGCAACATGAAGCAAAACCTGATGGGGGCCTTCGTCTATAACGCGCTGGGCATACCAATTGCGGCGGGGATTTTATGGCCGCTAACCGGGACTCTGCTTAATCCGGTCGTGGCCGGAGCGGCAATGGCGCTCTCTTCCATTACTGTGGTAAGTAACGCGAACCGTTTGTTGCGTTTCAAACCTAAAGCCTGACGTAACAGCCCTTCCCGCCTGCCGGGAGGGGCTAAAATTTGCACCTTTCCCTGCTGCGCGCTAGCATGAACCTTTCGCTACAGGGAGCGCGTATGAGTCTGTTTAGCCGTATAAAATCCGCATTGAGCGCGCACTTCCCACGCCGTTATCCCTGGCCGGGGCTGGATATCGTATTGCCCGGCGGGCAACATCTGCACCTGGTAGGCAGTATTCATATGGGCACGCAAGATATGTCGCCGCTACCTGCCGGGCTGATCCGCCAGGTGCAAAAAGCCGATGCGTTAATCGTTGAAGCCGATATTTCGGGCAACGACTCACCCTTCGCCGATCTGGCGATCCCCCCTCCTCTGGCGGAACGCCTCAGCCCTGAACAGCTCACCGAGCTGGAACGGCTGGCCGGCGAGCTGAGCTTACCGCTGTCGATGCTCGAAACTCAGCCGTTGTGGCAAATTGCCATGGTATTGCAGGCCACACAGGCGCAGCGTCTGGGGCTTCGGGGCGATTACGGCATTGATTATCAGTTGCTGCATCTGGCGCGTGAACGCGCCATTCCGGTGATAGAGCTGGAAGGGGCTGACAGCCAGATAGCGTTGCTGCGTCAGTTGCCAAATGACGGAATACTGTTGCTGGAAGATACGCTGACCCACTGGCACACCAACGCCCGGCTGCTACAGACAATGATTAGCTGGTGGCTGGATGCGCCGCCCGCCGCCAGCCCGCAGGCGCTGCCAGCTACCTTTAGTGAATCGCTCTACGACGTATTAATGCACGCCCGAAACCAGGCCTGGTGTGAGAAGCTCCACGCCCTACCGCCGGGACGTTATGTCGTGGCCGTGGGGGCGCTGCATTTGTATGGCGAGGGAAATTTGCCCGCATTGCTGCGTTAAAAAAATGGCCAATATCGCTATTGGCCCGTCAAAGAGGAATTTCATTATTTTAGTTATGCCGGAGGAAGCCTCCGGATCTCTCGATTGTCGCTCAAAGTGCCCATCACTGCCAACACTATTGCGCAAGATGGTGCTATTTTTTAAGCAACATCCGGACGTATGCTGAGCACATACACTGTCTTTGATAAGAAGGATTGTTATGACACCCGCCGTTAAATTACTCGAAAAAAACAAGGTTTCTTTCCGCATCCACGCCTACGATCATGACCCTAACGAAACGAACTTCGGCGATGAAGTCGTGCAAAAACTTGGGCTCAATGCCGATCAGGTTTATAAGACGCTATTAGTGGCGATTAATGGCGATATGAAGCACCTGGCGGTGGCGGTTACCCCGGTGGCCGGGCAGTTAGATTTAAAAAAGGTAGCAAAGGCGCTGGGGGCGAAGAAGGTAGATATGGCTGACCCGATGGTTGCGCAACGTATCACGGGTTACCTGGTGGGGGGGATAAGCCCGCTGGGGCAGAAAAAACGCCTGCCAACGGTCATTGATGCCCCGGCACAGACGTTTGACACTATCTATATTTCTGGTGGCAAACGCGGCCTGGATATTGAGTTGGCCGCGGCAGATCTGGCGAAAATGCTGGATGCGCAGTTTGCGGATATCGCTCGCCGGGATTAAACGCCGTACCGGCCTGCTGCCAGGCCGGTATTGTGAATCGTTACTGCCAGCTCACTTCACCTTTAGGTTCATAGCTATTCACATCCAGGGGTGAATTCTGCTGGATATATTGCTTCAGCACTTCAGCATCAATAAAGCCAGTATTCACATATCCCGGTTTCTCATCCAGACGCGGATAACCATCGCCGCCGGTGGCATTAAAACTCAGGGTTGCCATGCGATAGGTTTTTGCCGGATCGACGGGCTCGCCTTTGATCTTCAGATCGTTGAGCACACCCTCTTTTGCCACAAAGCTGACATTGGCAAATTGAGGATAGGCACCGGAATCGGGTTTCATCTTCGCTACGGCGGTAAGATATTCGGTCACCTCTTTACCGGTCATGTCGGCATAGACCACCAGGTTGCCAAACGGCTGTACCTTCAGCACATCTTTGTAGGTGATGTCGCCCCCTTCGATAGAGTCACGTACCCCACCACCGCTCATCACCGCAAAATCGGCATTGGTGCGCGCCATCTGCGCCGCCAGGATCAGATGCCCCATATTGGTCTGCACAAAGCGTACCTTGCTGCGATCGCCCTCAAGACGGCCATTGAGCGTACCAATTTTTACCTCCAGCTGCGCTTTGCCTTTATTCTGGAAAGGGGTGAGCATGGAGAGCATCTGCTGGTTTTCGGCAATTTCGGGGGTGAAGAGCACACGCTCACTCTCACCGTTGTCATAGGTCACTTTCTTCTTCAGATTGACCGGAATCAGTTGATAACGAACCATCTTCATTTCGCCATTGCGGAACTCAAAATCGGCGCGACCGACATATTTGCCCCACTCATGCGCCTGTACAATCCAGATCCCGTTCTGCTGATCGGGGGCGCACGGCGTCCCTGGCACGTAATCAACCTGTTTTTTGTTTTCAGAGGCCATGCACACCGGATCTTGTGAGTGACCACCCACAATCATTGCCAGCGAGCCGGCAGGCAGGCTGCGCGCCATCTCCACGTCGCCCGGCGCATTAGAACCGTGTTCACCATTATCGTAATGGCCCATATGGGTGGTAGCGATCAGGACATCCGGTTTTTCGTTCTGTTGTAACTCCTGGATGACCAGTTTCGCCTCTTCAGCGGGTTTGCGAAATTCGATGTCGGTAAAAAATTCCGGATTACCGATTTTCGCCGTATCGTCTGTCGTCAGACCAATCACCGCGATTTTAATATCCTGACGTTTAAAGATGGCCCACGGCTTAAATAAACGTTCGCCGGTGCTTTTCTGATAAATATTGGCAGAGAGGAACGGGAATTTGGCCCATTTTTCCTGCTGGCGTAATACCGTAAGCGGATTATCGAATTCATGGTTACCCACGGCCATCGCGTCATAGCCGATTAAATTCATGCCACGGAAATCAGGCTCCGCATCCTGCAAATCTGACTCCGGTACCCCGGTATTGATATCGCCGCCGGAAAGCAGTAATACGCTGCCGCCCTCGGCTGCCACCTCTTTACGAATGCCGTCGACCAGCGTTTTTTGCGCGGACAGACCGTATTCGCCGTATTCGCTGCGCCAGAAGTGACCGTGATGATCGTTAGTGTGCAGGATGGTGATTTTGTAAGTTTTATCTTTTTCATATGCCTGGGCAGGCAGGCTTGCCACGCTCCCGGCCACCAGCAACGCCAACGCGACGCCTCGCTTCACAAACTTCATATTCTCTCTCCCTGACCTTTAGACAAACGCAAAAATTACAATGAGTAATCAGAATAGACAAATAAGTTTTCAGAATTGCGACTTCCTTCAAATGTCGCTGAAAGGTATGTTAGTTGAATAATAATTACACCCTGCATTTCTAATAACATTCGACGTGGTATTTATGGCAATCAGTGAAACAACCCAGCCGGCCTCCGGCGCTCCGCCATCGTCATCGAAGGCGCGCACTTCTTTTGGCATTCTCGGTGCCATCAGCCTCTCGCACCTGCTTAACGATATGATTCAGTCGCTGATTCTGGCGATCTATCCGCTGCTGCAGAGCGAATTCTCACTCACTTTCGTGCAGATAGGCATGATTACCCTCACCTTCCAGCTGGCCTCATCGCTGTTGCAGCCGGTGGTGGGTTACTGGACAGATAAGTATCCGATGCCCTGGTCGCTACCGATTGGCATGTGCTTTACCCTAAGCGGGCTAGTTCTGCTGGCGATGGCGGGCAGCTTTGAAGCCGTGCTGGTCGCGGCGGCGCTAGTGGGTACGGGCTCTTCCGTATTTCATCCTGAGTCATCGCGCGTGGCGCGGATGGCCTCCGGTGGCCGTCACGGTCTGGCGCAATCCTTATTCCAGGTGGGCGGTAACTTTGGGAGCTCACTGGGGCCACTGCTGGCAGCAGTAATTATCGCCCCTTACGGTAAAGGGAATGTCGCGTGGTTTGTGTTGGCAGCGCTTCTGGCCATCGTGGTCCTGGCGCAAATCAGCCGCTGGTATGCTGCTCAACATCGTGTCAACAAGGGCAAACCTAAGGCACCTGTAGTTAATCCGCTGCCCCGGGATAAGGTGATCCTGGCCATCAGCATTCTGTTAATGCTGATTTTCTCGAAATACTTCTATATGGCCAGCATTAGCAGCTATTACACCTTTTATTTGATGGAAAAATTCGGCTTATCGGTGCAGAACGCCCAGTTCCACCTGTTTGCATTCTTGTTTGCGGTTGCTGCCGGGACCTTTATTGGCGGGCCACTGGGCGACAAGATTGGGCGTAAATATGTGATTTGGGGCTCTATCCTTGGCGTTGCCCCTTTCACCCTTGTTTTACCCTATGCCAGCCTCTGGTGGACGGGCGTTTTAACGGTGATAATTGGGTTTATCCTCGCTTCGGCATTTTCCGCCATTCTTGTGTACGCTCAGGAGCTGCTTCCGGGCCGTATCGGTATGGTTTCAGGGCTCTTTTTCGGCTTTGCCTTCGGGATGGGAGGCCTTGGGGCAGCGGTTCTGGGGCTGATCGCCGACCATACCAGTATCTTTTTGGTCTACAAAATATGCGCTTTCCTGCCTCTTCTGGGGATGTTGACCATATTCCTGCCTGATAACCGGCAAAAAGGCTGATTTACCCGCGGCCAAACTCAAACTTTGGCCGCGTCCTCCCCTTATGGCACAAGCCTCTCCTCTCTCTCCTCGGGTTAATTTGTCCGAATCTGCTTTTTTTCACGCTTATTGCTCTTTTATTCAAATTTCAACAATTATTCATAAACATAATCATTAATTTTGTCATAAACTATTACCAGGTTTTTTGGTTAACCACCAAAAATGGATCAACACAGCTACGAAAGGAGACGGAATGCACCACGCCACACCGCTTATCACCACCATTGTTGGTGGTCTTGTGCTCGCTTTTATTCTTGGCATGATTGCCAACAAACTTCGTATATCTCCTCTGGTCGGTTATTTATTAGCGGGTGTGCTGGCAGGGCCATTTACTCCGGGTTTCGTTGCTGATACTAAACTTGCGCCTGAACTGGCAGAACTGGGCGTGATCCTGCTGATGTTTGGTGTGGGTCTTCATTTTTCTCTGAAGGACTTAATGGCGGTAAAGTCGATCGCCATACCCGGCGCAATCGCCCAGATAGGGGTGGCGACGCTTTTGGGAATGGCGCTTTCAGCACTGCTGGGCTGGTCGCTGATGACCGGTATCGTCTTTGGGCTCTGCCTCTCTACCGCCAGTACCGTAGTGCTGCTGCGTGCGCTTGAAGAGAGACAGTTAATAGACAGCCAGCGCGGGCAGATCGCTATTGGCTGGCTCATTGTGGAAGATTTAGTGATGGTGTTGACGCTGGTCTTGTTGCCAGCCGTCGCAGGGATGATCGAGAAAGATAACGTCGGCCTGGCCACGCTGGCGCTGGATATGAGTATCACCATCGGTAAGGTAGTGGCGTTTATCGCTATCATGATGCTGGTGGGCCGCCGTCTGGTCCCCTGGATTATGGCCCGCAGCGCTGCTACCGGTTCACGCGAACTGTTTACCCTCTCCGTACTGGCCCTGGCGCTGGGCATTGCCTTCGGTGCCGTTGAACTCTTCGACGTCTCCTTCGCGCTGGGAGCGTTCTTCGCCGGTATGGTGCTGAATGAATCCGAGCTGAGCCATCGTGCCGCCCACGACACGCTGCCGCTGCGTGATGCCTTTGCGGTGCTGTTCTTTGTCTCGGTGGGGATGTTGTTCGATCCGCTCATTCTGATCGACCAGCCGCTGGCAGTGCTGGGTACGCTGGCCATCATTATCTTCGGCAAATCGCTTATTGCCTTCTTCCTGGTGCGTATGTTCGGCCACTCGCCGCGCACCGCCCTGACCATCGCCGCCAGTCTGGCGCAGATTGGTGAGTTTGCCTTCATTCTTGCGGGGCTGGGGATGGCGCTGAATCTGCTGCCGCAGGCCGGACAGAATCTGGTGCTGGCGGGGGCGATCCTCTCCATTATGCTGAATCCGGTGCTGTTTGCCCTGCTGGAGAAGTACCTCGACAAGACCGAGACCCTGGATGAGCAGACGCTGGAAGAGGCCATTGAAGATGAGAAACAGATCCCGGTCGATATCTGCAACCACGCGCTGCTGGTGGGCTTCGGCCGCGTCGGCAGCCTGCTGGGTGAGAAATTAATGGCACAGGGCGTACCGCTGGTGGTAATTGAGACCTCACGCACCCGCGTGGATGAGCTGCGAGAGCGCGGAATACGTGCCGTGCTGGGCAATGCGGCCAACGAAGAGATCATGAATCTGGCCCATCTGGATTGCGCCCGCTGGCTGTTGCTGACTATTCCGAATGGCTATGAAGCGGGAGAGATTGTAGCGACCGCCCGCGAAAAGTGCCCGAATATCGAGATTATCGCCCGCGCCCATTATGACGATGAGGTGGATTACATTACTGAACGTGGTGCCAATCAGGTGGTGATGGGCGAACGCGAGATTGCCAATACGATGCTGACGCTGCTGACGAAACCGCCAGCAAATGAGACGGTAACGGCGGGCTGATGCCCTCACCCCGGCCCTCTCCCACAGGGAGAGGGAGCCAATATAAAAAGGCAACTGACGTTGCCTTTTTGCTTTTAGCGATCCCAGTACGCCTCTTCGAGGCTATCTTCCCGTTCCGGCAGGCCACGCGTTAAGCGCGGGGAGTGCTGGTTGAGCACCTGATAACTCACGCGGTTCGCGTACTTACACACCTGCGCCAGCGACGAATAGGTCAGCCAGCTGAACTTGTGCTTGCTGGAGTTCGGCACGTTGGTTTTATGGTAGGCATTGGCGGTAATGTCGTGGAGCAGCGCCGCCAGCGCACCGTCGCCCGCGCCGTTGGTGTTCATGATTTTCTCCGGTCCGCCCATATACGGCGCGATGTGGGAGAAAATACGCAGCGGGTTAACGCAGTCTTTGTGGCGCATTGCGCGGCTGAATTCGTACTGGTTAAACTCGGCAATCGCCCCCGGCAGCAGCGGATGCTGGGTTTTACGCTTGCTCTCTTCTTCCGTGAAGCCCGCCATATACAGCCCAACCGGCCCGGCGGTACAGAGCACCAGATCCACCCAGTCCAGCGCTTTATCCGACGCCAGCAGCGGATCGCTTTCGCCGGTCAGCGCTTCGGCCTCTTCTTCGTTCATCGCCAGAATCGAGACGTGCTCTTTCAGAAACGCCTGCCACCACTCTGGGTTATCCGCGATAACAAATTTGGTGCCCAGCGTCAGAACGACCGGCACGTTGTATTTTTTGGCGTACTCGATCGCCTTCATGGTCGCTTCCGGCATCGGTTCGCCGGGCTTGCAGCGCACCAGATAGGAGGTAAGCACCAGCGCGGACGCGCCCGCAATCACCGCCTCCGGGATGCTCTCCGCGCGCAGTTTGTTCATGTGCCCCGGGCTGATGGCGAATGTACGCTCGCCGGAGTCGCTAATCAGCGTGAAGCAGCGACCAATCGGCCCATCTACACCCTGCAGATAGTTCAGGTCGGTACGGCTGGAGGTGTTGCACAGGTAGCGGTAGGCGTAGCCACCGATTTCGATGTTGCTGCACATCACGCCCAACAGCACCGAGCGGTCGTCGGCCAGCACGGAGTAGTTGTGCATGGTGTTGCCGATGGTGCCCCCGGCAAACTGGTGGGTGATTAAGTTTTCGCGCACAAGCTCCTGGTACAGCGCCTCGGCAACATCATCTTCGATGACCAGCGAGTGGCCGGCGCTCAGACCGTAACGCGCGACAAACGCATCATCCACTTTGGCTTCGATATCCACCAGCGTCTGATCGATACCGACCACCCAGGCTGCGCTGGTCTCGGTTTCCGGCTGAATTTGCTGCAAAAGCGGATCGCGGGCGTTGACGGGAAAGTAGTGTTTGGATTTACGTTTACCGGGAAATTTCATGGTCTGGACTGTGCAAGGATTATGGGCCGGGAATGGTAGCACAAACCCGGCCTTCAGCGCGATCAGCGGCTGTTCGTCACCAGCGAGGCCATCATCTCAATGTGCTCCGGCGAGTCGTTAAGTGCCGGAATGTACTCGTACTTTGTGCCCCCGGCTTCAAGGAAGAATTCGCGGTTTTGTACCGCAATTTCCTCAAGCGTTTCCAGACAGTCCGCCGCAAAGCCCGGCGACATCACCTGAATATGCTTCACGCCTTTCTCACCGAGCATTTTGAGGGTTTCGTCAGTGTACGGCGTCAGCCACGGCTCGCGGCCAAAGCGCGACTGGAAGGTCATCATCACCTTCTCGGGCGGCAGACCAAGCGCAGAGACCAGCTCGCGCGTGGTATCGCGGCAACGCTGCGGGTAGTCGTCTCCTTCGTTGGCAAAACGCTGGGGAATGCCGTGGTAGGAGAGCAGCAGCAGGTCCGGTTCGCCATGCTTTTCAAACGACGCGCGCGCGCTGCTGGCGAGCGCCTGGATGTAAAGTTCATTATCGGCGTAGTCGCGAATAAAGGTCACGGCCGGAATGCGGCGGCGGGTCGCCAGAATGCGCGCCAGCTCATCCCAGACGGCGGCTACCGTGGAACAGGAGTATTGCGGATAGAGTGCCAGTACCACAATGTGCTCAACCCCCTGTGCCAGCAGCGCTTCGACGGCGCTTTTCAGGGAGGGTTTGCCGTAGCTCATCCCCAGCTCAACGGGCATATCCGGTAACCGGGCGGCCAGGGCCTTCTCCTGACGACGGCTATAGACCATCAACGGCGAGCCCTCTTCCATCCAGACGGATTGATAGAGCTTTGCCACGCGCGGGGAACGAATCGGCAGAATGACACCGCGCAGCAGCGGCCACCAGAGTAATCTTGGGGTATCCACGACGCGCGTATCGCTTAAAAACTGACGCAGGTAGCGTTTTACCGCCGCAGGGGTGGGGGCTTCTGGGGTACCCAGATTGGCAAGCAGGATGCCTGTTTTCGCCTGACTCATTCACGCCTCTTAACCATTTGAATAGGGGTCAATTGTAGCGGAAATGTGGGTAAACGAAACCCATTGCTGTAATAGGTGGGATGAGAATTTTTCTCACCCGGAGATCCGGGTGAGAAACGTGCACTTAGCCGAGGATCTTTTCCAGCTCTGCACGGACATCAGCAACGGCCTGGGTGCCGTCAACTTTCGCGTATTTGGTGTTACCCGCTTCCGCTTCTTTAGAGTAGTAGCCGATCAGCGGCGCGGTCATCTGATGGTATTCCACCAGGCGTTTACGC
>ERZ773187.2797-NODE-2797-length-10333-cov-2.968476_pt1 | contig 10333 bp, 8 predicted proteins | sample MGYA00511242_ERZ773187 | MGnify/ENA primary metagenome ERZ773187 (study PRJEB29015, sample SAMEA2737744) | human gut metagenome | biome: human gut; feature: human-associated habitat; material: faeces | place: China | collected 2012 ... | reverse complement strand
CACGGCTGAGTCAGGCGCAGAGACGTCGTTCTTCGTCATGGGCGACACGCAGCTCAGCGGTAATGTCGAGGCTGATGCCGCCGATATCGAGGTCATACATCAGATCGCCGAGGCCATCGGCAACGCGAACACGGACTTCGGCATCCAGACGGGTGACTTCATTGACAATGCTGGCAGCCTGACCGCATGGAACGAAATTCTGGACGTCTTCTCCGAAGATTTCCCCGCCTCCCCCATCGTGCAGGTCCTCGGCAACCACGAATACTACGGCGACCTGAGTGCCGGTCATGCGATGAATATCTTCGGCACGCCGGATGCGGACTACTACTCCGTGGAATACGGCAATGTCTACATCGCCGTGGTGAACTGCAATGCAGACCTGAACGCAGCGGCCGCCTGGCTGCAGGAGGATGCCGCGAAGACGACGTGCGAATGGAAGCTCCTGACGGTCCACCAGCCGCCATACTACACAAACCCCAAGGGCTCGAGCGCAGCCTATAACCGCATTCTCCCCGCCGCGATCGATGCCGCCGGGATCGACGTTGTCTTCTCCGGCCACGATCACGCCTATGCACGCACCGAGCAGCTGACCGGCGGAGAGGTTGCCGAAAAGGGCACGACCTATGTCATCTGCGGCGATATGGGCGAAAAGTCCCGCGACGTCAACTACGCCGCCGTGGATGATCCCGCATTCCACTTTGCCAAGATCAGCCAGAGCTATCAGGCGCTCTACCTGCTCGTGAACACGACCCGCAGCGAGCTGACCGTGACGGCCTATGACCTGAACGGTTCCGTCGTGGACACGTTCACCGTCGAGCACGACAACGCCTGCCGCGACGGTCACTCCTTCGTCTTTGACCGCCTGCACAAGACCCTCATCTGCTCCGTCTGCGGCGAGACCGCACCTGCGAACTACACCGGCTGGGCCACGGACAAGACGAGCGGCAAGCAGATGTATTTCCTCGCCGGGGAATACAAGACCGGCTGGATGCTCATCGGCACGGCTGCTTATCACTTCGACCTCAAGAACGGCACGATGCACAAGACCACCATTCTCGAGGACGTTCCGACGACCTGCTCTGTGCAGGGCCATCTGAGCGTGAAGTGCGAATGCGGCGAGACCTATGAGACGAAATACGACAAGCCCTCCGGCCACAGCTTCTCCAAGGTCGTGGCGGACGACGGCACGGTGTATTACCACTGCGACCGCTGCGGCAAGATCTCGACCATGGATATGCCGTTCGTGGATGTGGACGACACCGACTGGTTCGCGGAGGCCGTCTACTACTGCTATCAGAATAGCCTGCTGCGCGGCAGAAGCGAGATGAGTTTCGACCCGGACGCCGCCATGACGCGCGCCGAGCTCGTTACCGTCCTGTGGCGCATCGCCGGTTCCCCGAATTCCGACAACGTCGGCAAGACGCCGTTCACCGACGTTCCGGCTGGCTCGTGGTACACCGCAGCCGTGAACTGGTGCTCGGAGAACAAGATCGTCAACGGCATCGGCGACGGCCTGTTCGCCCCGGACGACCAGATCACGCGTGAGCAGATCGTCACGATCCTCTACCGCTTCGCAAAATTCCGCGGTCTCGATGTCGGCGACACGACTGACCTTGCCAAGAAATTCACCGACGCCGCCAGGGTCAGTGACTACGCGAAGGAGGCCCTGAGCTGGGCGGTCGCCGTCGGCATCATCAACGGCATGCCGGACAACACGATCGCTCCGCAGAACTCCGCTACGCGCGCCGAGGTCGCAACGATCATCATGCGCTACACAAAGCTCGTTTCCGGAACGGAAAACTGAACACAGCACAACGGAGAGGGTTAAAACCCTCTCCGTTGTTTCTCGCAAAAGTCTGTTTGGCTTTTCTAGCCTTCCGCGCTGGAAATGTGCAGTGGTCTGTGCTATAATATTCCGGAATCCAATTTGAGAGGTATCCCACATGATCGACAAGGAAGTGGCGGAGCTCCGCCGCCGTTATCGCCAGGATCGGAGCAATATCACAAAAATCCATGGCTGCTATGTCAACGTGCACGGCGAGCTCGTCTCCGCCTTCACCCTTTCCATGGGCCTGCTTCCGGAGGGTGAGCAGGAAAAATATCTGGAGCTGCTGAAAAAAGGCATCTCCGGCCGAATGGGCAAAACCCTCTCCGACCTGAGCTTCTCGACGGCGCAGGTCGCGGACAGCGACGAGCACCGCCTGCTCATGCGGCTGCGCGACTCCGGCCTGGAGGACGAGGAGGCCGTGCAGGCCCTGTATGAAAAGATCGCAGGCTCTCTGCATCTGGCGGACAACTACCTGATCCTGCTGGCCGCAGACCGCTATGATGTGCCGTTCCGTTCCCGTGACGGCTTCCGGCAGGATGAGGGCAGCGAGCAGCAGTTTTCCTATATACTCTGCAGCATCTGCCCCGTGAAGGAGACAAAGCCCGTCCTGCGCTATGACTCCGCAGAGGGGAAATTCCACGAGCGCGGCACGGACTGGGTCGCCGCCGCGCCGGAGGTCGGCTTCCTGTTCCCGGCCTTTGACGACCGCGCGACGAACCTCTACGGCGCGCTGTATTATACGAAGAACACGGACAGCAGCTACGAGGAGTTCGTCTCCGCCGTGTTCAACCTGCAGCCGCCCATGCCCGCGGGTACGCAGCGCGAGACGTTCCGCGAGGTGCTGACGGATGCGCTGGAGGACGAATGCAGCGTGAACGTCGTCCAGAACGTCCATACCGCCCTGCGGGAGCTCGTTCTGACGCACAAGGAGACCCGCGCCGAGGAGCCGCTGGCCGTCACGCGGCAGGAGGTCGGTGCGGTGCTTGAGCACTGCGGCGTGTCCGAGCCGAAGATGGCCGCCTTCAACGTCAAATATGACGAGGCCTTCGGCGGCGGCAGCGAAGTCCCCCCGCAGAATCTGCTCGGCGCAGCCCAGCTGGAGTACCGCACGCCGGATGTCGTCATCCGCGTGAATCCGGACCGGCAGGACCTCGTGCAGACGCGCGTGCTCGGCGGCGCGAAGTACCTGCTCATCAATGTCGATGAGGGTATGGAGCTCAACGGCGTCAGCGTCCGCGTCCCGGAAGAACAGAAGGACTGAAATGATTTCAGGAGCAGGCAAAAGCCTGCTCCCGGTTTTTTCTATTGCTCCCACGCCTCCGGCGCATCGCGCCGCAGCTCGATTAGGTTCGTATCGCCGCGCCGTTCCGCGCACATACTGGTCTCCAGATAGATCTCCTCCGCGCGCTCCAGCGCCAGCCGGAGACGGAGCGCGATGCTGGCCGCGCTGCTGCCCTGCTCCAGCCCCATCAGGGCATCGTCCACCGCTCCGCAGAGGATGGCATACATTTTTTGATAGTCCGCCATGGTTTTGCTCTCCCAAAAAGTCTATGGATAGCCTAATAGTAGCATGCATAGCCTATATTGTCCAGTGTTTTTCGTTATGCTAAAGGAAAAACTTGGAAGGCAGGCATCACCATGAACACTGTCACCGCTGTCCGCGACCGCATTCTGCAGCTGTGCGCAGAGCGCGGCATTTCCATCAACCGTCTCGCCTCGCTCAGCGCGCTGCCGCCCTCAAGCCTGAAGAACATTCTCTACGGCAAGAGCCAGAACCCGAAAATTCTGACGATCAAGCTGCTCTGCGACGGTCTCGGCATCACACTCGGTGAATTCTTCTCCACGCCGGAATTCGATGCGCTGGAGCAGGAGCTGCAATAACGTCTGCTTGTCGAAAAAGTCTCTTCGGACTTTCCCCCAAAGCCGCCCTTGTTTCGGGCGGCCGTCTGTGGTATGATAATTGGGATAAGTACCGCAACAGAAAGGACAACGCCTTTATGAAAAACGGATTTCTGAAGGTCTGCACGCTCTCCCCCGCACTGCGCGTGGCAGACTGCGCCTATAATACGCAGGAAACGATCGCCGCCATGCAGCAGGCCGCGCAGGACGGCGCGGCGCTTGCCGTTTTCCCGGAGCTTGGGCTCACCGGCTATACCTGCTCGGACCTGTTTCTGCAGCAGCCGCTGCTGGATGCCGCCGAGCAGGGCCTGCGGGACATTCTCCGCGCAAGCGAAACGCTCGAGCTCGTCGCCGTCGTCGGCTTGCCGGTCCGCGTGGACGGCGCACTCTATAACTGCGCCGCCGTGGTCTGCCATGGGGCGCTGCTCGGCCTTGTGCCGAAGACCCATCTGCCGAACTACGCAGAGTTCTATGAGCTGCGTCACTTCACCCCCGCACCTGCCGAAACGCGCAGCGTCACACTGTGCGGCGCGTCCGTTCCCTTCGGCACGGACCTGCTGTTCCGCTGCCGCGAAATGCCGGACTTCTGCCTCGGTGTGGAGATCTGCGAGGACCTCTGGGCCCCGCTGCCGCCCAGCACCCGCCATGCGCTGGCCGGGGCAACGGTGCTTGCCAATCTCTCGGCAAGTGACGAAACCGTCGGCAAGGCGGAATACCGCCGCCAGCTCGTCGGCCAGCAATCCGCACGCTTGCTGAGCGCCTATCTCTATGCGGATGCCGGGCACGGCGAATCCACGACGGATATGGTCTTTGCCGCGCATGATCTCATCTGTGAAAACGGCGCGCTGCTGGCCGAGGCAAAGCCCTTCGGCACCGGCCGCGCCGAGGCCGTGCTGGACCTCGGACGCATGCAGTGCGAGCGCCGCCGCAGTACGACATTCTGCCCGAATGCCGCAGGCCATACCACCGTTCCGTTCTCCATGCTGCTGCACGAGACGGCACTCACCCGCCCCGTCTCCCCCACTCCGTTCGTCCCCAGCGATGCGGCCGCCCGCGCCGAGCGCTGCGAGCTGATCCTCGAGATCCAGGCAGACGGCCTTGCAAAGCGGCTGGAGCATGCGCACGCCAGAACGGCCGTGCTCGGCATCTCCGGCGGTCTGGACAGCTGTCTTGCCTTACTCGTCGCCGTGCGCGCCATGAAGCGTCTGCAGCGTCCCATGCAGGACATTCTTGCCGTCACCATGCCCTGCTTCGGCACGACGAAGCGGACGCGCTCCAACGCAGAAATTCTGTGTCAGGAGCTGGGTGTACAGTTCACGGAAATTTCCATTACGAACACGGTCCGCAGCCACTTTGCCGACATCGGTCAGAGCGAGTCCGTGCTTGACGTCACATTTGAAAACGGGCAGGCGCGCGTGCGCACACTGGAGCTGATGGACCTTGCCAACCGCACGGGCGGCCTTGTCGTCGGCACGGGCGACCTGAGCGAGCTGGCGCTCGGCTGGGCAACGTACAACGGCGACCATATGAGCATGTACGGCGTGAACGCGGGCGTTCCGAAGACGCTCGTGCGCCACATCGTGCGCTATGAGGCGGACACGGCCCAAAGCCTCGCCCTGCGCCGCGTGCTGCTCGACATTCTTGACACGCCCGTCAGCCCGGAGCTGCTCCCCGCGACGGAAACCGGCGAGATCGCGCAGCAGACGGAGTCCCTTGTCGGTCCCTATGAGCTGCACGACTTCTACCTCTACTATGTGCTTCGCTTCGGCTTCGGGCCGGAAAAAATTTACCGGCTGGCGCAGGCCGCATTTGCCGGGAAATACCCCGCAGAGACGCTGCTGCACTGGCTGAAAAACTTCTACCGCCGCTTCTTCATCCAGCAGTTCAAGCGCAGCTGCCTGCCCGACGGCCCGAAGGTCGGCTCGGTCACGCTCTCCCCGCGCGGCGACTGGCGCATGCCGAGCGATGCCTGCGCCGCAGTCTGGCAGGCCGAGCTGGAGAAGCTGCACTGAAACCATTCTCAGGAGGGATGCGCCATGGATCGTTCCGCCGCGCCGCTGCTGGAAGACGCCCACGCGTTTCTGGTCATGCGGAATCTCTATGCCGCTGCAGGGCGGCAGCTCACCTTGAAGTTTGAGGTTCTGAACAGTGAATTCAACGTGCTGTACGCACGCAATCCCATCCACCATATTGAAAGCCGCGTCAAATCCCCCGAGAGCATCGCGGCAAAGCTCCTGAAGAAGGGCCTGCCCCTGACGCTGGAGTCCGCCATGCAGAATGTCAACGATATTGCGGGCGTGCGCGTCGTGTGCAGCTACATCGACGACGTCTACCGCGTGGCGGAGATGGTCGAGCGCCAGCAGGATCTGGAGATCGTCAAGCGGCAGGACTATATCAAAACGCCGAACTACAATGGCTACCGCTCCCTGCATCTGGACCTGCGCGTGCCGGTCTACCTTTCGGACCGGACAGAGCAGGTGCTGGCGGAGGTTCAGATCCGTACCATCGCCATGGACTTCTGGGCCAGTCTGGAGCACGATATCCGCTACAAGGCTGACCGCAGCCGCCTGCCCGCGGGGATCAATGAAGAAATGCTTGCCTGTGCCGGGAAGATAGCCGAAATCGACCGGCAGATGCAGGACATGTATCAGCGCATCAAGGCCGCTGAGGCTGCACCGGACGCAGCCCCGGCCGAGACAATAACAAATCAATAACAGGAGACGATCATCATGGCAAAAACCACAAAATACGCCGGCACGCAGACGGAAAAGAACCTGCAGGCCGCCTTCGCAGGCGAGTCGCAGGCCCGCAGCAAATACACCTTCTTTGCCTCCGTAGCAAAGAAGCAGGGCTACGAGCAGATCGCGGCGCTGTTCCTCAAAACGGCGGACAACGAGAAGGAGCATGCCAAGCTGTGGTTCAAGGAGCTGGCAGGCATCGGCGATACGGCCGAAAATCTTGCCGCGGCTGCCGAGGGTGAACACTACGAGTGGACGGACATGTATGACGGCTTTGCCAAGACGGCCGAGGCAGAGGGCTTCCCGGAGCTGGCAGCCCGCTTCCGCATGGTCGGTGAGGTTGAGCGCCATCATGAGGAGCGCTATCGCGCCCTGCTGCACAACGTGGAGACGGCCGCCGTCTTCGCAAAGAGCGAGGTCAAGATCTGGGAGTGCCGCAACTGCGGCCACATTGTTGTCGGCACGGCCGCTCCGGAGGTCTGCCCCGTGTGCAATCATCCGCAGAGCTATTTTGAGCTCCACGCCGAGAATTATTGAGACAGAAAAATCGCTCCGCAGGAGGCCATCACAGCTGCCTGCGGAGCGTTCTTTTACTTTTCAAAACGATGACGTTTTTTCTGCTTCTTAGCCGGAGCAAGGTCGAGCTTGGCGACGCGCTTATCGAAGATGACGCGGAAGAAGCGCATCACGGTCGGGCAGGCCAGCAGGAGCGTAACGAGGATGAGGGCCGAGCTGGCATTGAGCGCCGGGAGGTCGAAGAACGCCGGGATGACGAGCAGACTGAACAGCATCGCCGCCGTCATGGCAGCCAGCACAGCGAGGCGCAGGCGCGTGAACGGGACGGAGACATGATACAGCGTAACGAGGCCGACGGCGGACATGACCCAGACGCAGATCGTGTTGAGCTGCTCATTGCTCAGGCCGAACGTCGAGGTAAAGAACCCGGCCAGCAGCACGATCGTCAGGTTCGTCAGGCCGCCCGGCATGGCCCGCCGAATGACATTGCGCATGAATTTGCCCTCCACGCGCGCGTAATTCGGCTCCAGCGCGAGGAAAAACGACGGGATGCCGATGGTAAACGTGCTGATGAGCGACAGCTGGATAGGCAGCAGCGGATAGGGCATGTCGATGAACAGCAGCAGGAGCGTCAGCGCGAACGAGAAAATATTCTTCACGAGGAACAGCGAGGCCGCGCGCTGGATGTTATTGATGACGCGGCGGCCCTCCGCCACGATGGCTGGCATCGCACTGAACTGGGAATTGAGCAGCACGATCTGTGCAACCTGCGAGGCAGCCTGACTGCCGGAGGCCATGGCGATTCCGCAGTTGGCATCCTTCAGCGCCAGCACGTCATTGACGCCGTCGCCCGTCATGGCGACCGTATGGCCCTGCTTTTGGAAGGCGCGGACAAGATAGCGCTTCTGCTCCGGCGTGACGCGGCCGAAGACGGTGTAATACTTGACAGCCTCCTCGAAGTCCTGCTCCGTGGAGAGGGTCATTGCATCGACATAACGATCGGCATTCTCGATGCCGGCACGGGCTGCGACCTGCGCGACCGTGATCGGGTTATCGCCCGAGATAACACGGACAGACACGCCCTGACTGGCAAAATAGCGGAACGTCTCCTGCGCGTCGGGGCGCAGCAGGTTTGACAGGAAGACAAGTGCAATGGGCGCGACGTGAGCGCTCTGCAGCGGGCCGTCGTCGAACGCCGTGTCATAGGCCGCGAGCAGCAGCACACGGCAGCCGCGCTCGGACCACGGCTCCGCCTCACTTCGGATGGAATCATAGCGGTCGCCCATGATGAATTCCGGCGCGCCGACCACATAGCGGCCATTTTCACCGAAATCGGCGCCCGACCACTTTGTGGAGGACGAGAAGGCCATGCGCTTGACGGCGCGCCAAGTCGTCTCGCCCGCAAACTGCTGGCCCATGGCGCGGGCCGTCTCGTTATCCGGCTCTTCGCCGTGGTAGAACGCTGCGAGAATTTTCTCGATATCGTCGTAGCTGAAGCGCTCGGAGTTCAGCGGATAGACGTCCGTGACCTCCATGGTCGGCTCCGTGATCGTGCCGGTCTTATCCACGCAGAGCACGTCCACATGGGCCAGCGTCTCGATGCAGTTCATATCCTGCACGAGCACGCGCTTGCGCGAGAGCTTCAGGCAGCTGGCCGCGATGGCGACGCTCGTCAGCAGGTAAAGGCCCTCCGGGATCATGCCGATCAGGGCCGAGACCGTGGATTCCACGGAGTCGCGCAGCGGCAGGCCCTGGAACACGGACAGGAAATGACGCAGGAACAGGATGATGCCGAGCGGGATGAGCGCGATGCCGACGACCGTGATGAGCTTTGTCAGGGAGAGCATCATCTCGGACTTTGTAGAGCGGACATTGCGCCGCGCCTCGGCCGCCAGCTTTGCCGCATAGCTCTCCGAGCCGACATGCGTCAGCTGCACACGGGAGTCTGCTCCCACCTGGTCCATCCGGGCCCGGCACTTGCCGGAGATGACGAAGCTGCCGGACTTCAGCGTGTCGCCCGGATTTTTCAGAATGGCATCGGCCTCGCCAGTCAGCAGAGACTCATTGACCTGCAGCTGTCCGTCGCGCACGACGGCATCCGCGCAGATCTGGTCGCCCGCCGCAAATTCCACGATGTCATCGCGGACAAGCTGATCCGTCCGCACGGAGACGCGCTGGCCGGAGCGGATGGCCTTCGCCGTTCCCGCCGCGACGAGCGTCAGCTTATCGACGGCGCGCTTAGCGCGGATCTCCTGAAAGCTGCCGACGACTGTGTTAGCCACAGCGACGAGCAGAAACATCAGATTCTTGAACGAGCCGACAAGGCACAGGCACAGCGCCAGCACCAGGAAGATCAGGTTGAAGAAGGTCAGGACATTCTCCTTGATGATCTGCCCCTCGGACTTCGTATTGGACGGCGGCATAATGTTGCTTAGGCCGTTGCTCTGCCGGAGCTTGATCTCCTGCGGAGAAAGGCCCTCTGCCGGGTCTGCCTGCAGCATCGGGATCTGGCGATAGACGCGCAGATGCGGCTGCTTGGATTTTTGTTTCATAACAGTCCCTCAAATCAGCATTTTCTCCGGTCATTATAGCACAGCTCCCGTGAAAAAGCACCCAGTCCGACAGAAATTCACAAAAAAATCACATTCCGCGTTCCCATTCGTTTTCCGAAGAAAAAATGAAAGTTCTGCTTGCATTCTGCTCGGTTTTGTGGTAAACTAATCAAGTCTGTGAATGGGCGGTCCTCTGCGGTGATGTCAACACTTGCACGAACGCCTAATAAATGAGGAGGACAAACATTATGGATCTGATGAAGGCTCTGACCAGCCAGTACATGAAGGAAGAACTGCCGCAGATGAATGTCGGCGACACCGTTCGCGTTCATGTGAAAATCAAGGAAGGCGCTCGTGAGAGAGTGCAGGTGTTCGAGGGAACGATCATTGCCCGCAAGCATGGCGGCATTGAGGAGTCCATCACCGTCCGTCGCCTGAGCTACGGCGTCGGCTGCGAGAAGGTTTTCCCCGTTCATTCTCCGAGCATCGTGAAGGTCGAGACCGTTCGCCGCGGTAAGGTCCGCCGTGCGAAGCTCTACTACCTCCGCAACCGCCTCGGCAAGGCCGCCAAGGTCAAGGAGAAGGTCTGAGTTTATCCGCAAAAACCTCTTCCGGGTCTCCGGGAGAGGTTTTTTGTATCTTTCGGCCGGTATATGGACTTGCAGCTCGGGAATACAGTGGCAGGGGGTGGTTTCTTATGCTGGCCGTATGGCTCATCATCAGCAGCATGCTGTATTCCCTGCGCCTGTCGAACGGCGGTTCCTTTCCGAAGCCGCTGACGGCGCGGGAGGAGCGGGAGT
>ERZ773187.2796-NODE-2796-length-10333-cov-6.013719_pt1 | contig 10333 bp, 10 predicted proteins | sample MGYA00511242_ERZ773187 | MGnify/ENA primary metagenome ERZ773187 (study PRJEB29015, sample SAMEA2737744) | human gut metagenome | biome: human gut; feature: human-associated habitat; material: faeces | place: China | collected 2012 ... | reverse complement strand
AGCCGAGGACAGCTTTGATATGATCTCCGGCACCAACGGTCTGTTGGGTGCAGCGGATGGCGCGTTCATCATGCAGAAGAAGCGGCGCACGGACAACACCGCACTACTGGACATCGTGGGGCGTGACCAGCCGGATCAGGAGCTGACATTGGAGTTTGACCGGGAACGCTGCGTGTGGGAGTTCCAAGGAGCCGAAACGGAACTTTGGAAGCTGCCGCCCGACCCGCTTCTGGAAGCGGTGGCAAAGATGCTCAGCCCGGAACAGCCAGAGTGGAGCGGTACGCCCACGGAGCTGCTGGAACGTCTGTCTGGTGTGAGCATACAGGCAAACATCTTGACCCGGAAGCTGAACGTGAGTGCCGACAGGCTCTACAACGATTATGGAATTCGGTACGAAAGCAGGCGCACCCATGAAGGCAGAGTAGTCAAATTGACGTTGGAAAATTCTGGGGCGTGACGATTCGTGACGGTTGTGACGGTATTTTTGCTACTATGTAAAATACCGTCACAATCGACACAACCGACACGGGATGGTGATAATGATGAAAAATGTGCAGATTTCACAGGAACTTTTCGTCGCCTTGCTGCATTATCATTTGAGCGGCGAAAATGAGTACGAAGAGGTCGTTGAGCAGGGTCTGGAGCAAAAATTGGATGCGATGCTGCGGCATGAGCTGTATGCCCAGTACAAGACAGCACCCACCGAGGAACAGCGGGAGCAGGCTCGGCAGGAGTATCTGGACAGACGAGGCGTGCCAGAAAGCTTCCGCTGGTGAGTCCCTCTATTGGCAAAGTACAGGAGCGTGTCACGCTCCTGTGAATGCAATCACGCAGGAAGGTGGTGTTGGACCGGGCAGCGGCGAAATGCAGCGAAACCCCGTCCGCAGACGGAAGCCCCCGGCAGGGCGCAAAGGCATCTTTTGATGGACGGAACGTCTGTCAAAAGTGCTTTTGCGTTACTTTCGACGAAAGTAACAAAGCCTTTGCCGTGTCCGGCACCAGTTACTTCCACAGAGAAAGGACGTGCGATTGAAAAGAACCATTTCAGCAATGCGGGGTCCCGGCTCCCTCAACCATAACCGGAGAAGTTTTACCGCAGAGAATGTAGACCCGGAGCGTAGCAGCCTGAATGTCGTGTACCGGGATGAGCCGATTCAAAGGGTATACCACGAACTGTTCGATGATGCAGTAGGTCGCTACAACGCCAAGCAGAAGCGCAAAGACCGCTGTATCAACGATTACTATGAGCACCTGCGGACAGGCAAGCAGGAAAAGCTCTTCCATGAGTTGATCGTCCAGATCGGCAACAAAGATGATATGGGCGTTCTGACCGAAAACGGAAAACTGGCAAAAGAACTACTGGACGAGTATATGCAGGGCTTCCAAGAACGGAATCCGACACTGCGGGTATTCGGGGCATTTCTCCACATGGATGAGGCCACGCCGCACCTGCATATTGACTTTGTACCCTATGTGTCCGGCTGGAAAGGCAAAGGGCTGGATACCAAGGTTTCCCTGAAGCAGGCTCTGAAGGCCTTGGGCTTTGCAGGCGGCTCCAAACGGGAATCCGAGCTGAACCAGTGGATCAACGCCGAGAAAGAGCAGCTTGCTGCCGTGATGGAGAGGCATGGCATCGAGTGGGAACAGAAAGGCACCCACGAAGAGCACCTGTCTGTGCTGGACTTCAAAAAGCAGGAGCGTAGTAAAGAGGTAGCGGCTCTGGAAGCTGCCAAGCAGGAGTGCCAGACCGACCTGACCGAGATGCAGGAGCAGCTGGAAACGGTACAGACAGCCGTAGACGCTGCCGAGCAGCGGATGCAGAAAGTGGAGCAGACCTACCAGAAGCAGAGCCAGAAGCTGAACAAGCTGGCTCCCATTATGGAAGGTTTGGAAAACCTGTCAACGCAATACTCCCAGCGGCCAGAAGAATGGGTGCCAGAAGCAGCCACATTTGAGACCGCTAAGAGCTATCGGGAGAAGAAGGCCATGCCGCTGATCCAGAAGTTGGTGAAGGTACTCTTTGCCCTCCATCGGAAGTACTGGGAGGTCAAGGATGAGCGGGATAAGTATCTGCATTTCTATCAGGACGAGAAGAAAGCTACCCATTATCTAAGCCAGCGGCTGAAAGAGGTGGAGGCTGAAAACTCTCAGCTCTATGCGATGAAACGTGATTTCAGGCGAGTCTGGAACTATTTCGGTGCCGAAAAGATGCAGCAGGTCATTGGACTTATGAGGGGGCAGGAGCAGACCGCGGATAGAAGCCAGAAGAAGAACAGGCAGAACAGCGTAGAACTGTAAGCATAGCAGACCCCCGCCAGCGGATGTTGGCGGAGGTCTGTTTTGCTTGGATGTTCGAATAATGATTGAAAGCATCACGGTAATTTGGTATACTTATTTACAAAGATGGGCGAAATTATTAAATGGTATAGTGAAATTTAAGGAGTAATATATGGGGATTAACAGAGATAAGCCTGATTTGTGGAAAAAAGATATACTTCAATCTGTTGATTTGTATAATGGATGGTTTATGGAGTTTGCCCCAAAGGCATTTAGAGATACGCGTGGAGCAACAGCGGCTAAGGTTGAGAGTGCGCTAAAAAATACCGATTGTTTAAGGGATATATCGGTGGAAATGTTGAACAATCATCCGGAGGTTTTGCCGATATTAAGAATGTCTACATGTCCTCCTATTGCAAGAGATCGGTTGGTAGGACTGGCAGGGGTGACCAAGAGTTTAGTGGAAAATATGGAAGATGCAGAGAATCCAAGAGTATCTCCTAGGATGGCAAGGGACAAACTCTCTAATGAACTTTTGAAAATTGCACAGACCATTAAAAAGATGACAGATCCGGATATTTTTGTATGGCTACCGGAAAAGAGAGAGCCCAATGAACAGGAAGTTCAACGCTCTGCTACAGTAGTGGCAGATAGATTGTGTGGGGCAATAGCAGACCCTATCATTAGAAATGCACAAGAAAAGCGCCAATTAAAGGCAATAACAAATTTTTTAAGGGACAAAGGATATAGAGAAGCAAAAGCAGGAACAAAATATAATGAAATGGAAACAGGAACATTTTCTTTTCATACAAATGTACCAGTATTGATAGCGGAAGGAACAGATGAAAAAATAAATATTCCTGTTGATGTGGTTATACTTCCCTTGAATGCTAAAAGTGGGGATTTACCTGTTTTGATTGAGGCAAAATCTGCGGGTGATTTCACAAATGTTAATAAGCGGCGCAAAGAGGAGGCTACGAAGATGCAGCAATTGAAAAATACATATGGAGTAGCTGTGTCATATAGTCTGTTTCTATGTGGGTATTTTGATTCTGGATATTTGGGGTACGAAGCAGCAGAGGGGATTGATTGGATATGGGAACACAGAATAAGCGATTTGAATCAATTGGGTATTTGAACGAAATTGAGGCGAATCGAGTTTTATTACAGTATATGACTGATAATAAAAAGAGCAGAGAAACTCGAAGAAAGCTTGGACAGTTTGCTACGCCTTATGCGTTGGCACAAGAAATTGTGACATATGGATTGAAATTGCTAAATTCAGATACCATAGATTTCTTGGAACCGGCGATTGGAACGGGAACAATCTATTCGGCATTGCTAGAGGAATGTGAGAAAACAGCGAAGCGTTTGAGAAAATCCATTGGATTTGAAATAGATGATGATTTCTTTTTCGCTGCACGAAAACTTTGGGAAAATAGTGGGATTAAAATTGAACACACTGATTTTACAGAAGCCAACTGTAATAAAAAAGTAAACTTTCTAATTAGTAATCCGCCATATGTAAGACATCAATGCATGGAAAGAGAACAAAAAGAAAGACTTTATAATAGAACAAAAAGTGAAACAGGATATGAACTTTCAGGTCTTGCAGGCTTGTACTGTTATTTTATTCTATTGTCACATAAGTGGCTCGCCCCTGGTGCTATATGTGGATGGCTTATTCCAAGTGAGTTTATGGATGTTAATTATGGAGAAGTATTGAAAGACTATTTCTTAAATACTGTTCACTTGCTTAGAATCCACAGATATGATCCACAGAATAGTAAATTTGACGATGCACTGGTTTCATCGTGTGTTGTGTGGTTTAAAAACGAAGTGAGTCCTGAAAACTATGATGTAGAACTTTCTTTTGGAGGTACCCATGAAGAACCGGATGTTGTAAAAAAGATTGATAAAATTACACTGCAAAGCCGAAGAAAATGGACTGTGCTTGTTCAAAATAAAAGTAATTATCAAGGAGAGAGTGAACCTGTATTAGGGGATTTCTTTAGAATTAAACGAGGCCTTGCTACAGGTGATAATGATTTTTTCATTTTATCTAAGAAGCAAATTGAAGCACTGGGTCTCGAATCTGAGTTTTTGGTTCCGATTTTACCTAGTCCACGATATTTAAAAGATAATGAGATTTTTAGAGATCAAAATGGGTATCCGTGTTTGGAAACACAGTACTTTTTGCTTGACTGTACACTAACAGAAACAGAATTGAAGGAGCAACATCTTAATGTTTGGAAGTATTTGGATGCGGGGAGAGATACTGTATCAAAAAAATATTTGTGCAAAAATAGGAAAGTTTGGTATTTCCAGGAGAAAAGGTCTGTGACACCTTTTTTGTGTTCATATATGGGGAGAAAAAAGGTGGACGATAGACCACCATTCAGATTTATCTTAAACCACTCAAATGCAATTGTGACGAACGCTTACTTGATGCTATACCCCAAAAATGATGTTTTAAACGTACTCGAACAATCACCAGATATTATCAATGAAATATGGGGGGCTTTATCGGACATAACAGCAAGTGATTTTGAATGCGAAAGCAGAATTTATGGTGGTGGACTAAAAAAAATTGAGCCAAGAGAATTATCTCTTGTAAGATGTTCACAGCTGGCAAAGCTTCTAGCATAAGTGATAAGTCAAAAACGCTAGTTTTGGAATCTCAACTTTATTTGCAATCGAGTTGAGTAGAGGTTGATATAGCCCAAAATGTTGCATACACTTTATACAACAGTTGTTTTCCAATCAAGATGACTGAGAGTTGTATGAAAGGTGGATGCACTTAATGATCAACCGAAATAGATACATTTTTCGAATTAATAAGAATTACTATGTATTAAATGAAAATAGCAAGGAGGATGTTACAATGTCAGTTGCATTAAATTATCAATTGTCGGTATTTGGAAAATTTACAATTACACCGACTCCCGACATAATTGTTACTCTTATGAATAAAATTAACACAGAAACCAAGGAAATATTTTTGCCGAATATTATTAATAGTCAGCAAATAGAAATTATGTCTAATAAAATCACAACTATTGCAAGTCTTGGGTTTGTTACTCAAAATCAACGGTATAGTATCGCGATACTAAATGATAGAATTGATGTTAATTATAACAAAGCGGATGATTCCAATATTGATATAGAGACGTTCTATGATTTTTCAGTTAAAGTGCTTTCTGCTGTTATGGATTACTTTGGTATAGCTTCAAATAGATTAGCTATTAATATTCAACAGGTATGTGAATTCGGTAGCTTTGAGGATTTGCGCATGTGCGGAAAAAAATTAGTTTTAGCTGCTGCATATTACAATGATAAAGAGTTTTCAGAGTGGTCTATGCGTACAAATTCTCAAGTGAATATTCCACTAGGCGAACAGCAAGAAGTCGTCAATGTCATTACTGACATTTCTTCCGGACAAGATATGACTGGGCAAAAAGCAGCATGTTTATTCCATATAGATATTAATACGGCCCCTCAGAATCAAAGCATGCGGTTTAATAAAGACTCGTTGCTGTCTTTTGTTCAAAGCGCAGAGACTATTGCTGTAAAGCTCATAGGAGACGTAGAGAGGCTGGTTGGAAATGATAAATAAGATATCACGAGAACTTTTTATTAAGTCTCGAGATGGATCGACTGTGTATTATTTGCCAGAGAGTTCATCTTTAAGGCGTGCAATTATTGAAGTTTTTGAAGAACAAGAGGACGCATCTACAAATGATAATTATCTCAAAGACCAATTGAATAAGAAAAAACAACAATCACTCTATACTAATAATTTTGGAGAGAATAAAAAATCAACAGATTTATATGGGGCAGCAATTCTTGACTATATTGCGCAATCAGAAGCTGAGGCGCGAGAGAAAATTATTTTACGGTATGCAAATGAAATACGTATACTAATTCAGCAAGACGAATTTATTGATGGTGAAGTATCTCGTTCTGAACAATATATGATTGAAGGATATGAGCAAGGACAGCTGGATTTCATAACAGAAGCGTTAATGCGTGTGTATTCATCCAATTTAGGAGAAGCGCACATACTAGAAGGAATATTGACCATGATTGCATGTGTTCCATATGAAGCTGTTTCGCCCAAAGGGCAGATTATGGCGATGGGCTTATTAACGAATAAAATACTATCTGTAAGGGATAAGGCAATTCAGTGCTTCGAGAGATGGAATTCAAAAAAGGGATTGGCTTACTTGAGGAATGTATCATGTTATCCTAAATGGCTTCAGAATTACGTTGATAAGGTTATAATGTATATCGAAAGAGATGGGATGGAATAATGGCTTTTTTGGTACGAAAGCTTGGAAAAATGGATGAGATCTTTTCTCTCCTTGACAAGACTGATGTTCAAAAAGTTTACGCCGATATACCGACAATGGAGTTTCGTTCTAAAAATGGAACCTTATCAACTTGGTATATCAATTCACTTGATGAGATTGGAAATGCAGTACTTGCAATTGCTGTTACATCTTCGGATATCACAAAAATGGATTTTATAATTATCAATACAGATATACTTACAGAGAATGCCCTTGAGTATAAACAAACATATGCTGGACAAGATATTGCCATTCCTGACCTTCAGAATACGCATTACGATATTGTAGATATTACAATTGAAAAGCTGATTAACTGTACAAAAGTATATCAAAAAATTGTGGAATTGGATCCTAATGGAGAAAAATATATTGTTCGCTATGCTGCTGGAGAAATAAAGGATATGCTAAAATGTGCAATTATGGAAAATCGCATAGATGAAAGCAAAGCTCCTAAAAAAATAAAGGAACAGTTAGACAAGTTAAAGGCGGGGTGATTTTTGAAGAGACATCATTTCTATATGGGATGGGGCTATACTGGATGCGATGTGCAAATGGAGAGAAAACTATCTGGCGGATGCAGGTAAGATGTGACCCTTAAAAGACAGTTGTATCCTGAACGTAAATACGTTATAATACTCACAGAGATTCCGCTGGTTGCGTGATACTATCCTGATACTAAAAAATCAGCAAGCCACATCTACCGCAGCAATCTCATGGAAAAGTGAACATCCAAGGATAGATGTGCTAAACAAATTCGTTTAGTAAGAATCCGGACTTACCGAGCTCGAATAATAAAAATTTGCCTTCCGGCTTTTTGAACCTCTCGAAAATAGAACAGAACAACGTATAAAAACAGCCCCGCTTTCAAGATTTTTCGTTTGAAGGCGGGGCTGTTTTCGCGTCCAAAGTAACAGAAAAGTAACACCCGAGGCAGGATCAAACCAGTATCACGGTTTCTTCTTCCCTGGGAAAGCCAGAGCTTCCAGCCGGCCCGCGACTTATGAAATCCTCTTGACAAAGTGGGAATGGGAAGTATAATAAAAATGAACATTGTTCATATTGAGGGTGACTACATGAATACGATCGTGACCTCCAAGGAAGAAATCTTAAAAAACAGCCGTGAGCTTATCCGGGAAAAGGGCTGGGCGGCAGTCAGCATCCGTTCTGTCGCCTCGGCATGCGGGGTCTCGGTCGGCTCGATCTACAACTATTATGACTCCAAGGCTGAGCTTATCAGCGCCACGGTCGAGAGCGTCTGGTGCGAAATTTTCCACCGCCCGCAGGACGAGGCCGTATTTCAGGACGTGCAGACCTGTGTCAAATGGATGTACGAGCGCATGGCCTACGGCTATGAGCAGTATCCCGGATTCTTCACACTGCACTCTCTCGGTTTTATGCAGGAGGAGAAGGCCGATGGCAAACGGCACATGCAGCGAATCTGGCACCATATCTTAAACGGTCTGTGTACGGTGCTGCAACAGGATAGCAAGATCCGTCCGGGCGCTTTTAATGGGCAATTCACCGTTGAAAAATTTGCCGATGTTCTGTTTTCGCTTATGCTGTCTGCCTTGTTGCGGCAGGACTACGACCCCGCCGCTGTGCTGGAGATCGTGCGCAGAACCTTATATTGACCGCATTTTCTTCCCACACTGCTGTGGGAATTTTATAACGTCCAAATTGAACGCTGTTCACTCAAAGGGGACGCTCATAGGAAGGTTCATCGCAGTATCCTGCTGCGGCTCGCCTGCCTTGTGTGGAGCACTGCCAGCTTCAACATCCTGCGCTTTGGATGCAGCTATGTCAGGCAAGCCTCTGATGACCGTAAAAATTAAGACGACCCTGCAAAAAATGCAGTGTTACAATCAATTTGATGTATCGACAAGGAGCGATCAACTATGCAAGCAATCGTAGAAACTGTTTTTGATGCGGTGTATCTGGTATCCGTCATCACCATCGGTATCCTGATGATCCGCGGCTGCAAGGGCAGCCACCAGTTCAAGCTGTTCGGTCTGATGGCTGTCGTTCTGGGCACCGGCGACTCGTTCCATCTGATTCCCCGTGCTCTGGCTCTATGCACCACGGGTCTTGAAAACTTTACCGTTCCCCTGGGTCTGGGGAAGTGGATCACCTCTGTGACAATGACAGTCTTTTATGTGCTGCTGTACTATGTCTGGCGTGAGCGCTACCGGGTCAAGGGCAGCAATGGCCTGGCTGCCGCCGTCTACGGTCTGGCTGCTGTGCGTGTTATCCTGTGCATGATGCCGCAGAACCAGTGGCTGAGCGACGGATCCCCGCTGTCCTGGGGCATTTACCGTAACATTCCTTTTGCACTGATGGGCCTGCTGATCATCGTGCTGTTCTACCGCAGCGCCAAGGAGCATAACGACTCGGCTTTCCGCTGGATGTGGCTGACCATTGTGCTGAGCTTCGGTTTCTACATTCCCGTTGTTCTTTGGGCCAATGCCATCCCCATGATCGGGATGCTGATGATCCCCAAGACCTGCGCCTATGTGTGGACCGTTCTCATCGGCTATTCTGCTATGAAGAAGGAATGTAAGTGATCTGCACACCGTACCGATAAAAAGCAGGGCGGTCACTTATAGCAATTCAACTTTTTAATGCAACAGCAACAACGTTGAATTGCATATCGCAAATATGCTGTTTGAATGTTGCGCTAATTTCTTGACTTGCGATAAAATGCTCTCCGCTTGCGCTCTGAGCATCCTTAGCGGAATTTGATTTTGATCTGTAAGCTGGGAAGATCTGCGGATCTTCCCAGCTTACTTTTTCACAGAGAGGGGCGCAGCGGCAGACAGGCAGCTTCTCGGGCACCCCCCTGCCGTGGGATTTCCGATTTTTCTTTGGCATTTTTGTCCAAACTTTGTTTTCTGCGCAACGTTCTAGTAAAAAACACTTGACCTTCCCCCAAGGGGATGCCCTATAATAGGGCCATAAGGAGGGAATTGCCCATGAACACCGCCCCATTTTTCTGGCTCATTGCCGCGGTCGGCTTTCTGGTGCTGGAGGGTTGTACCTTTAATATGACCTCCATCTGGTTTGCCATCGGCGCGGCCGCCGCGTTGATCAGCTGTCTGTTCACCGATCTGTTCCGGGTGCAGGCGCTGCTGTTCATCGTGGTGAGCGTGCTGTGCCTGCTGGCCTTCCGGCCGCTGGCCGCAAAACTGCGCAAAACCCACACCGCCACCAACGGCGACCGCAACCTTGGCCGGGAAGCCACCGTGCTGACCCCCGTCACCGCCGAGGAGCCCGGCCGCGTCCGGCTGGACGGCGTGGACTGGAACGCCCGCTGCGTGACCCCCGGCGACATCCTGAACCCCGGCGACCACTGCCGCGTCACCGAGATCCACAGCACCCTGCTCCTGGTGGAGCCCATTCTCACCGAAAGCCGCAAGGCCTGACCACCCTATCAACAAAGGAGATGCACTATGGTTCTGTTTTTTGTGATCCTCGCGCTGGTATTTGTTGTCCTTCTGGTGATCATCACCAACATCGTCATCGTGCCGCAGTCCAAGGTCTACGTCATCGAGCGGCTGGGCAGCTACTCCGACACCTGGTCTGCTGGCCTGCACGTCAAGATCCCGTTCATTGAGCGCATTGCCAAAAAGGTGAGCCTGAAGGAGCAGGTAGCCGACTTTCCCCCTCAGCCCGTCATCACCCGCGATAACGTGACCATGCAGATCGAC
>ERZ773187.2795-NODE-2795-length-10335-cov-14.372374_pt1 | contig 10335 bp, 6 predicted proteins | sample MGYA00511242_ERZ773187 | MGnify/ENA primary metagenome ERZ773187 (study PRJEB29015, sample SAMEA2737744) | human gut metagenome | biome: human gut; feature: human-associated habitat; material: faeces | place: China | collected 2012 ... | reverse complement strand
TCTGGTCTGGTCGAGAAAATCCAGGTAACGGGTAGTGAAGGTGAACTGGGTATTTTCCCGGGTCACGCACCGCTGCTCACCGCCATTAAGCCTGGTATGATCCGCATCGTTAAACAGTTCGGTCATGAAGAGTTTATCTATCTGTCCGGCGGCATTCTTGAAGTGCAGCCTGGTAGCGTGACCGTTCTGGCTGATACCGCTATTCGTGGCCAGGATCTCGACGAAGCGCGAGCTCTGGAATCGAAACGTAAAGCGGAAGAGCACATTAAGAGCTCTCATGGTGACGTGGATTACGCACAGGCATCTGCGGAGCTGGCCAAAGCGATCGCGAAACTGCGTGTTATCGAGTTGACCAAAAAAGCGATGTAACACCGGCTTGAAAAGTGAAAAGCCAGTCTGGTATCCAGGCTGGCTTTTTTTTATGGTTTCGTTTCGGTAAAAATGAAAATGAAATGACGTTTTATTATTTTGTGATTTACATCACAAAAATGTTGATCGGTTAAAAAATGAGGCGTAGACTCCTTTTTTGTGAAGTGTGTCACAAAATAAACCTCAATAATTCAGGATGCCATCATGAAACTGATCAACAAAATCATCGCTCTCTTCAGCAACATGAACGTCTCTTTCGGTACGTTCAACCACTAATCTGCTGAATGCCGAGTGGCGCTGCGCTTACCGTTGTGTGATAAGCGATGCGCCATCTGGCAGCGCCTCACCCACGCTGTTCACGCTTTTTCCCTTCTCAATAAAGTAGTTCGTCTCATCGATATTACCCACCACTGCATCGTCATATTGCCCCGGCTGTGTGCGCACTGACTTGTTACCTTTGAATACTCCCTGTGTTGACGCATCGCCGTAAGGACTTGGGCGGAAGATAAAGTTGAATCGGTGGTTATCAACGGCCAGGTTATTCTCTACCACTAACTGGCCCGGGTTGAAGTTATCGGTAAATCCATCCAGATGATTCCCTTCCGCTTTACTGTTACGAATCTCGTGTGCCACCGGCTGCCCTTCCCCGCCGAGCTTAAAGCCATTGCTGGTGTTATTGCGGGCAATTGAATTCTCGATCACCACAACGCCATTAGCCCCGTCTTCGATTTTATTAAACAGGTCAAAGCCGTCGTCGATATTGTCGTGGGAATAGCAGTTTTCCAGGCGATTCCCCTCTCCGACCCGCATTTTCACGGCAAAGCCATCAGCATTGATTTTGCCCGGATCTTCATTGGCAAAAGATTCCGCGTTGACGACCCGGTTATAGCTGGCCCAAAGCGGACGGCCAATCTTTTCCGGGGAAGAGATTTGAATGCCGGTGTCGTCGTTACGGTATGCCGTGACCCCTTCAATCAGGTTGTGGCTACCCTGTATGCGCAGGCTTTTAGCGGTAACATCAATCCCTTTGATATGCCAGTAGCTGGCGTCTACAAGCAGCCCGTGCAGAACGGCTTTACCCTCCGCCTCGAGCGTCTTCACCTGCTCAGCGCTGCCGCTGGCGGAGAGTGGAATTTCACTACGGGGGTAGTCACCCGCGGCAAGCGTAATCTTGCCGCCAGGGGCGAGCAGGCTGATGGCGGTGGCTAAATCCATTGGCGAGGCGAGCGTTCCTTTCCCGTCAGCTTTGCCCTCCGGTGCGACATAGAGATGTGAAGCCTCGATGCCGGTGACCTTCTCAACGGAGAAGCGCTGCTCTACGGCTTCGCCACGGGTGGGGGTGAGGGTGAGGCTGAATAGGTTATTCTCTTTTAGGGTCGCTGGCGCGGAGTACATCTCTCCGGCTTTAACCGGTTTTTCGTTACCGATCACCACTTCGTTCTGGCGCAGGGTAAAAGCACCGTCATAGTTGGCTCGGGCCTGCACCTGATAGTGCTCTTGTACGCTTTTGCTGGCCGAAAGGATCTGCACGACTACCGGCTGCGCTTTGGCCTGCCAGGGCTTACTGGCGACGCTATGCGCAGCGGAAGTGGTCAGCGAGGCATTGGATACGGTAATTTTGGCATTACGCGAGGCAAAAAAGCCGACGTAATAGTGGTCCTGATTCTGTACCGAGATCAGGTCTGCGCGCGGAACACTTTTACTCACCCATTCGTCGCTACCGACAGGTGACCAGGCGGTGATAAAGCCGTCGTTAGTACGTTGTAGCTTCAGGCGAAACTCTGGCGTCTGGTTGAGATCGACCTCCTCTTTATAGCTCTGTTTCACAATGGCCGCACCGGCATTTCCCCAGGGCTGCGAGATCCCCTCGCGGGTGATTGCCTGAAGCTTTATCCGATGATGATCTTTTTTATCCTGCGTCATAATGGCATTCATGACCAGGTTTGAGGCGGCCGGAAATTCTTCATAGCCCTCTTTCAGCGGTTGCTGGCGGGGCACACCAATAACATCACGCACCAGCAGGCCAGCACCCTCCTGCGCGGCGGGTTTTGCGCCATTCTCCGGCCCAAACTGATCAACTCTCACCGTCGCCTGCAGAGTAAAGTTTTCGCTGGTGGGAAGCTCAGTGTAGAAAAAGGTGAGTCCATCATGGGAATTGGCAATTTTGCCGCCCCGGCTCTCAATCACAACGGGTTTAGACAGATCAGCGGCATCCTCCGGCTCGAGAATTTTACCATCGATAGTGACATCATTAACGCCCACCTTTTCCGGCAAAACATTCGAGGAGAAATTGACGTCTGTGGACTGGCCGAACGCAATTGCTCGCCAGACCTGCGGCTGCTCCGCCGCGTTAACAGCACAGGCGCTGCAGATCATTAAGGCCAGAGGTAATTTATAATTCATTTTTATTCTCCTGAGTGATAATTGAGCGCCATTATCATCAGGATGAAACGCCGTTTCTTTTTTCTTTGTCACATTATTGGATAATTAAAACGATGTTTTGTTTTTGACCGATCTTTATTTTTGCGGCGAAAAAATAGCTAACCTGTTGTGTGAACAAGAGAGTTCCAGTAATGACGCTATTTTCCGGACGAAAAGTGATTTACTCTGCCCTGAAAAGTATCTTCAAATAGCCCGTATTGACTGATGTTGTGCGTTTTACCGCCGCTCCATTTTTTGGCGCAAAATATGTAGAATTTTCAACGTCAAAGGGTTTTACTTCTCACTCAAATTACAGTCAGGACGTGTATGTTGAACAATGCGATGAGCGTGGTCATCCTTGCCGCTGGTAAAGGCACCCGCATGTATTCCGATCTTCCGAAGGTGCTGCATACCCTTGCAGGGAAAGCGATGGTGCAGCATGTCATTGATGCCGCTAACGAAATGGGTGCCGACCAGGTTCATCTTGTTTACGGTCACGGCGCCGATATGCTGAAACAGACCCTCAGTGACGACAAACTGAACTGGGTGTTGCAGGCAGAGCAGCTGGGAACCGGCCATGCGATGCAGCAGGCTGCGCCGTTCTTTGCTGACGACGAAGATATCCTGATGCTTTACGGCGACGTGCCGCTGATTTCCGTTGAGACTCTTACCCGCCTGCGTGATGCTAAACCGCAGGGCGGCATTGGCCTCCTTACCGTTAAGCTTGATGATCCAACCGGCTACGGCCGCATCACCCGCGAAAACGGCACTGTCACCGGTATTGTTGAACATAAAGATGCCACAGAAGCGCAGCGTAAAATTCAGGAAATCAATACCGGTATCCTGATTGCCAACGGCGCGGATATGAAGCGCTGGCTATCGAAGCTGAACAATAATAACGCCCAGGGTGAGTTCTACATCACCGATATCATTGCGCTGGCGCATCAGGAAGGCCGCGAAATCGCCGCCGTCCACCCGGATCGTTTAAGTGAAGTGGAGGGCGTGAACAACCGCCTGCAACTCTCCCGCCTGGAACGCGTTTATCAGGCTGAGCAGGCTGAAAAGCTGCTGCTCGCAGGCGTTATGCTGCGCGACCCTTCGCGTTTCGATCTGCGCGGTGAACTGAACCACGGGCGCGACGTTGAAATTGATACTAACGTTATTCTGGAAGGGAAGGTCACTCTCGGCCATCGCGTTAAAATTGGCGCAGGCTGCGTGATCAAAAACAGCGTGATTGGCGACGACTGTGAAATCAGCCCGTACAGCGTGGTGGAAGATGCCAACCTGGCCGCTGCCTGCACCATCGGGCCGTTTGCACGTCTGCGCCCTGGTGCGGAGCTGCTGGAAGGCGCCCACGTGGGTAACTTCGTTGAAATGAAAAAGGCGCGCCTGGGCAAAGGCTCCAAGGCGGGCCATTTGACCTATCTGGGCGATGCGGAAATTGGCGATAACGTCAATATCGGCGCGGGTACCATCACCTGTAACTATGATGGCGCCAATAAATTCAAAACCATCATCGGCGACGACGTATTTGTAGGCTCGGATTCACAGCTGGTCGCGCCGGTGACCATTGGCAAAGGCGTGACCATTGCCGCCGGTACCACGGTAACCCGCGATGTAGCGGATGACGAACTGGTATTAAGCCGCGTGCCACAGGTGCACAAAAAGGGCTGGAAACGCCCGGTGAAGAAAAAGTAATTACTCCGCATTTTAACCCTCTCTCCTCAGGGGAGAGGGATGATTCGATGCGGTGTGTCGGGTGAGGAGATAAATATATATCCCCCCCAATAGCAGTACTTATAACAATAACCCCACTCTCTACAAGGCTCGGGGCGCCCGTAAAACGGGCAACAACAGGTCAGCGACAACGCATGGCATAACGCCATAATCAGGAAATTTAACTATGTGTGGAATTGTTGGCGCAGTCGCGCAGCGTGATATTGCTGAAATCCTTCTCGAAGGATTACGTCGTCTGGAATACCGTGGTTACGACTCTGCCGGTCTGGCGGTGGTCGATGCAGAAGGTCACATGACCCGTCTGCGCCGCCTCGGTAAAGTACAAATGCTGGCACAGGCCGCGGAAGAACATCCGCTGCATGGCGGCACAGGCATTGCTCACACCCGTTGGGCGACCCACGGCGAGCCCTCTGAAGGCAATGCGCACCCGCATGTCTCTGAACATATCGTGGTGGTGCATAACGGCATCATTGAAAACCACGAACCGCTGCGTGAAGAGCTGAAAGCGCGCGGTTATACCTTCGTCTCTGAAACTGACACCGAAGTCATTGCCCACCTGGTACATTGGGAACTGGCACAGGGCGGTACGCTGCGTGAAGCGGTACTGCGCGCTATTCCTCAACTGCGTGGCGCTTATGGCACGGTGATCATGGATTCCCGCGATCCGTCCACGCTGCTGGCGGCTCGCTCCGGCAGCCCGATGGTTATCGGCCTGGGCATGGGTGAAAACTTCATTGCTTCCGACCAGCTGGCCCTGTTGCCGGTGACACGTCGCTTTATCTTCCTTGAAGAGGGTGACATCGCGGAAGTGACACGCCGTAGCGTGACCGTATTCGATACTAAAGGCGTTCAGGTTGAACGCGCTGAGATCGAATCTAACCTGCAGTATGACGCGGGCGACAAGGGCGCGTATCGTCACTACATGCAGAAAGAGATCTACGAGCAGCCAAACGCCATCAAAAACACTCTGACCGGGCGTATCAGCCACGGTGAAGTGGATCTGAGCGAACTGGGGGCCAATGCCAATGAGATGCTGGCGAAAGTTGAGCATATCCAGATCGTGGCCTGCGGGACCTCTTACAACTCCGGTATGGTTTCTCGCTACTGGTTCGAATCGCTGGCCGGTGTGCCTTGTGATGTGGAGATCGCTTCCGAATTCCGCTATCGCAAATCGGCCGTACGCAAAAACAGCCTGATGATCACCCTGTCTCAGTCCGGTGAGACCGCCGATACACTCGCGGCGCTGCGCCTGTCGAAAGAGCTGGGCTATCTCGGTTCGCTGGCAATCTGCAACGTGCCGGGCTCGTCCCTGGTGCGTGAATCCGATCTGGCGCTGATGACCAAAGCGGGTACCGAAATCGGCGTGGCCTCTACCAAGGCCTTTACCACTCAGCTGACCGTTCTGCTGATGCTGGTGGCGAAACTGGCGCGTCTGAAAGGCCAGGATGCTTCTGTTGAGCACGACATCGTTCACGGTCTGCAGGCGTTGCCGAGCCGTATCGAGCAGATGCTGTCGCAGGACAAGCGTATCGAAGCGCTGGCTGAAGATTTCTCCGACAAACATCACGCACTGTTCCTGGGGCGTGGCGATCAGTATCCCATTGCGCTGGAAGGTGCATTGAAGCTGAAAGAGATCTCCTACATCCACGCAGAAGCCTACGCAGCAGGCGAGCTGAAACACGGTCCGCTGGCGCTGATTGATGCTGATATGCCGGTTATCGTTGTCGCACCTAACAATGAACTGCTGGAAAAACTGAAGTCCAACATCGAAGAAGTGCGCGCCCGTGGTGGCCAGCTGTATGTCTTCGCCGATCAGGATGCCGGTTTTGTGAGTAACGACAACATGCACATCATTGAGATGCCGCATGTGGAAGAGGTCATTGCACCTATCTTCTACACCGTGCCGCTGCAGCTTCTGTCTTATCACGTCGCGCTGATTAAAGGCACCGACGTTGACCAGCCACGTAACCTGGCGAAGTCGGTTACTGTCGAGTAATACCTCCAGGCTCCACCTTCGGGTGGAGCTTTTCTCCCCGTTTTTTTCTTCTTGTGATGGTGACAACCTGTCATCTTCAGCTATTTTTTGAGTGTCATAGAAAGAAAATTTTTCTGCAATCTTACTGTCAAAAAACCCGTCAAATTACTGATAATAAAGAGTTATCTGTTTTAGATTAAAGTGAAATTTTCACTGTAATAAAACTGTCATAATTCGGACATTTATCTGTCACCTGTTTGTCCTATTTTGCTCCTCGTAGCCACTAAACAACGATTTACCAAAATCTTGCAGGAGACATTATGAAAGTTATGCGTACCACTGTCGCAACTGTTGTCGCCGCGACCTTATCGATGAGCGCGTTCTCTGTGTTCGCAGAGGCAAGCCTGACTGGTGCTGGTGCAACCTTCCCTGCGCCGGTGTATGCCAAATGGGCTGATACTTACCAGAAAGAGACTGGTAATAAGGTGAACTACCAGGGTATCGGCTCCTCCGGTGGCGTTAAACAAATTACCGCGAATACCGTTGATTTCGGCGCATCAGACGCTCCGCTGTCTGATGAGAAACTGAACCAGGAAGGTCTGTTCCAGTTCCCGACCGTTATCGGCGGTGTTGTGCTGGCCGTGAATATCCCGGGCCTGAAGTCTGGCGAGCTGGTGCTGGATGGTAAAACGCTGGGTGATATCTACCTCGGCAAAATCAAAAAATGGGATGACGAAGCCATCACTAAACTGAACCCAGGCGTGAAACTGCCTTCGCAGAACATCGCTGTGGTTCGTCGTGCTGACGGTTCCGGTACCTCCTTCGTCTTCACCAGCTACCTGGCGAAAGTGAACGAAGAGTGGAAATCCAAAGTAGGTTCTGGCTCTACCGTGAACTGGCCGACCGGTCTTGGCGGTAAAGGTAACGACGGTATCGCCGCGTTCGTACAGCGTCTGCCAGGCTCAATCGGCTACGTAGAGTACGCTTACGCGAAGCAGAACAACCTGGCTTACACCAAGCTGGTTTCTGCTGACGGCAAACCGGTGAGCCCGACCGAAGAGACCTTTGCTAACGCAGCAAAAGGCGCTGACTGGAGCAAATCCTTCGCACAGGATCTGACAAACCAGAAAGGTGACGAAGCCTGGCCAATCACCTCCACGACCTTCATCCTGGTTCATAAAGATCAGAAGAAACCTGAACAAGGCACAGAAGTGCTGAAGTTCTTCGACTGGGCATACAAAAACGGCGGCAAACAGGCTAATGACCTGGATTACGCCAGCCTGCCGGACAGCGTGGTTGAGCAGATTCGTGCTGCATGGAAAACTAACGTGAAAGATAGCAGCGGTAAAGCGCTGTACTAACAGGATATTTTTGACGAAGATGGCGGGGGCGCAAGCGCCCGCCACCTTTCGTGAAACGACGTTAACAGAAGAGTAATTTATGGCTGCAACCAAGCCTGCTTTTAATCCTCCGGGAAAAAAAGGCGACATGATCTTCAGCGCGCTAGTAAAACTGGCTGCGCTGATTGTGCTATTGCTGCTGGGCGGCATTATCGTGTCTCTGATTTTCTCCTCCTGGCCGAGCATTCAGAAATTCGGTTTCTCCTTCCTGTGGACCAAAGAGTGGGATGCGCCAAACGAAGTCTTTGGTGCGCTGGTACCCATTTACGGTACCCTGGTGACCTCGCTCATTGCCCTGCTGATTGCGGTTCCGGTGAGTTTTGGTATCGCCCTGTTCCTGACGGAGCTGGCACCAGGCTGGCTGCGACGTCCGCTTGGTATCGCCATTGAACTGCTGGCGGCCATTCCGAGTATCGTATACGGCATGTGGGGCCTGTTTATCTTTGCGCCGCTGTTCGCCACATACTTCCAGGAGCCGGTAGGGAATGTGCTCTCTGCCATTCCGTTTGTAGGCGCGCTGTTCTCTGGCCCGGCGTTCGGTATCGGTATTCTTGCTGCAGGCGTGATCCTCGCCATCATGATTATTCCGTACATTGCGGCGGTTATGCGCGATGTCTTCGAACAAACCCCGGTGATGATGAAAGAGTCGGCCTACGGGATCGGCTGTACTACCTGGGAAGTTATCTGGCGCATCGTTCTTCCGTTCACCAAAAATGGGGTGATCGGGGGCATCATGTTGGGCCTGGGGCGTGCGCTGGGCGAAACCATGGCGGTGACCTTTATCATTGGTAACACCTACCAGCTCGATAGCGTCTCACTTTATATGCCGGGTAACAGCATTACTTCTGCGCTGGCGAACGAATTCGCCGAAGCGGAATCGGGGCTGCACGTTGCGGCGCTGATGGAACTGGGTCTGATTCTGTTTGTTATCACCTTCATTGTTCTGGCGATTTCTAAGCTGATGATTATGCGTCTCGCTAAAAATGAGGGGGCACGCTAATGGCGACTCTCGAAATGCAAAACACCGCTGAGCTGGCGGAATCCCGCCGCAAAATGCAGGCCAGACGCCGCACGAAGAACCGCATTGCGCTGACGCTCTCCATGGGGACGATGGCATTCGGTCTGTTCTGGCTGGTCTGGATTCTTTTCTCCACCGTGGTACGCGGTATCGATGGAATGTCGCTGGCGCTGTTCACCGAGATGACGCCGCCGCCGAATACGGCGGGCGGGGGGCTGGCAAACGCCCTGGCGGGCAGTGGCCTGCTGATCCTCTGGGCGACGGTCTTTGGTACGCCGCTGGGCATCATGGCGGGGATTTATCTGGCGGAGTACGGCCGTAAATCCTGGCTGGCTGAAGTCATTCGCTTCATCAATGACATCCTGCTGTCTGCGCCCTCTATCGTCGTCGGTCTGTTTGTTTATACCGTGGTGGTGGCACAGATGGAGCACTTCTCCGGCTGGGCTGGCGTGATTGCGCTGGCGCTGCTGCAGGTGCCTATCGTCATTCGAACCACCGAGAACATGTTGAAACTGGTGCCGGACAGCCTGCGTGAAGCGGCTTACGCGCTGGGAACGCCAAAGTGGAAAATGATCTCCGCGATTACGTTGAAAGCGTCTGTCTCCGGGATCATGACCGGTATCCTGCTGGCCGTTGCCCGTATCGCCGGTGAAACCGCCCCGCTGCTGTTTACGTCTCTCTCCAACCAGTTCTGGAGCACGGACATGATGCAGCCGATCGCCAACCTGCCGGTGACGATCTTTAAATTTGCGATGAGCCCATTCGCGGAATGGCAGCAGCTGGCCTGGGCCGGGGTGCTGATCATCACCCTTTGCGTACTGTTGCTGAACATTCTGGCGCGCGTCATTTTCGCGAAGAAGAAACACGGTTAAATTTTTACGGCGCGGCAGCTCGCGGCGCCGAATGAGGAAATGAGTCAATGAGTATGGTTGATACTGCCCCGGGTAAGATTCAGGTTCGTGATTTGAACTTCTACTACGGCAAATTCCATGCACTGAAGAATATCAACCTGGATATCGCCAAGAACCAGGTTACGGCATTCATCGGTCCGTCTGGCTGTGGGAAATCCACGTTGCTGCGTACCTTTAACAAGATGTATTCGCTCTACCCAGAGCAGCGCGCTGAAGGCGAAATTATCCTGGACGGCGAAAACATCCTGACGCATGCCCAGGATATCGCCCTGCTGCGCGCGAAAGTGGGCATGGTATTCCAGAAGCCGACCCCGTTCCCGATGTCGATTTATGACAACATCGCCTTTGGCGTGCGCCTGTTTGAGAAACTCTCCCGTGCCGATATGGACGAGCGTGTGCAGTGGGCCTTGACCAAGGCCGCATTGTGGAACGAAACCAAAGATAAGTTGCACCAGAGCGGGTACTCTCTCTCCGGTGGTCAGCAGCAGCGTCTGTGCATTGCGC
>ERZ773187.2790-NODE-2790-length-10341-cov-8.271242_pt1 | contig 10341 bp, 8 predicted proteins | sample MGYA00511242_ERZ773187 | MGnify/ENA primary metagenome ERZ773187 (study PRJEB29015, sample SAMEA2737744) | human gut metagenome | biome: human gut; feature: human-associated habitat; material: faeces | place: China | collected 2012 ... | reverse complement strand
GCAGCAGCGCAACCCCGCCGCGCGCAAAGCGCTCCGCCGACGCCATGGCCCAGACCGTCGGCAGCTCGAACACCACGTCCGCCCCGCAGCGCAGCGCCATCTCCGCGCGGGCGCGCTTTTCGGCGACGGCGGGCTCGCCCCGCTGGACGAAGTTGCCGCTCATGACGCACACCACGGGTAGGCTATAGCACCGCTTCAGCTCGCGCAGCAGCCACGCGTGGCCCAGATGAAACGGATTCCACTCGCATATCATACCAAGAGCAGCCATCCAATTTCCCCCGCATTTCGTTACAAAATGATTGCAATTTTTTACCATTTTGTCAGTTTTTCATCCATAGTCATTCGCTTACTTTGAAAAATCGTCAAAATATAGATGATTTATTATTGTACCATACTTTCCCGCCGCGCGCAACTTTACAAAAAAATTGCGGGGCCTGCCTGAGTGTGGACAGACCCCGCGGGGAAAATCAATATGTCATTTACTGGGCGGCCTGCTCGTCGGCGGCGTCGACCGCGGCCATGTGCTCAAGCATGCGGACAACCATGTTGCTGTAGCCCCACTCGTTGTCGTACCACGCGATCAGCTTGACGAAGTCGTGGTCGAGCATAATGCCGGCCGTCTCGTCGAAGATGCAGGGGCAGGGGCTGCCGATCAGGTCGGTGGAAACCACCTGATCGCGCGTATAGCCGATGATGCCGTTCATGTACGTCTGGGACGCGTGCTGGATCTCATAGCAGATGTCGGCATAGGAGGCCGTGCGGCTCAGGCGCGCGGTCAGGTCGACCACGGACACGTCCGCCGTGGGCACGCGGAAGGCCATACCGGTCATCTTGCCCTTCAGGGAGGGGATAACGCGGCCGACGGCCTTGGCCGCGCCGGTGGAGGTGGGGATGATGTTGTTCAGGATGGAACGGCCCGTACGCCAGTCGCTGCCGCCGCGGCTGTCGACCGCCTTCTGCTTGGCGGTGGAGGCATGGATGGTGGACATGAGGGACTGCTCGATGCCGAACTCCTTGTGGATGACATAGGCGAGCGGGGCCAGACAGTTCGTCGTGCAGCTGGCGTTGGAGACAACGCGCATGTCCGCGCGGTACTCGTCGCTGTTGACGCCGAAGACAAAGGTCGGAGTCGCGTCGTCCTTGGCGGGCGCGGTGAGGATAACCTTCTTCGCGCCGCCCTTGAAGTGGCGGCTGGCCTTGTCGGTGGTGTTGTTGGCGCCGGTGGACTCGATGATGTACTCCGCGCCGCACTGGCTCCAGTCGATCATCGCGGCATCGGACTCGCTGTAGACCTTGATGTGGCGGCCGTTGACGACGAGGTCGCCGCCGGCGTGCTCCACGGTGCCGGGGAAGTTGCGGAACACGGAGTCATACTTGAGCAGATAGACCATATAGTCGATGTCTGCCTTGCGCAGGTTCACGCCGCAGACCTCAAACTCCTCCGGGCGCTGCGACAGAATGCGCAGGATGACGCGTCCGATACGACCGAAGCCGTTGATACCGATTTTGATCATAAGACAAATTTCCTTCCTTTTTTCAAAAACATTTTCCTCCCGCCCGAGGCGGTCTCTCTGTAACTTGTTCCATATACATTATATCAGGAAGAAACTTTTTGTCTGCTATCTTTTGCGAAAATGGTTCACGAATTTCGATGGCCGCGCGCGTTCATTTTGAATATATATCACAAAAAAATTCAAAATTCACGCCAGTTATTCCATACATTTGAAACATTTTAAATCGCAAGACATGTCAATATCCGACCGCCGCGTCCATATACGTATCCGGCTTATACAAGGGGGTAAGTTTCGTCCGGAGAGCATCCATGCTCTCCGCCGCGCCCACATCGACAAGCGCCTGCATCGTCTCGGTGCAGTCCTCAGGGAGCTCACCGATACAGAGACTGTAATCGTCACTGCCCTCCAGATCGAGCTGCACCACCAACACATGGCGGTCGTCCAGCCGGCTGAAATCATAGTGGTTGTGCCCCTGCGCAATGTCGCGCAGCAGCGCCCCGTAGATCTCGCCCGCCTGCGCGGCGGTCAGCTGCATCGCGTCGCCCGTCCTGTCCAGACTGAGATAGCCGCCGCGCCACGAGCCGGTATGGCGGCTCGTAATCAGACTCTTCTCGCGCACCTCCCCGGTATTGAAGACCGTCTCCAGTGCGTCCTCGAACTCCCCCGCCAGGTTGAGCTGATAGGCACGCGTGAGCGTGCTGCCGTCCGTGAGCGTATAGCGCAGGGTGATGTAGGCGGAGTTCTCCGGGTCGTCCTCGTCCGGGCGCAGGGTGATGATCTCGCGGTGAAGCGCGATCACCGTCTCAATCGTCTCCGGCTCGGTACAGTTGACCGCACTGAGGCCCAGACTGCCGCGCAGCTGCACCTGTGTCACAGCCGACACGTCCGGCACGCGCGCGGCATAGCCGAGCACGTCGAACCTCGCGCCGGCGCACACGAGCGCGAGCAGCACGCACACGAGCCCCGCCCCCGGCAGGCTGCGCCGCAGCACCCGCAGCGACTTGCGCACGAGCATCTCGGCGGCGTAATAGCACAGCGCGCCCATGAGCACCGTGCTCACAAGCAGGCCGACCCAGCGGCCCGTCTCGCTCTCCATACGCCAGCCCAGCACGAGCTGGTAGAGCCCCAGCCCCAGCGCCAGTCCGCCGAGCAGACCCGTACCGTAGCGGAAGACCGGGCGCATCCACGGGAACGCTGCGGGATCGGCGGCGGATTCGCTCTTGCGGCGGCGGTAGAGCAGGTACGTCAGCGCCAGCAGCGCCGCGCCGGCAGTCGTGTAGATCCCAACGGCGTGCACCGCGTCCGCCGGGAACTGCACCTGCCACGGGTACGGCGCCGCGTCGCTGCGCTCCACGCCGCAGGTGCCGAAGCGCTTCACGAGGTTCACCACGGGCGTCAGCCAGTAGACAAAGGGCGCGAAGTCGTCGTCCCCGGCGTAGCCATAGCAGAAAAGGCCGCCCAGCGTGCGCACAAGCCCCGCCGCCGCGATGACCGCGAAGTTCACCACCGCGTAGATCGCCGGGATGGCCAGGAGCCACCCCGTCACCATCGCACAGAGCAGCCCCAGCGCGAGGAAAAACAGCGACAGCCCGCAATGCACCAGCAGCCACGCCCCGAGCGCGCCCCACGCGACGCCGCCGTAGTACGCCTGTACCGGGATGCTTACCAGCACCGCGAGCAGCGCCGGGACGTTCAGCATCAGCCAGCCGACGAGTGTGTGCGTCGCGAGCAGCGTCCCGCGCCGGACCGGGAGCGCGTGCAGCAGCCCCACGGCGCGCGGGCTCATCAGATAGCCCATGAGCGCCATCGCCAGCACGCAGCCGAACACGAACAGCGCCCCGGCGAGCGTGGGATAGCTGCCGATGATGATCTGCGCTGCGCGCAGGGCGGGCGTCATCTCCTCGGGCATCCACATGCTCGAGGACCAGAGGTTCACCGGCAGGCCCACGAGCCACACGCAGGTATAGATAAACGCAATCGGCCAGTGCCGCCGCAGGTCGCTGCGGGCGGTGGTCTTGTCAAAGAATGATGTCGCGGACCGCATAGTCGGCACCTCCCATCTCATAGATAAAGATCTCCTCGAGCGTCAGCGGGATCGCCTCGAGCAGGATCGGATGCGTCAGCTCCCGCATCCGGCGGCAGATCTCCTCGCGGTTGCCGCGCAGGATGTAGGTATAGACCCGGCCGAGGACGGATCTGTGCAGAATCTGCAGCTCGGCGGGCAGGCGCGGCTCCTCCGCCGTCTCATAGGCCACCTGCAGCTTCACCGTATTGTCCTGCAGGTCGGAGAGACTGCGCTCGAGCAGCACCTTTCCCTTGTTCATGATGCCCACATGGTCGCAGACGTCCTCCAGCTCGCGCAGGTTGTGGCTCGAGACGAGGACGGTCAGCCCGCGCTCCTCCACATCGCCGAGCAGGAGCGACCAGACCTGCCGCCGCATGACGGGATCCAGCCCGTCGACCGGCTCGTCGAGGATGAGTACCTCCGGCATACAGCTCATCGTCAGCCAGAAGGCCGCCTGCTTCTGCATGCCCTTGCTCATGCGGCGCAGCATCTGCTTTTCGGGCAGTGGGAACGCCTCGCGGAGCTTATTGTACCGCTCCCAACTGAACGTCGGGTACAGTCCCGCGTAAAAGCCCGCCATCTCGCGGATGCTCGACTGCGGAAAGTAGTACCAGTCATCGGCGATGGCGGCCACGCGCCGCTTGACGGCAGGATTTTCATAGACCGGCTCGCCGCCGAGCAGCAGCTCACCGCTGTCCGGGCGGTATACGCCCGTCAGATGGCGGATGAGCGTGGACTTGCCCGCGCCGTTCGGCCCGACCAGCCCGTACACCGCCCCCGCCGGGGCCGTGAGCGTCGCGCCGTCGAGCGCGCGGCAGCCGTCAAAGGTTTTTACAACGTTCTTTGCCTCAAGCATGGTGTTCCCCCTCCTTCCAAAGCGCCGCCAGCTCCTCCAGCGTGAAGCCGAGACTGCGCAGCTCCTCCAGCATCGGCCGCAGCCGCTCGCACAGCTCGCCGCACCGACGCCGGTTCTGCTCACCGCCCTCCGCCACGAACGTTCCGCGGCCGGACACGGAGTAGACGTACCCCTCCTGCTCCAGCTGGGCATAGGCCCGCTGGATGGTGTTGGGGTTGATCGCCAGCTCCATGGCCAGGCTCCGCACCGACGGCAGCTGCTCCCCCGGCTGCATCACGCCCGTGACCATCAGGCGGCGCAGGCCGTCGCGAACCTGTTCGTAGATGGGGCGGCTGTCGCGATAGTCCAGTCGAATCATCGCTCCTGCCTCCCTTTTCAGTGTACTATCTATGTTAGTACGCTCAATATAGCATAGTTATACATTCTCTGTCAAGCCGGGATCTTCCGACCATAAGAAAATAGAGGATTTCCAAAGGAAATCCTTTATTCATTAAAAGTCTCACAGAGTTCGCGGCCGCAGGCCGCGAAAAAGATCCGATCCGTTTTTCGCGGCGGCGTGTACGTCGCGAAAAACGCTTTGCGCGGAGAGAGCGTGTTCTGTCCGCTTACAGCGGACAGAACACGCGGTTCGGAGCGAATCCCCTCTAACAAATGAAGGAGGATTTCCCAAGGGAAATCCTCCTTCATTTGTTACGGTAGGTAGTTCAGCGGGTTGACGAACGTGCCGTTCTTCTTCACGCCGAAGTGGCAGTGGTTGCCGCTGGAGATGCCGGTCGAGCCCATGCGGGCGACCTGCTGGCCCTTATAGACCTTTTCCCCGACGGATGCGACGAGCGAGCTGTTGTGCCCGTAGTACGTCTCATAGCCGTTGCCGTGGTCGATGATGATCAGATAGCCGTATCCGCTCATCCAGCCGGCATACGTCACCGTGCCGCCGTCGGCGGCGAGGATGGGCGTGCCGTAGGAGTTGCCGATGTCGATGCCCTTGTGATACGTCGAGGCTCCGGCGATGCCGGTGTTGCGGTAGCCGAAGCGGGAGCTGATGCGCCCGCTGCACGGCCAGCGGAACGAGCCGGTCGGCAGCCACGTCGGGCGCTCCATCGTGCCGCGCGCCTGCAGTTCGGCCACGGGCTCGGACAGCGTGACGGAGGCGACGACCTCACGGTTTGTCTCCTCGCCGTTGATATAGGTCACGTTCGCCGTGACATCGGCCTTGCCGTATACACCCGCGGAGAGCACACGTGTATCGCCGACATAGAGCGAGGAGTCGTCCTGATACTCAACCTCATACGGAATATCCTGCACACCGCTCTGCCGCTCCACATCCACCACCGTGAGGTAGGGAACGGCGTTGCTGATGGTCAGCTGATCGCCGACGTGAATTTTGTCCACATCATAGCCCGGGTTGAGCGCAAGCAACTCGTTAATCAGCATGCCGTGGTCATTTGCAATCTGGCCCCAAACGTCGCCCGCCTGCACCGTATAGATCTCCTCGCCCTGCTTCGTGTCGTTGAGGAGCTCGGCGATGTAGCCGAGGTTCATCATATACTCTTTTTTGACATATTCGTGCCGGATCTCGATCTGCTCCTTGAAATAGCAGTCGACGGTGTTCTCGGTGACGTAGCCGTTCTTGAGCTGCTGCAGCAGCTCCTCGAGCGCACCGGAGAAGGTCGTCGCAGCGGTCAGCTCGCCGTCGACATAGAGGGCGTACCCCTCGTCGACAAGGCCGACCTGATCGGTCAGGTGGTCGAGGAAGTCCGCGCGGCTCGTGAGCTGCTTGCGCGGGACGACCCGCGTCTTCGTCTGGAGCCGCGAGGTATCGAGCGTATACGCCGCGTCGCCCACCGTCTGGCGCGTGACGCTCTCGAGCTGGGAGACGGAGCGGCGGACGACGCTGCGCCCCGAAACCGTCCCGAGGTCAACGCCGTCATAGCTGACGGATGTGCCGACCGTGTACAGCGAGAGCACGATCGCGACGGCCGCGACGGCCACGGCGCTCCCGAGAAAGACCGCCGGGTGCAGCCGGAGCTTGTCGACGCGCGCCTGCAGGCGGGCGCTGAGGTGGATCCGGAACTTCCGCCGGTGCATCCACTTCTCACGCAGCGCCGAGCCGAGCCGCGGCAGGCTGCCGATGCCCAGCAGGAACAGCTGCGCCGCCGGGTGATCCGACTCCGGGAACTGGTGCGCCTTCTTCGCGTAGCTCAGCTGCTTCGCCTTTGCGCGCAGCGTGCGCAGCCGGGCCGCAAGGCGCGCGACCGCGCCCTGAATGTCGAGACTGAACCGGCCGGGGTGCTCCTCGAGCTCCCAGCGCCAGTCCTTGATTTTCTGTTGACACCGCCGCCAGAGGGAGGGCTTTTGCGTCTGCTGCTCCGGCGTGGGGTTCTTGTTTTCTTGCATGGTGTATATACCGCCTGAAAGGTTACAAATTCGTTACAGAGTAATGATACCCGCTTTTCGGAAGTCCGTCAAGCGCTATTTGGCGTTTTCGGTCAATTTTTACTGCACATATAGAAAAGACGTCCCCGTCCGCCCATTCTCGCAGAATTCCGGCCGGATGGGGCAAAAAGTGATTTACTTTTCGTATAAAGTGCGATATAATTTACTTCCTGTATATAGAAAACAAGAGTTGGGTGAACACTATGGCTACTGATTTTTCCCGCACACTGAGCCTGCTGCGGCAGGAAAAGGGCATCTCCCAGCGCAAGGCCGCCGGTGAGATGGGCATCAGCCAGGCACTGCTGAGCCACTATGAAAACGGCATCCGTGAGCCGGGTCTGGCGTTCGTGGTGAAGGCCTGCGACTATTACCATGTCTCGGCGGACTATCTGCTCGGGCGGACGCTCAGCCGCGACGGCGCGATCATCGGCGCGGACAACCTGTATGACTCGACGGGCGAAAAGGGGACTCTCAAGGGCAGCATCCTCGCGACACTGCAGAAAAAGCTCGTCGTGAACACGGCGAACGTCCTGTTTGACCTCCTCGGCAAGACCGGCAGCCGTCAGGCCATCAACGCCGCGGGCGACTATCTGAGTGCGGCGCTCTATCAGCTGCTGCGCCAGCTCTACCGCCGCTGCGGCGGCAACGAGGACTTCTTCGCCGTCTCCGCCGGCGACTTCGACGCCGGGCTCGCCGCGGCCGACATGCAGCGAAGCGCCGTACACTATCTGCGCGCACTCGGCGAGGCGGAAAAGCTCCCCGAGGTCACGGCCGAGAGCATCACGACCGGCTACCCCGGCCTCGGCCAGAGTGTGGCGCAGGTGTTCCACAACACGGACGAGCGCTGCAAGACGCTGTGAGATCTGCTGCGCGCCGCCTGGCGCAGGCTTTTATTTAGATTCAGGAGGGTTCCTATATGTTCGACCAATCCCATATCCGCAACTTTTCCATCATCGCGCACATCGACCACGGCAAGTCCACGCTGGCGGACCGCCTGCTCGAAAAGTGCAACGCCGTGAGCGCGCGCGAGATGGAGAGCCAGCTGCTCGACAACATGGATCTCGAGCGCGAGCGCGGCATCACCATCAAGTCCCGCGCCGTGCAGATTTTCTATACCGCGCAGGACGGGGAGCAGTACGCGCTCAACCTGATCGACACCCCCGGCCACGTCGACTTCAACTATGAGGTCTCCCGCTCGCTCGCCGCGTGCGAGGGCGCGGTGCTCGTCGTGGACGCGACGCAGGGCGTCGAGGCGCAGACGCTCGCCAACACCTACCTCGCAATGGAGCACGACCTCGAGATCCTGCCCGTGTTCAACAAGATCGACCTCCCCGCCGCCGACCCGCTCAAGGCCAAGCAGGAGGTCGAGGACATCATCGGCCTGCCCGCGATGGACGCGCCGGAGATCTCCGCCAAGCTCGGCATCAACATCGACGCCGTGCTCGAGGACATCGTGCAGAACGTCCCCGCGCCGGACGGCGAAGCGAATGCCCCGCTGCAGGCGCTGGTGTTCGACAGCCAGTATGACCCGTATGTGGGCGTGGTCGTCTACTTCCGCATCAAGCAGGGCACCATCCGCAAAGGGCAGACCATCCGCATGATGGCGACCGGCGCGGAGTATACCATCCTCGACTGCGGCTACCTAAAGCCCCTCGGCAACGAGCCGACGGACGCGCTGCAAGCCGGTGAGGTGGGCTATTTCACCGCGAGCATCAAAAACGTGAAGGACACCCGTGTCGGCGACACGATCACCGACGCCGAGCGCCCCGCCGCCGAGCCGCTGCCGGGCTACCGACCCGCGCAGCCGATGGTCTACTGCGGCATCTATACTGAGGACGGCAGCAAGTACCCCGACCTGCGCGACGCGCTCGAAAAACTCCAACTCAACGATGCCTCGCTCACCTTCGAGCCGGAGTCGTCCGTGGCGCTGGGTTTCGGCTTCCGCTGCGGCTTTCTCGGGATGCTGCACATGGAGATCATTCAGGAGCGGCTCGAGCGCGAGTTCAATCTCGACCTCGTGACGACGCTCCCGAGCGTCATCTACCACGTCTATAAGTCCGACGGCACGCTCGTCAAGGTCGATAACCCCCACAACTACCCCGACCCCGGCACGATCGAGCACGCCGAGGAACCGTATGTCAAGGTCTCCATCATCACGCCGCAGGACTTCGTCGGCAACATCATGCCCATGTGCCAGGACCGCCGCGGCGAGTTCAAGGACATGCAGTATCTCGACACACACCTCGTGGAGCTGCACTATCAGATGCCGCTCAACGAGATCATCTACGACTTCTTCGACACGCTCAAGGCCAACACGAAGGGCTACGCCAGTCTCGACTATGAGCTCTCCGGCTACCGCACGAGCGACCTCGTGAAGGTCGACCTGCTCTTAAACGGCGACGGCGTCGACGCGCTGAGCTTCATCGCCCACCGCGACAAGGCCTATCCCCGCGCGCGCCGCCTGTGCGAGAAGCTGAAGGAGAACATCCCCCGCCAGCTCTTTGAGGTGCCGATCCAGGCCGCCATCGGCGGGCGCATCATCGCGCGCGAGACGGTGAAGGCCATGCGCAAGGACGTGCTCGCCAAGTGCTACGGCGGCGACATCACCCGTAAGCGCAAGTTGCTCGAAAAGCAGAAGGCTGGCAAGAAGCGCATGAAGATGCTCGGCCATGTGGAGGTGCCGCAGGAGGCGTTCATCGCAGCCCTGTCCACCGGCGAGGACTCCAACGACCGCGACACCAAAGACAAGATTCGTGCCGCTCAGAAGACCGAGGGCTAGTGTTCGAGGTCTACATCCACGTCCCGTTCTGCTTGCGGCGCTGCGGTTACTGCGACTTCAACACCTACACGGCTACGGATCTTGGTGCGGGGGCCTCGCGCGGCAACTATGCCAATATGGTCATTCGGGAAATGAAATTGACCAAGCAGTGGCAGCTCGATCACGGCATCGCGGAGCCGCCGGTCTCCACCGTGTTCTTCGGCGGCGGCACCCCCACAATTCTCGCCGCCCGCGATCTGGTCGCCATGCTCGATGCCGTCCGCAAGATCTGGGGCATCGCGCCCGACGCGGAAATCACTACCGAAGCCAATCCGTTGATGCGCTACGTCAACAACGCCAACGGCCGGATGCCCGTCATCCTTCGTTCCGACGATGAGAGCCGCTGGCTCAGTCCCGCGCTGTCCGATGCGCAGATCGCCGCACTGCTCAAGCCTTATCCGGAGCAGGAGCTGCACAGCGAACCCGTGCGGTGCGACTTCATGCACGAAGTCGCTGCCGATCCGGGCATACTCGTACCCGCTTAGACGGGCGCAGCAAAAAAGGGAAGTCCGAAGACTTCCCTTTTCTTTTGCCGCGGCTGCCGGGTCATACTTTCTCCTTGATCCGGTTCGCCGCCTGCGTCGCAGTCTCTTTTACCTTGTGCGCGGCTTTGGTCATGCCCTCTTTGGTCGCGTTCTTGACTTTCGTGCCG
>ERZ773187.2772-NODE-2772-length-10402-cov-4.151928_pt1 | contig 10402 bp, 9 predicted proteins | sample MGYA00511242_ERZ773187 | MGnify/ENA primary metagenome ERZ773187 (study PRJEB29015, sample SAMEA2737744) | human gut metagenome | biome: human gut; feature: human-associated habitat; material: faeces | place: China | collected 2012 ... | reverse complement strand
GCCGGGGCAGCAGATTGTACTGCTGGAAGATGAAGCCCAGCATCTCGTTGCGGACCGAGGCCAGCTCGTTGCGGTTCATTTTGCCCACGTCCCGGCCGTTGAGCCGGTACACCCCGTGGGTAGGCACGTCCAGACAGCCGATGATGTTCATGCAGGTGGACTTGCCGGAGCCGGACTGGCCCACGATGGCCACGAACTCGCCTTTGTCGATCTTCATGGTAATGTGGTCTGCGGCCTTTACCGTGGTGTCGCCCATCTGGTAATACTTGCAGACCTCTTCAAATTCGATCAGAGCGCTCATGCATTCCTCCGTGTCAGGTCAGGATCACGCCGTCGGCCTCGCCGATCACTTCGCCGTCATTTCCGGCGTCCACCGGCTCGTCAACGGCCGGTTCCTCGGTCACGGTGCTTTCTGCACCTTCCCCATCGGCCGTGCCGTCGGTGGTCTCGCCGCCCGTCGTGTCGGTGGTGCCGTCGGTCGTGTACTCATAACCGCCGTTGTCGTAATAGGTATCGCTGCTCACCGAGCTGGGGTCGTAGCCCACGGTGTCCTGCGCGGTCAGGCCGCTGACAACCTGGGTGTAATCGCTGTCACTGACGCCCAGCTTGACCTTGACGTACACAAAGCCGTCCGGTGCGACCATGTCCGGGTCTGCGTTGACCGCACTGGGAGAGTCCTGGGTCACCAGCACATAGCTGCCGCGCACCACGGCTGCGTTGGGCACCGCCAGTGCGTTCTTGGCCTGGGCCACCACGATCTCCGCGTTGGCGTTCATGCCGGGGCGCAGGCCGTCGGTCTCGTCGATGCGCACGGTGACCGGGTAGGTGGTGGTGCCGCCGCTGGTGTCGCCCTTCATGGACACGCGGGTCACAACGCCCTCATAGGTCCTGTCCTGCACGGCGTCGGCGGTGACCTGCACGGTCTGCCCCACCGACAGGCTGCTGACCTGCAGCTCGTCCACATTGATGGTCATTTCCAGGTAGCTCAGATCGTAGATGGTGCACAGGTCGCTGCCGGTGCTCAGGGCATCGCCCACCTTGGCGGCCTTTTCGATGATGGTGCCGCTGATGGGCGAGGTGATGGTGTAGTTGTTCATGGTGTCCTGGGTGCTCTGCATGGACAGCTCGGCCCCACGCAGGGTCTCGGAGGCGGACTGGATGGACTCGCTCAGGTCGTCACCGCTGATCTGCAGCACGATGTCGTCCTTGTTCACGCTGTCGCCCTCGCGTGCATGGATGGCGGTGACCGTACCGGCGGCCAGCGTCGTCAGGGTGCGCTCGGCCTGATACTGGAAGGTGGCCGCGCCGATGGAGCTCACGCCGTTCACGGTAGCGGTGGCCGCCTGGGCGGTGGTCAGGCCGCCCGCGTTGCGCACCGAGATGGTCACGGTGCGGGTGAGCAGGTTGCCGGTGCTCAGGGCATCGGTGCCGGTGACGGCGGTAACGGTGCCGGTCATGGTCTCAAAGGTACCGTCCAGCGTCACGTCCGCGCTCTGCCCCACCGAGAAACCGGCTGCGTCTGCCGCCGGGAACTCCAGTGCCAGTGTCATCTTGGAGTTGTCGCGGATCACGGCCACTTCCTGGCCGCTGGTCACCTCGTCGCCCTTGGCGACCTTCAGGCTGCTCACGACACCGGCCACTTCCGCGCGCACATACTGGCGGTCCACCGTCTTGTCGTAGTTGCGCTGGGCCTGCTGCAGGGTGATGCCCGCCTTCTCCACCTTGGTGGTAGCGTCGGAGGAGTCCACGGTGTAGAGCACATCGCCCTCTTCCACGTTGTCGCCTTCCTCAAAGCTGCAGGTCAGCACCTTGCCGGACACCAGCGACTTGACATTATAAGTATTCGCCGGCTTCAGGGTGCCGGTGCCGCTCAGGGCATTGACGAGGTCCCGCTGTTCCGGCGCGGTCTCCACATAGCTGGTATCCACGCTGGCAGGCTTGTCGGCCTTGGGCTTGAGCAGCCACACACCGCCCAGCACGGCCACGCAGGCCACCGGGACCAGCCACTTCCAGTTCTTTTTCAGGAACCCGGCCGCTCCGGCACCGGCCATTCTCCCCGTCTGCGGCGCTCCCGCAGCGTTCTGCTCGGTTTTCTTTTTCATAGATCCTCCTAAAAATGAGCAGGCGGCACTCCCGCCTGCAGGCATCCGGTTTACGGTTCAGTTGATTGTAGTGTAGCGCATTTTTGGGCAATACACAAGCGTCCAAATTTCGTACATCCATCTTTTCAACAAAATTTAACAAAGCCGGGGCACACCCGCAGGCATGCTCCGGCTTTTCCGGATTTTCTTCGGTTTTATACGCGCACCATATCGGGGGTGATCTCTGCCAGACTGTGAGCGCCGCACATCTGCATGGTGTCGGCCAGTTCCCCGGCCAGCTTGTCGATGTAGCACTTCACGCCTTCCTCGCCGCCGCCGTACACGGCCGTGACAAAGGGGCGGCAGATCAGCACGCCATCGGCGCCCAGGGCCAGTGCCTTGAACACATCCACACCGGTGCGGATGCCGCCGTCCACCAGGATCTTCACGCCGGTGCCCTTGAGGTCTGCAGCGATCTCCGGCAGGACTTCAGCGGTGGCGGGGCACTGGTCCAGCACACGGCCGCCGTGGTTGGACACCACGATGGCGGCGGCACCGGCCTCCCTGGCCTTCAAAGCACCCTTGACGGTCATCACACCCTTGACGATGAAGGGCCGCTCGGCCAGCTTCACGATCTCGGCCAGCTCTTCCACGCTCTTGCTGCCGGCCGGCGGGGTCATGTTCTTGAGGAAGGGCAGGCCTGCCGCATCCACGTCCATGGCCACGGCAAAGCAGCCGCTGGCCTTGGCCTGGGCCATCTTCTCCCGGATGGTGTCGATGTTCCAGGGCTTGATGGTGGGCACACCGCAGCCGCCCGCCGCACCGATGGCCTTGGTGGCCATCTCCATCACGGTGGGGTTGGTGCCGTCACCGGTAAAGGCGGCAATGCCGTTCTCGGCGCAGGCGCGTACCAGCACGTCGTTATAGGTCATATCGGTGTAGGTCTCGGAGTAGTGCAGATTCACCGCACCCACCGGGCCTGCAAAGAAGGGGTATTTGAACTGCTTGCCAAACAGTTCAAGCGTGGTATCCGGGGTGCCGCCCTCACACAGGGTGTCCATGTTCACCCGGATGTCCGCCCACTTATTATAGTTGCGGATCGCCGTGTCGCCCACGCCCTTGGCACCGGGGCCGGGGATCTGGTTTTTGCAGGCCACGCCGTTGCACACCGGGCAGGCCTTGCAATACTTGCCGATATTCTGCCGGGCATTGCTCAAAACGTCTGAATAATCCATTGTGATCGTCCTCCTATTTCCATTCCAATCCCTGCGAAATTTCCCATTTCGCACACTCTCTGCCCTCATCATAGTCCTGTTTGGGGCTTGCGTCAAGAGGATTTATCGGGCAGCGGCATTTCCTTCAGAATTTCTTCTTCGAGCCTGTGTCATTTTTTGATTTTCTGAATTTTTTTCAAAAAAATCCTTGACAAAAGTGCTTCTTTCAGGTATTATAGTGGAGCGCTGAGGGCCACGGCCCGAAACGCTGAAAACCGAAGATGTGGAAAGATGGCTGAGTTGGTCTAAGGCGCACGACTGGAAATCGTGTAACGTGTCAAAAGCGTTCTGGGGTTCGAATCCCCATCTTTCCGCCAAAATGCCCGGAACCGATGGTTCCGGGTTTTTGTTTTATCGGTCAGCGGGCCTGCCCTCTTCGTCCGCTTCGCAGACCGTTCTCCCAAAGGGAGAGCCCTTGGCAGACCGGGCAATTCCCCGCTTTTTACAAAAGCAGCCGGGCTCCGCGTTCGCGGGCAGCGGCTGCAAACAATGAGGCAGTTGAATATGCGTGTTGTGATCGCCATGCCGCGGATGAGCACCGACCCGGAGCCGACCGTGGCACAATCCAAATACATTGAAAGTCTGGCCCGCGCCGGAGCCGGGATGCGCTGGGTCGATCTGAGCGACCCCGAACAGGCAGTGCAGGACGCCCTGACCTGCGACGGCCTGCTGCTGCCCGGCGGCGGCGACATGGATCCGAAGTTCTACGGGCAGGCGCGCATCCCCGCCTGCGGCGAGCCGAATCTTCTCCGCGACGCAGCCGAGCCGCTGCTGCTGCGCGCCTTTCTGGCCGCAGACAAACCGGTGCTGGGCATCTGCCGGGGCATCCAGGTCATGAATGCCGCGCTGGGCGGCGACCTGTATCAGGACATCAAGCCCTTCGAGCATCTGCCGCACAACGACCACTGGGCCAAAGTCCACACCGTCACCGTCCGCCGGGGCACCCTGCTTTCCCGCATTTTGGGGCAGGACACCGTGCTCGTCAACAGCCAGCACCATCAGGCCGTGGACCGGGTCGCCCCCGGCTTCACCCTCGCCGCGCTGAGCGAGGACGGCATCGTGGAAGCCATCGAAAAGCCGGACGCAAGGTTCTGCCTCGGCGTCCAGTGGCACCCGGAGTGGCTCAGCGATGCAGACCCCGCCATGCAGGGCCTGTTCGATGCGTTCGTGAACGCCTGCTCGAAATAAAGGAGGTTTTTCCATGACTGCTCCCAAAAACAACAAGCGGGGCCGTGCCGCTCTTGTGGTGGTTCTCTGCCTGCTGGCGCTCTGCCTGGCGGCAGCAGGCACGGTGTACGGCCTGCTGTCCCGCAAGGTCAAGGCCATTCAGGCCGGGGCAGACTTTGATTTCCACTACACCGTTACCTCCACAGCCTCCCGGACGCCTGCGCTGTACGGGGTGCTGGAACAGGTCGGGGCCACGCAGGGCACTGTCTCCGGCCAGTATGCGCCCGGCAGATTTCAGTTCACGCTGACCTCTCAGAAGAACAATTCCGCCTTCACGCGGGTATACATCGACGCGAACGAGACGCTGTACGACGCCGGGCAGCTCTACACCTACCTGCGCGGAGAGATCGTGGCTGCGGCCCCTCTGGCCGGGCTGGTGCTGCCCAACTGGTCCATGGGCAGCTACATCTCCCAGACCCAGCTGGCTTCCCTGCTGGGCGTGGAGCTTTCCGCCGTGGAGATGCAGGACATGACGAACCTGACGCTGGGTCTTGGAGCCCTGCAAAAGGTCACACCCGCCGGGGCGCTGGACGGCTACACCTACTACCAGCTGCCCGCCGGGGAGACCGACCTCACCTGCATCGTCGGCCTGCCGCTGAAGGAATTGTTCTCCGGCACGACGCCGCTCCACATCCTGCTGACCATTCCCGAACACGCAGTGAACGTCTCGCTCAGCGGCACCGTCACCGCCGCTGAGACTGCCGTGGTGGCCCCCACCTCCCGGATGAGCGACACCGATGTGGACAACTTCGTCCAGCTCCGTCAGGCGCTGGAAAAATTTGCAGAAGTGCTTCAGAAAGCCGCCTCTTAAACAGCAAGAGCTGCTGCACCCGCCGTGCAGCAGCTCTTGCTTTCTCTTTTTATCGGTCCAGGATGCGGCCGTCGATGGAGAAGGTCACCACCTGCCAGGGAATGAACTTGCCGCTGTTCTTCAGGGCCGTCACGGCAGCGTGTTCGAGGCCGCCGCAGCAGGGCACCTCCATGCGCAGCACCGTCACGCTCCGGATCTCGTTCTGGGAGAGGATGGCCGTCAGCTTCTCGCTGTACTCCACGGCGTCCAGCTTGGGGCATCCGATGAGGGTGATCCTGCCCTGCATGAACTCCTGATGGATGTTTGCATAGGCGTAGGCCGTGCAGTCTGCCGCGATGAGCAGCTTTGCCCCGTTGAAGTAGGGCGCGTTCACAGGCACGAGCTTGATCTGGCAGGGCCACTGGCCCAGCTGGGAGGGCATCGCGGCGCCTGCCGCAGAGGCCGGGGCCGCTTTGCGGTCGAACTGGTGCATCTGGTGGCCGGGGCAGCCGGAGTGTGCCGGGGCAGCAGCGGCAGCGGCCTTTTTCTGCTTGTTCTCCAGCACGGCCTGCTCGTCGTACGCCGCAGCCTCGCGCTCTTCAAAGGTGATGGCACCGGTGGGGCAGCCGGGCAGGCAGTCGCCAAAGCCGTCGCAGTAATCGTCCCGCATGAGTTTGGCCTTGCCGTTGACCAGGCCGATGGCCCCTTCGTGGCAGGCCGTGACACACGCACCGCAGCCATTGCACTTTTCCTCGTCTATGTGAATGATTTTCCGAATCATAAGGGAATCCTCCTTGCTTTTTCTGTGCACAGTATACTATAATGACAGCAAAGATTCGGTTGTTATAACCACCAAGAGGGATTTTTATGGATTATCACTCGATTTTTCTGTTCCAGGGCCTGACCGAGGCCGACATCGACCAGATGGAACGCAGCCGCTGCCTGCGGCGGAAAGCCTTTGCCCGCCGCCAGACCATCTTTCGCACCGGCGACACCGTGCATGAGATCGGCATCGTGCTGCGGGGTGCCGTCCACATCGAGAGCATCGACCTCTGGGGCAGCAAAAGCATCCTCAGCGAGGTGGGCGAGGGGCAGGCCTTTGCCGAGACCTATGCGTTCTGCGGAGAGCCGCTGATGGTGGATGTCCTCGCGGCGGCAGACTGCGAGGTGCTGTTTCTGGACACGGCTGCCCTTTCCCGCCCCCACGCCGAACACAGCTGGCAGGACCGCCTGCTGCGGAACCTGCTCCGTGTCTCCATGAAAAAGAACCTTGCCCTCTCCCGCCGCATCCTCTGCACCGCCCCCAAGACCGTGCGGGGGCGGCTGCTGACCTACCTGTCCGGTCAGGCCGTCCAGGCGGGCGGCATGGAGTTCGACCTTCCCTTCAACCGCCAGCAGCTGGCCGACTACCTCAACCTTGACCGCAGCGCCCTCTCCAAGGAGCTGTGCCGGATGCGGGACGAAGGGCTGCTCACCTTCCGCAAGAACCATTTCGTGCTCCGGCAGCTGCCGGAGCTGCTGTGAGTGCCAGGTGCAGAAAAACGCGCAGAGCCGCTTCCCTGCTTCGGGAAACACGCTCTGCGCGTTTGTATGATGTTCGGTCTTACTGGCCCATGTCCGCGTGTTCCTGAAGCCACTTGCCGCCTTCGCCCTTTCCGGTCACCTGGCTGTAGGTCACGTTCGTCAGCTCTTTGATCATCGCATCTTTTTCTTCTTTGTACTCTTTTTCCGCAGCATCTGCAATGCTCTGGTCGTAACCATTTTCCCGCAGGTATTGGCGCAGCTCCGTGACGATCTCCTGGAATTCCTTGTCGCATTCGCTCTGCAGTTTGGTCAATTCCATCGTCTTCCCCAGCACGATGGAGACCTTTAACGCCAGATTCCGTTCTTCCACGGGGTGTTCCATATATTCACTATATGCACTGCTTGCGGTCTGATACAGTTTTTTGCTGCTGCGTTTTTGCAGGTTCTGGAGCCGCCGCACATACGCATTGACCTTTGCATCCGTGGTCTCCGTTGTATGCGAGCTGCCAGACGAGGCCGACGTCGAAGACGAAGAGGACGCCGCATGAGACGAAGCGGCCGAATGCGAGGACGATGCCGCGTGGGACGACGCTGCCGAATGTGCAGCGGGCTTCGAAGAAGCGGCGTGGCTCGAAGCCGTCGACGAAGCCGCCGGATGCGCTGTGGGCTTCGAAGAAGCGGCGTGGCTCGAAGCCGCCGACGAAGCGGCTGCTTCGGACGAGGACGCACTTGCGTCCCCGCTCTCTGCGCTGCTGTCCGCTTCTTCCGAGGATGCGTCCGGCTCCTCTTCCGGCTGCGGCTCCGGCACACTGGCTGAGGCTGCGGCACTGGCCGCACTGGAGGACACCGGCGCTTCTGCCTGCGCTTCCGAACTGCTGGCCGCAGCGCTGGCCACAGCCTCGTCGGTGGAGTCTGCGTTTGCGATGTGCAGTGCGAGCGGCACCGCTGCAATAAGAAGCAGCGCAAGGGCTGCGACCAACTGTTTTGTGTGTTTCTGCATCTTCTATCAGACGCTCCCTTCCCCTGAAATTTCCCGCAGGAAGCTGCAAAGTGTCTCAAGCATACCATTTTGCACCCCGGAACACAACCCCTAAATCGTGAAATTTCTGTTTGATTTTCGTTTTGGGCCGGTCTGCCCGGCGTCCGGCGGCGACCGAACGCGGAACGCTCCCGTTTGCGTCAGGCCTGCTGAATGGCTTCCACCAGCTCCAGCTCTTCGCCGCAGTACCGGGCATAGAGCGGCTGGACCAGTGTGCGGAATGCTTCCAGTTCCTCCTCTGAGAGGGTGATCTCCCGGCAGCCGGCGGCCAGCACACTTTGGCGGGCGCGGGCCTCTTCCTCGGTCCAGAGCTGGCGCTCATACTGAGCGGACTCCCTGGCGCACTGCCGGAGGATGGACTGATATTCCTCCGGCAGTTGGGCCCAGGTGCGGCCGGAGGCCAGCTGTACCTCCGGCACCCGGCTGTGCTCATCCACGGTATAATACGGAGCGACCTTGTAATGGTCCATCCGGTAGTAGGCGGGCCAGTTATTCTCGGCTGCGTCGATCTTCCCGGTCTGGAAGGCCGAATAGACATCGCTGTAAGCAAAAGTCACCGGCTGTGACCCCAGCAGCTTCATCATATCCAGGACGATCTGGCTGTCCTGCACACGGACGGTCGTTCCGGCCAGGTCGTTCAGGCTGCGGATGGGCTGCTTCGCATAAAACGAGCGGGCACCGGCATCGTACCAGCTCAGGCCCACAAGCTCCCTCCGAGTGAACTCCTGCAAAAAGTCCTCGCCCAGTGCCCCATCCAGCACCCGCCACATGTGGGCGGCATCGCGGTAGAGATACGGGAGCTGCAGCACATTCAGCTTGGGCAGGTCGTCTGCCGCAATGGCCAGCGAGAGGCGGGCAAAGTCCACCCCGCCCATTGCGAGCTGCTCCCAGATCTCCTGTTCCGTGCCGTATTCGGCATCGCTGTGCACCTGGATAACCACCCTGCCGCCGGTGCGCTCCTGCACGAGCTGCGCAAAGCGCTCAGCTCCTTGGGTGGTGGGGTATCCGGCCGGCTGATTGTCTGCATAGGTCAGCACAAACTCCGGCGTGACCGGTTCCGTCTTCTCTGCGCCGCAGCCTGCCAGCAGCCCTGCCAGACAGAGAGCCAGAAATGCGCGTCGCTCCATCTCCTATCACCTCGGTCTTTAGTATAATACAGCCCGACCTGCCGATGCAAGAGCAAAGAGAAAGGCGGCACCCGAATTGCAGATGGGTGCCGCCTTTCTCCATTCGGAGAAGATATGAAATGAGATGAGATGAGTGAAACGCACGTTTACGCCAGACCGGTCAGCTGCGGCAGAGCCATGGACACGGCCGGGAAATAGGTAACCAGCAGCAGACCGGCGATGATGGCCACATAATACATCAGCATGTAGGGCATGACCTTTTCCAGCGAGGTGCGGCCCACCTTGATGCCGACAAACAGTGCGTTGCCGACCGGCGGGGTGATGTTGCCGATGCACAGATTGTAGACGAGGATCATGCCGAACTGGATGGTGCTCATACCGAAGCTCTGGCAGATGGGCAGGAACAGCGGAGTGAAGATCAGGATGGCCGGGGTGACGTCCATGAAGGTGCCGGATACCAGCAGGATGACGTTCATAATGAGCAGGATGATGTACTTGTTGTTCGTCAGGCCCAGCAGCAGCGCTGCGACCGTGTCAGGGATCTGCAAAAAGGCCATGACCCAGCCCAGGATGTTGGAGACGCCGACCAGAAAGACGACCATGCCGGACATCTTGGCGGAATCCACAATGATCTTCCACAGGCTCTTGAGGTTGATGGAGCGGTAGCAGAAAGCCAAAATCAGGGAGTAGACGACCGCAATGGCCGAGCCTTCGGTGGCCGAGAAGACGCCGCCCACGATGCCGCCGATGACCACGATGATGAGGGAGAGCGAAGGAAGCGCCCGCAGGGTGCAGATGCCCAGATTCTTCCAATCGAACCTGCCGGGGGTGCCTTTATAGCCCAGCTTGACGGCCAGCAGCACACCGACGACGCAGCAGCAGACAGCCCAGATGATGCCGGGGATGTAACCGGCCATGAACAGGGCAGCGACCGAGGTGCCGCCGGAGGCCAGCGAGTACGTAATGAGGGCGTTGGACGGCGGGATCAGCAGGCCGGAGCAGGCTGAAGCGGAGTTGGTGGCGGCGGTAACGGCGGGGTCATAGCCCTGCTCCTCGGCACCGTCGCGGATCATGGAGCCGACCGCAGCAGCGGCGGCCGAAGCCGAACCGGAAATGGCACCGAACAGCGCATTGGTGCCGATGTTAGTCACCAGCAGAGCGCCGGGCAGCTTGCCCAGAATGGACATCACGAAATCGACCAGACGCTTGGCGATGCCGCCCTGGTTCATGATGTTGCCCGCCAGAATGAAGAACGGGATGGCCGTCAGGCTGAACTTGCTCATGCCCACGAACGTGCGCTGGGCGGCCGTCAGCACGGCAACGTTCAGGTCAATGGACGA
>ERZ773187.2767-NODE-2767-length-10415-cov-8.595367_pt1 | contig 10415 bp, 9 predicted proteins | sample MGYA00511242_ERZ773187 | MGnify/ENA primary metagenome ERZ773187 (study PRJEB29015, sample SAMEA2737744) | human gut metagenome | biome: human gut; feature: human-associated habitat; material: faeces | place: China | collected 2012 ... | reverse complement strand
TCTGCTCCAGCCAGGAGGAGTAGTTGCCTTCCCACGGAATACCTTCGCCGCGGTCAAGCTCAAGGATCCAGCCGGCGACGTTATCGAGGAAGTAGCGGTCGTGGGTAATTGCCACGACGGTGCCTTCGAAATCGTGCAGGAAGCGTTCCAGCCACGCCACGGACTCTGCATCCAGGTGGTTAGTCGGTTCGTCGAGCAGCAGCATGTCTGGTTTTTCCAGCAGCAGGCGGCACAGTGCGACGCGGCGGCGCTCACCGCCGGACAGATTGGCGATTTTCGCGTCCCAGTCCGGCAGACGCAGGGCATCCGCCGCGCGCTCAAGCTGGACGTTCAGGTTATGGCCATCGTGCGCCTGGATAATCTCTTCGAACTTGCCCTGCTGAGCGGCGAGCTTGTCGAAGTCGGCATCCGGCTCCGCGTATTTGGCGTACACCTCGTCCAGGCCTTTCAGCGCATTGACCACTTCGGCCACCGCTTCTTCAACCGACTCACGTACGGTCTGCTCCGGATTGAGCTGCGGCTCCTGCGGCAGATAGCCGATTTTCAGGCCCGGCTGCGGACGCGCTTCGCCTTCGATATCGGTATCGATGCCGGCCATAATACGCAGCAGGGTAGACTTACCGGCGCCGTTGAGACCGAGAACGCCGATTTTTGCGCCAGGGAAAAAGCTCAGGGAGATATTTTTCAGAATATGACGTTTCGGCGGAACCACTTTGCCGACACGATGCATGGTATAAACGAATTGAGCCACGTTGGACTTCGCCTCTTTTATATACTCTTCATCCCTCAGGCTCGCTTGATGCAGCCAGAATGATTTTGAGTAGGGTAGTGAATAGTTTTCAAAGGCGAAGTGTAGCCTTTTTCGCGCTTTAATCCCAGCGAGGCGATGGGATTCACAAAAGCGTAAAAAAATGTCCGGGACGTGGCGCGATTCGCGTTGTCTGATTAGCATATCTACGTAATACCTGAAATTTTTGCCCGCGGCATGATGCTGCTGTGGTGTACCTGAATAGAGGAAGAGCTTGTGGAAAAAGCCAAAACTGTGACGTGGCGTCTTCTGGCCGCCGGCGTAAGTCTGCTGACGTTAAGCCAACTGGCGCATGCGGATTCACTGGATGAACAGCGCAGCCGCTATGCTCAAATTAAACAGGCGTGGGACAGTCGACAAATGGACGTCGTCAATCAGCTGATGCCCACCCTGACGACCTATCCGCTCTATCCTTATCTCCAGTACCGGCAGATTACCGACGATCTGATGAACCAGCCGGCGCTGGTGGTGACCAACTTTATCGCCGCCAACCCGACGCTGCCCCCCGCGCGCTCGCTGAAATCACGGTTCGTCAATGAACTGGCGCGCCGTAGCGACTGGCGCGGCCTGCTGGCCTTCAGCCCGGATAAGCCGACCGGCACCGAGGCGCAGTGCAATTACTACTATGCGAAGTGGAACGTCGGCCAGGCTCAGGAGGCCTGGGACGGCGCCAAAGCGCTGTGGCTGAGCGGCAAAAGTCAGCCAAACGCCTGTGACCAGCTGTTTGGCGCCTGGCGCGCCTCCGGCCAGCAGGATCCGCTGGCCTACCTTGAACGCATTCGCCTGGCGATGAAAGCGGGCAATACCAGCCTGGTGCGGGTCCTGGCCCAGCAGATGCCTGCCGATTATCAAACGATTTCGACGGCGGTTATCGCGCTGGCTAACGATCCCAACAGCGTGATGACCTTCGCCCGCACAACCGGCGCGACGGATTTCACCCGCCAGATGGCGGCGGTCGCGTTTGCCAGCGTTGCCCGGCAGGATGTGGAAAACGCGCGCCTGATGATCCCCTCATTAGCGCAGGCGCAGCAGCTCAATGAAGATCAGATTCAGGAGCTGCGGGACATCGTCGCCTGGCGCCTGATGGGCAGCGACGTGACCGAAGAGCAGGCCATATGGCGCGATGATGCCATTATGCGTTCGCAATCCACCTCGCTGGTGGAGCGCCGGGTACGTATGGCGCTGGGGCTTGGGGATCGGCGTGGCCTGAACACCTGGCTGGCGCGTTTGCCGATGGAGGCGAAAGAGAAGGACGAATGGCGCTATTGGCAGGCCGATCTGCTGCTGGAGCGCGGACGCGATGACGAAGCGAAAGATATTCTCCGTTCGCTGATGCAGCAGCGCGGCTTCTACCCGATGGTCGCTGCCCAGCGCCTGGGCGAGGAGTACACTTTCCGCATCGACAAAGCGCCGGCGAATCTCGATCCGGCGCTGACCTCGGGGCCGGAAATGGCGCGGGTCCGCGAGCTGATGTACTGGAATATGGATAACACCGCCCGCAGCGAGTGGGCAAATCTGGTCACCAGCAAAACCAAAGACCAGCAGGCGCAGCTGGCTCGTTACGCGTTTAATCAGAACTGGTGGGATCTGAGCGTCCAGGCCACCATCGCCGGCAAATTGTGGGATCAGCTGGAAGAGCGTTTCCCGCTGGCCTATAACGACCTCTTTACCCGCTATATCAGCGGTAAAGATATTCCGCAAAGCTACGCGATGGCCATCGCGCGCCAGGAGAGCGCCTGGAACCCGAAAGCCGGTTCACCGGTTGGCGCCCGCGGTCTGATGCAGATTATGCCGGGGACGGCAACGCATACGGTGAGCATGTTCAGTATTCCCGGCTATAGCGGTCCATCGCAGCTGCTCGATCCGGAAATGAACATCAACATTGGTACCAGCTATCTGCAATATGTTTATCAGCAGTTTGGCAATAACCGTATCTTCGCCTCCGCGGCCTATAACGCCGGTCCCGGGCGTGTGCGTACCTGGCGGGGCAACAGCGGTGGCCGCATTGACGCGGTGGCGTTTATTGAGAGCATTCCTTTCTCTGAAACGCGCGGCTACGTGAAAAACGTTTTGTCCTATGACGCCTACTATCGCTATTTTATGGGCCAGAAAGAGACGCTGCTGAGCGATGCGGAGTGGAAGCTGCGCTATTAATATCGCCGTCGTCGGGCAACATCGTATTTCGCGATGTTGCCCGAAATCCGTAGAGTCCGGACAGAAGTATGTTATGCTTTGTACTCGTTAGTGAGTACATTCGACAGGTGGCGTAACATGACCCAACAATCCCCCTATTCAGCGGCGGTGGCCGAACAGCGTCATCAGGAGTGGCTGCGTTTTGTTGCCCTCCTGCAGCAGGCGTACGCCGACGATCTCCATCTGCCGCTTTTACAGCTCATGCTGACGCCCGACGAGCGCGAGGCGCTGGGCACGCGGGTGCGTATTATTGAAGAGCTGCTGCGCGGCGAAATGAGCCAGCGCGAGCTGAAAAACGAGCTCGGCGCCGGGATAGCCACCATAACCCGCGGTTCGAACAGCCTGAAGTCAGCCCCGCCGGAGCTGCGTCTGTGGCTGGAGCAGGCGTTGATTAACGTTAACGATAAATAGCGTTATGAAACGGGCTTAGCGCCAGCACGACGGCCTGATGATAAACGCTGCTGCGCGTCAGTTTTCCGGCCGTAAATACGCCGATAGCGCCCTCTTTACGGCCAATTTCATCGATGCCGGTATGCTGAGACATCACCGGCCCCAGGGCTTCTCCTGCCTGGACTTTTTCAAGAATGACCTGCGGCAGCGGCAGGGTCGCCGAGCGCGCTTCGCCGCGCAGGCTGCCGTCCTCGATCGTCACCCAGCTAAAGGTGCTGCCCTCATCGATGCCGGCTTCAATAGCGACCCAGAAGTCAGCATCGGGCTGCGCGCGACGCGCGTTAGCCACGCGGTTTCGTGCGCCAGCGCGCGTTTCGTCGCTGCCAAAAGGCTGTTCCGGCACGCCGCTCTCGACGGAGACGGACTCAATGTGGCAGGATCCTTCGCCGAAGATCTCGTTAAAAGCCTGCAGAATTGCCTGAATTTTGGCGGGATTAGTGGTAGCTGAGACAACATGGTGCATAATCAAAACAACTCAGAAATACTAAACATCATCGCAGTATACTCCAAATCATTCTTGTTGCAGGCGGCTATGCTTGTAGCTTAATGGTTAAGAGCTCATAACGGATAATAAAGCATGTTACAGGTATACCTTGTTCGCCACGGTGAAACGCAGTGGAACGCCGAGCGACGTATTCAGGGCCAGTCCGACAGTCCGCTTACCGCCCACGGTGAGCGTCAGGCCTGGCAGGTAGGCGAGCGCGCCAGAACGCTGGGGATTACGCATATTATCGCCAGCGATTTAGGCCGGACGCGGCGTACCGCAGAAATCATCGCTGAAGCCTGCGGATGCAGCGTCATGACCGATTCACGCTTGCGTGAGCTGGATATGGGCGTGTTGGAAAAGCGCCATATCGACTCGCTGAGCGAAGAAGAAGAGGGCTGGCGTCGACAGCTGGTTAACGGTACGCCCGACGGGCGCATCCCGCAGGGAGAGTCAATGCAGGAGCTGAGCGACCGTATGCACGCGGCGCTGACCTCTTGTCTGGAGCTGCCCGCAGGTAGCCGGCCGCTGCTGGTGAGCCACGGCATGGCGCTGGGGTGTCTGGTGAGTACGATTCTTGGCTTGCCCGCCTGGGCGGAACGTCGCCTGCGTCTGCGCAACTGCTCTATCTCTCGCGTTGACTATCAGCAAAGCCCCTGGCTGGCGTCGGGATGGGTCGTGGAAACCGCGGGGGATGTCTCGCATCTTGATGCCCCCGCGATGGATGAGCTACAGCGTTAACGACGAATCGGAATCAGGTATTCGCAGCGCAGCTGAATAGGCGGTTCCTGATTCCGGTTTTCATCTTCCGGGAAGAAACGTTCGATATCCAGGCCCTTACGACGAGTGAGATTGAGCATCGGCATGCAGGTGCCGTAAACCGTCAGAATAAATTCCTGTAGCCCGGTGCCCAATCCTTCGTAGGTAAACATCACGTATTCGCCGCCTTCCAGCGTCACCGGGTGGGCGTTGTGCAGATGGCCGTTAGCCAGCTCCGGCGTCAGCGCGGTGGTGTAAAACACCTCCTGCTCATCGTCTTTATCGAGGCTCGGACGCGGCTCATGCAGGCCGTACAGCGTCGGAGGAATCGACGGCGTATTGGCGAGGAATTCACGCCAGAACTGCACGCGCATCTGATTACGGAAATCGGAGATCTCTTCCAGCTTGCAGGTATAGCTCTGGGTCACGCCGACCAGCTGAATGGTGTTCAGCGTGACGAATTCGTACTGCGGCATGGTGAACTCGCCCAGACGCAGCGGAGGACGCATACCGTAAGAGCTCCAGTCGGGGGAGCGTCGGTAAAGGGCTGGCGTCAACGAGAACTGTTTTTTAAATGCGCGAGTAAAAGTCTGCTGCGAGTCAAAGCGATACTGCAGCGCAATATCGAGAATCGGACGCGCGGTCAGGCGTAGGGCAACCGCTGACTTAGATAAGCGACGGGCGCGAATATAGGCACCGATAGCATGGCCGGTCACGTCCTTGAACATTCTTTGCAGATGCCACTTGGAATAGCCCGCCTTCGCTGCCACATTGTCCAGTGAGAGTGGCTGATCCAGGTGACCTTCCAGCCAGCTAAGGAGATCGCGAATAATCCCTGCTTGATCCATAAAATGTCCTCATCCTTAAACTCAGGTGCCTGCTACTAAGGTAGCGGATAATAGCATTTTTTGATGTTTTAGCATTCAGTGTTTTTTTTGCTTTTAAATGCGATTCTTCCAGAAGTATCGGTGGTAATTTTGTAAAGCTGTGATCTATAAAACTTTTCTGCTTAATGTGTGATAATCACTCAGCTAAATTTTTAAGAATGGTAACAATATGAAATACAAGAAGTTAGTGGCAGGTATGCTTTTACTGGCGGGGTCTCAGATGGCGCAGGCGGAGCAAATTGGCTCCGTGGATACCGTGTTTAAGTTCCTTGGGCCGGATCATAAAATTGTCGTAGAGGCCTTTGACGACCCGGATGTACAAAACGTGACGTGCTACATCAGCCGGGCGAAAACCGGGGGCATTAAAGGCGGGTTAGGGCTGGCGGAAGATACCTCTGATGCCGCGATCTCCTGTCAGCAGGTGGGGCCGATTGAGCTGACGGATAAAATCAAAAACGGTAAAACGCAGGGCGATGTCGTGTTCCAGAAACGCACCTCGCTGGTATTTAAAAAGCTGCAGGTGGTGCGCTTTTACGATGCCAAACGCAATGCGCTGGTCTATCTGACCTATTCGGATAAAATCGTCGATGGCTCGCCGAAGAACGCGATTAGCGCGGTGCCGATTATGCCATGGAATAAATAACAGGGAACGCCGATGCAACAACCGCGGATCTGGTTGGTGGAAGATGAGATGAGCATCGCCGATACGCTCGTCTACCAGCTGCAGCAGGAAGGATTTATCGTTACGGCGTTCGAGCGCGGGCTGCCGGCGCTCGATGCGGCACATCACCACCAACCCGACCTGGCGATTCTCGACGTCGGGCTGCCGGATATCAGCGGGTTTGAGCTCTGTCGGCGGCTGCTTGCCCGCTACCCGGCGCTGCCGGTGCTGTTCCTGACGGCCCGCAGCGAAGAGGTGGATAAGCTGCTTGGCCTGGAAATCGGCGCTGATGACTATATTGCCAAGCCATTTTCCCCTCGTGAAGTTTGCGCCAGAGTTCGCACCGTTCTGCGGCGGCTGCAGAAGTTCGCCGCCCCTCCACCGCTCTTGCGCGTGGGGGAGTTCACGTTGAACGACGCCGCGGCTCGGGTCACCTGGTGCGGTCAGAGCCTGAATCTGACCCGCTATGAGTTTTTATTATTAAAAACGCTACTGCACTCTCCGGGGCGCATTTTTTCCCGCCAGCTGCTGATGGAGCAGGTATGGGGCGATGCGAACGAGAGCTTCGATCGTACCGTGGATACTCATATCAAAACGCTACGCGCTAAGCTGCGAGAAGTGAACCCTGACATCTCCCCCATCAATACGCACCGCGGCATGGGATACAGCCTTGGAGGCTTCTGATGCGCATCGGTATGCGGCTGCTGATGGGCTACTTTTTGATTGTGGCGATCGCGGCCTGGTTTGTACTTTCCATCTTCGTTCAGGAGATTAAACCCGGGGTCCGGCGTGCAACCGAAGGGACGCTGATTGATACGGCTACCCTGCTTGCCGAGCTGGCCCGCGAGGATTTACTCTCCGCCGATCCCCAGCACGGGCGACTGGCCCAGGCTTTTCAAACGCTGCATCGCCAACCGATCAACGCCAACATTGCCGGCATTAATAAAGTTCGCAATGAATATCACGTCTATATGACCGATGCGCAGGGCAAAGTGGTGTTTGATTCTGCGGGCAGTGCGCTGGGACAAGACTACTCGCGCTGGAACGATGTCTGGCTCACTTTACGCGGGCAATACGGCGCGCGCAGCACGCGCAGCGATCCGAACGATGATAACAGCTCGGTGATGTATATTGCCGCGCCGGTGACTGACAGCGGCCGAATCATTGGCGTGCTAAGCGTCGGGAAACCCAATCTGGCCATGGCGCCGGTCATTAAACGCAGCGAGCGGCGTATTCTGTGGGCCGGCGGGGCGCTGCTGGGGATCGCGCTCCTGATAGGCGCTGCGATGGTATGGTGGATTAACTTTTCCATCGGCAAGCTGGTTCGCTACGCGGACTCCGTGACCGCCGATCGTCCGGTTCCGCTGCCGAATCTGGGCGGCAGCGAACTGCGTAAGCTGGCGCAGGCGCTGGAGAGTATGCGCCTTAAGCTTGAAGGTAAAAACGCTATTGAAAACTATATTTATGCGCTGACCCATGAGCTGAAGAGCCCGCTGGCGGCGATACGCGGCGCGGCAGAAATTCCCCGTGAGGCTCCTCCACCTGAGGTCGCCGCCCGTTTTACGCGTAATATTCTGGCGCAGAACGCACGAATGCAGTCGCTGGTGGAAAATTTGCTCCAGCAGGCCCGGCTGGAGAACCGGCTGGAGATCGCCCGACGTCCCGTCCCCGTCGCTGAGCTATTTCACCGGCTGGCCGAGGAGCGCGAGATCGCGCTGGCGGCGAAAAAAGTGACGCTGCGCTGGCAGGATACGCCTCTGATGGTTGAAGGCGATCGGGAGCTTCTGGCGCAGGCGCTGGGTAATCTCCTTGATAATGCTATCGATTTCACGCCTTCCGCAGGGGAAATTCTGGTTGGTGCAGAAGAGCGTGATGGCGGCGTGCTGTTAACCGTATGCGATACGGGATGCGGCATTCCCGACTACGCCCTGGGGCGTATTTTTGAACGTTTCTATTCCCTGCCTCGTGAAAATGGGCAAAAAAGCAGTGGCCTGGGGCTGGCGTTTGTTCGAGAAGTCGCGCGCCTGCATCAGGGGGATATCCAGCTGGTTAATCGCCCTGAAGGCGGCGCGTGCGCTTTGCTGACACTTCACGCTCACTTCACATAGCTTCAAACTCTCCCCACACGGCCCCTTTAAGGTGAGCGCATCACTAAGGAGAGGGCTATGTTGAAATCACCACTATTCTGGAAAATGAGCACCCTGCTGGGGTGCATTTTACTGTTGTCGATCCCGCTGATGCTGGTCCGGCAGCTGATCGTTGAGCGCGCGGACTATCGTAGCGACGTGGTTGAGGCGCTGGAGAGCAGTACCAGCGGATCGCAGAAACTGGCCGGACCGCTGATTGCCATTCCGGTGACCGAGACGCTAACGCGGGTTGAGGGAACTAAAACGGTAGAATATCAAACCCAATGGGTACACTACTGGCTGCCGGAGACGCTGGCGGTTAACGGTAATCAGGACGTTGAATCCCGGCGGGTCGGTATCTATGAAGGGCAAATCTGGCACAATAATCTCAGCGTCAAAGCGCATTTTGATCCTTCGCGCATCAAGGCGCTCAGGAAGCAGACGATTACGCTGGGCAGACCGTTTCTGGTCGTCAGCGTCAGCGATGCGCGCGGTATTGGTGAGATTAAGTCACCAGAGCTCAATGGCGAGAGGCTACCCGTTGAGCCTGGGCCGGGTCTCGACGATAGCGGGGAGGGCATCCATATGCCGATGCCGCTGTTACTCCCTGAACAAAAAGCGCTGGATATTGAATTCACGCTCAATCTGAATGGCAGCGGCAGTTTCTCGGTGGTTCCGCTTGGGCGCAACAGTACCTTACAGCTTGCCGGCAACTGGCCGCACCCGGGTTTCCTTGGCGACTTTTTACCTGCAAAGCGGGAAGTCAGCCCAACAGGCTATAGCGCCCAGTGGCAAAGCACCTGGTTTGCCAACAATATGGCGAAGTTTTTTGTTGAGGGTCGGCAGATTGAGTGGCGTCAGTTGCCCGCTTTCAACGTGAATGTCACCACGCCCGCCGATCAATATCAGCTGACCGATCGGGCGACAAAATATGCCGTTCTGTTGATAACGCTGACGTTTATGGCATTTTTTGTTTTTGAAAGCTTAACGCGGTATCGCATGCACCCCATGCAGTATCTGCTGGTGGGGCTGTCGCTGGTCATGTTCTATCTGGTGCTGTTGGCGCTGTCCGAACATATCGGTTTTACGGCATCATGGATTGCCGCCAGTTTGATCGGCGCGCTTATCAATGGGGTGTATCTTCAGGCGGTGCTGAAAGGGTGGCGAAATAGCGTCCTGTTCGTCTGTGCGCTACTGCTGCTGGACGGCGTTATGTGGATGCTGTTGCGATCGGAAGATAGCGCATTGCTGCTGGGGACCGGCGTATTGCTGCTGGCGTTAAGTGCGCTGATGTTCCTGACCCGCCACGTTGACTGGTACGCGTTATCTCTGCCGAAGGCAAAAGGTGAGCTGCCGGACGCTGGTCAGGATGACGATAAGCTCAGGATCTGGAAATAAAAAAAACGGCGCGAATTGCGCCGTTTTACGTTATGACAGCAAGAAAAACGGTGTTATTCCTGCAGGTCGCCACAGAAGCGGTACCCCTCGCCATGGATGGTGGCGATAATTTCCGGGGTGTCCGGAGTGGATTCAAAATGCTTACGAATGCGACGGATGGTCACGTCCACGGTACGGTCGTGCGGCTTCAGCTCACGGCCGGTCATTTTCTTCAGCAGTTCCGCACGCGACTGGATTTTGCCCGGATTTTCGCAGAAGTGCAGCATGGCGCGGAATTCACTGCGCGGCAGCTTGTACTGCTCACCATTGGGGCTTACCAGCGAGCGGCTATTGATATCCAGCTCCCAGCCGTTGAACTTATAGCTTTCCACGCTACGGCGCTCTTCGCTCACGGTACCCAGGTTCATGGTACGGGAGAGCAGGTTGCGCGCGCGGATCGTCAGTTCACGTGGGTTGAACGGTTTAGTGATATAGTCATCGGCGCCAATTTCGAGGCCGAGGATCTTATCCACTTCGTTATCGCGGCCGGTAAGGAACATCAGCGCGACGTCCGCCTGCTCACGCAGCTCGCGTGCTAACAGGAGACCATTTTTGCCTGGCAGGTTGATATCCATGATCACCAGGTTGATATCATTTTCAGACAGGATCT
>ERZ773187.2762-NODE-2762-length-10442-cov-11.684221_pt1 | contig 10442 bp, 12 predicted proteins | sample MGYA00511242_ERZ773187 | MGnify/ENA primary metagenome ERZ773187 (study PRJEB29015, sample SAMEA2737744) | human gut metagenome | biome: human gut; feature: human-associated habitat; material: faeces | place: China | collected 2012 ... | reverse complement strand
TTTCCTACATCAGGGGGTGTTTTGTCTATTGTCCGTTTTTACTGGGCCTGTTCAAAGCAACGGCCGGGGTTTTCTTATCATCTATAAATCAATTCATTCAGCACAATTTCTTCCGCAGAATATTTGATTTGGTTCATCGCGCCGACCCATGCCATCTGGTTCGTAGCTTTCAGGCTTTCAGTCACACCCTGTTTCGCGGCCATTTGCCGAATCAGCAGCTCTACCTGCTCACGGGCAGCGTTATCAATCTCGTTCAAATACGCTGTCAGCTTGCCAGCTAGCAACAGTTCCAGATACATTCCGCGCTGATGCTTCTGCAAGAAAGCCATGTGCATACGGCCATACTTGCCATAATGCGCAGGTTCTTCCTTCGGTACACTCAAATCAGGATAATACATTCCGTCTGCACCCAGCGTATAGGTACCGCCCATCTGCTCAAAAATTGACTTTTCCATTTGCGTATCCTTTCCGGCTTTTATCAGCCTGTGCTGGTTGCAGATACGGTTCAGATTTGCTTCAACACACTTCCAATATCTGCATTGATGCAGATAGACTTTGCTTCAATCTCTTTCGGAGCATAGGCTTCTCCCAAGTTGATGCAGACATAGGTAGCATCCGGCCACTCATTCGTCATGCGCCAGAAAGAAAATTTTACGATTGTCGGCGTATTCATTCCGGTACCCAAGTCCAGAAACAGCGTTTTCACTCCCTTATGCCGCCGCAGAAACTCCGAATACCGCTCGGCGGCAATATGCCACCCCTCGTCCTCGACGAAGGTATCGTCGCAGCGCAGGTTCATCGTCATCGGCCTGCCGCAGATTGGGCAGTGCGGCACAAGCTCGCTCGGCACGCGCATATTCTTCTGCTGCTCGACCATCTGACGCACCGTTTCCTTGTTGTCATAGGTTTTCTGGCAGCACGGCTGACTGCACTGGAACAGGCCGTAATCGCCCTGCGTGTAGAACAGTCGGTGCTTGTTGAACCCGGCTTTCTGGAATTGATGGTCAGCATTCGTAGTCAGAACAAAATAATACTTATCCTTGACCAGCGCTAGCAGATCGTTATACACCGGCTTCGGCGCGTCCTGATAGCGGTTTCCAGTATGCCCAATGTTCTTCCAGCGTATCGTAAGGATAGAACCCGCCAGAGTACATATCGTTGAAGTGATATTTCTCTGCAAAGTCATGGAAATGCTTTTCAAAGCGTTCTCCCGTATAAACAAAACCGGCTGATGTGGAAAGACCAGCTCCTGCACCGATGATGACTGCATCAGCCTGTTCTAAAGCATGGCGCAGTTTTCCGATACCGTTTATGGTATTCGTCTTGCCAAAGCTGCGAAAGCCAAACATCATGCACACCGCCTTTCCGCATAGTCTATTGTTAAGATTTGCAAATGTCCTGAATTACGCTGTTTTCTCAATGTTTTCGTTTCTGATTTTCCGGTGCGCAAAGAACAAAACACCGGGGTGTTGTACCCCACACCCAGCTCCAGAAAGAGGATCCGCTGTCCGGCACGGCCATTTTGGGCGCTTCGGGCACAGTAAGTGTGCCATCCGGCGCAATTGTATAGCCCTGCGCAGTGACCATGTTTTGGATAATCTCCCCGTTATCGAACGTCTCCGCGCAACACGGCTCGCTGCACTGGAACAGCCCGTAGTCTCCCTGCGTGTGGAACAGGCGGTGCTTGTCAAATCCGGCTTTCTGAAAGCAGTGATCCACATTCGTTGTCAGGACAAAGGAATCCTTGTCCTTCACAAGCGAAAGCAGTTTTTCATAGACGGGCTTCGGCGCATTCAGATAACGGTTGATGTAAATAGAACGGCTCCAATAGGCCCAGTGTTCTTCAAGCGTTGCATACGGGTAAAACCCACCGGAGTACATATCGTGAAAACTGTATTCTGCGGCGAAATCTGAAAAATATTTTTCAAACCGCTCGCCGGTATAAACAAATCCTGCGGAAGTGGAGAGCCCCGCGCCCACGCCGATGACCACGGCATCGGCACCGGCGAGCGCCGCGCGCAGGCGGTCAGTCTGCGCCGAGGAGCCGCTCATAGATTTCCCGGTCCGTATCCTTGAAAACATTGAAAATCACCTTCACTTTGCTCTCTGTCTCCGATTTGTACCGCCGCACGGTCTCCACGGAGATCTCCGCCGCGCGCTTGTTCGGAAAGTGGAACACGCCCGTGGAGATGCAGCAGAAGGCGACGCTCTGCACGCCATGCTGCGCGGCGAGCTCCAGGCAGGAGCGGTAGCACGCGGCGAGCAGACGCTCGGTCTCCGACGTGACGCGCCCGCTCACGATCGGGCCGACGGTGTGGAGAACATAGTCACAGGGGAGGTTATACGCCCGCGTGATCTTCGCCCGCCCGGTCGGCTCGGCGCTGCCCTGCGCCGCCATGATCTCCGCGCAGTCGCGCCGCAGCTGCACACCCGCGTAGGTGTGGATGCAGTTGTCAATGCAGGCGTGACAGGGGATGTAGCAGCCCGTCATGCCGGCGTTCGCGGCGTTGACGATGGCCCCGCACTGCAGGCGGGTGATGTCGCCCTGCCAGAGATAGAGGTCGCCGCAAAGCGGGCGCAGGTCACTCAAACGGACGACGCCGCGCGCGTCGAGCTCCCGGCGCAGATAGTCGTCCTGCACCGCCAGAAACGTCTCATCCGCCGCCATGGGCGCACGGACGTTCATCAGGCTGCGCAGCCTGAAGCCCATTCTCGACTCCATGGTCGTCTGGGGGACGGACTATCAGCGCAGAAACGGTGGCGCGGCATGCGCTCAATGAGACCCGACCGGGACGTCCGCGTCCGGAGGATCCGCGTCCCGACGGAGCATGCCGGCATGCCGGCGCTGGTGCTCTCACCGCCGGCCGCGCTGGCGCGGCTGGAGGACTTTTCCGGCCTGCCGCCTGCGTATTCCTTCGTCGGGGACGGCGAGCCGTTCTATGCCGAGACGGTTCACTATTTTGAGCGGCTGCGCGCCGCGGGCATCCCGGCGCAGCTGGACGTGTATCACTGCGACATGCACGCCTTCGACATGATGCGGCCGCAGGACGCGCGCAGCGTCGAGGCGGCGGAGACATTCAACAGACAGTTCGCCTATGCGCGGGCGCACTATTTCGCGCCGCAGCGGGAAGCGGACGATGGAGAGGGGAGAGTACGATGATTTTTTATTTTTCCGCCACGGGGAACTGCCGGTATGTGGCCGAGCGCGCCGCTGCGGCGACGGGGGAGCGGTGCGTCTCCATCACGGCGTGCATACAGGAGGGGGAGCTTGCATTTACGCCACGGGACGGGGAGATGGTGGGCATCGTTTCGCCCGTCTACTTCTGGGGCCTGCCGAGCATCGTGAACGCGTTTCTGGAGCGATTGATACTCGGACGGCCGAAGTATCTCTGGTTTGCTGCGACGTATGGGACGACGACTGGACAGGCCGGGCGCTTTGTCTCCGAGCACCTGCGCGCGAAGGGGCTGCGGCTCGACGCGCGCTTCAGCGTGCGCATGCCCGACAGCTGGACGCCAATGTTCGACCTGAGCGATAAGGCGAAGGTGCAGCGTACGAACCTCGCCGCCGAGCCGCAGATCGACGCACTGATCGCGCACATCCGCCGCCGCGACCGCGGGAACTTTATGCGCGCGAAGGTGCCGCTGCCCGCCGTCCGGATCTACTATCCGCACTATGAGCGCGCCCGCCGCACGGGGTATTTCGCCGTGACGGACGCGTGCGTCGGATGCGGCCTGTGCGCGCGGAACTGTCCCGTCTCGGCGATTGAGATCCGGGACGGCAGGCCGGTCTGGGTGAAGGAGCAGTGCGTGATGTGCCTTGCGTGCCTGCACCGGTGTCCGAAGTTTGCCATCCGGCGCGGAAAAAAGACCGCGGGGCATGGGCAGTATGTGCATCCGGAGTTTGCGGGGAAGTAAGGAGGGCTGTTTGCCTTCGGCGACATACTTTTGCCGCAGCGGCAAAAAGTATGCTGTGCGACGATCGCGGGGCGTCGAGGACGTCGCCCCCTACGGAGGTTTATGAAGGAGCTGGGTTTGGTTTGCCGTGTCCGAATGAAGAAGTATCGCTCTTATAAGGGAGAAGTGGGCAAAATCGCACCAAATCTGCTAAATCGGGATTTCCATGCCGAAAAGCCGAATCAGAAATGGGTCACGGATCAAACAGGAACTGATCGAATATCTGGATTACTACAACAACCGCAGGATCAAGGCAAAGCGAAAGGGCTTGCCGCCTGCAATTCACAGACAGCAAGCCCTTTCGGCTGCTTGAATATTTTTTACTTCAAAATATTGTCTAACTTTTGGGGGGGCACTTCATTGGGGCTGTGCCTGTTTTTTAGATTTCCTCCGCCGTCTGCGGATTGGGAATATTGACCGTAATCCCGTTGACCTCGACGTTTTCATCCGCGGGGATGAGGATATACTTGCGCCCGTCGATGACGCGGGCTTCGACCATGTAGCTGTACTCGGGGGAGACGGTGATCTTCACCTCGGGGGTGGTGATCTGGAACTTCCCGGCCTCGATGAGGTTTTTCGGGTTCAGGGCGGCATTTTCGCCGTACTGCCTGCGGCACTCGGCCTCGAAGGCCTCGGCCTTCTCCGACGGGACACCGCTGTTTGACAGCACCTCGCCGACCTCGCGGACGGAGAGCTCCAGCGGTTCGGGGTCGTGGCTCTCCTTGTGCTCCTGAATCCGGCCGCGCAGCTGCTCGTGGACGGACTGGACGACATCGTAGCTGCACTCGCGCTGGAGCACGTCGCCGAGAGCCGTACCGAAGATGTTCTTCTGCTCCTCGGCAGACATGGGCGCTTCCTCGATGTGAAAGACCGCGTCGATGACCTCCTGATGCAGCTCCGCGGGGTTCTTGCTGTAAAAGAGGGCGTTATAGATGTTCGCGGCGCGGTCGTCGAAGGCGGGGAAGAGAAAGCCCAGCTCCGGCGGGGAGGCGATGTGGCCGGTGGAGCAGCTGTGGAACTCGCTGAGCTCGTCGCTGTAGCGCAGGGCAAGCGTGGGATCCTTGACGGGGCAGATGCTACAGACAAAGTATTTGAATACGGTGTCCGAGCCGTCAGCGAGCACCTGATCGTCGCTGCCGCGGCGGGGAACGTCGTAGGCATCAGCGGCGAGGAGGATGAGGTAGCTGCTGTCCCCCATGTCGATGGAGTCGATGATGCGGCGGTAGAGCATCTCGCGGGCGTTCGGATCCTGCAGGGCAGTCTGGCGCAGCGTCTGGAGCAGGCGGTGTTCATCGCTGTCGGCGACCTGTGCGGTGGAAAAGACGATGTCGATGAGGTTGCGGCCGAGGGCGCCGGAGAGCGACTTTTTCAGCAGGTTCAGGAACATCTCCTGCTCCTCCTGCGACATGAGCCCCATGGGCGCGTCGATGTAGGAGATGATCTGGCGGGCGCTGCTGACATAGCAGCCGTAGACCTTGCTGATGGCGGTGCGGTCGGGCTTGAAGCGGCGGCGGATTTCGTTGAGTTCTTTCTGGTTCATTGGATCCTCCTGTCCCGGTGATTGATGCATATACGGGTGATTGTAGCACGTTTTTGCATGGGCGGCAAGGGCGGATATGGGGCGGATGATTGAACGGATTCAGCAAAATGACGGCACGCGGCGTGCAAATTGCACAAAGCGGTTGGAGGGTGAAAAAACGAGACTGTCGAATCCGGAGAAATGGGGAGATGGGACTTGACATGCAGCGTGAATAAATATACAATAAGCACATGAATTACAAGTGATTCGGGGTGAGAAAATGAATATTATCCAAATATTCACGGAATATTATCAATACTTTCTGCGAGGAACGCGAACGACGATCCTCATCAGTTTGATTACGGTTTTCTGCGGTGCGATTCTGGGATGCCTGGTGGCGCTGATGCGGATTTCAAACTGCAAGCCGCTGCAGGCGTTCAGTAAGCTCTACATCACCGTCATCCGCGGCACGCCCATGCTGGTGCAGCTGTACATCGTATACTATCAGCTGAGCTTCATCCAGTACCCCTCCGGGACGATCTGGGGTGTGGATATGGAGCGGGCGATCCCGTGCGTCATCGCGCTGTCGCTGAACTCGGCGGCCTATATCGCGGAGGTGTTCCGTGCGGGCATTCAGGCCGTGGACGTCGGGCAGATGGAAGCGGCGCGCTCATGCGGCATGACGTCCGCGCAGGCGATGCGCTTTATCATCCTGCCGCAGGCGATCAAGAACATCCTGCCGGCCATCGGCAACGAATTTATCACGATGGTCAAGGAGACGTCGATCATCCAGTATCTGGGCATCAGCGACCTGATGTACAACAACGGCATCGTCATCACAGCAACGTACAACCCGCTGCCCTGCTACTATATCTCCGCGATTCTCTATCTGCTGCTCAACATCATTCTGGGAAAGGGAATCAATATCTTTGAAGTGAGGCTCAAGCGCAATGAACGGTAATGTGATGTTTGAGGTGAAGAACCTCTGTAAGAGCTTCGGCGAGCTGCAGGTGCTCAAGGGGCTGAACGAGACGTTTTATAAGGGAGACGTTGCCGCGGTCATCGGGCCGTCCGGCTCCGGTAAGTCGACGTTTATCCGATGCCTGAACCTGCTGGAGCAGCCGACGTCCGGTTCGATCTTCTTCGAGGGGACGGATATCACGGCGAAGGGCTTTGACGTGAACAAGCACCGACAGAAGGTCGGGATGGTCTTTCAACAGTTCAACCTGTTCAACAACCTGTCGATTCTCGACAATGTGACCATCTCGATGGAGAAGGTCAAGCACGTCTCCCACGCGGAGGCGGAGGCGAAGGCCATGGCGCTTCTGAAGCGCGTGGGGCTGGACAGCAAGGCGGGGAGCTTTCCTTCGCAGCTCTCCGGCGGACAGAAGCAGCGAATCGCCATCGTGCGGGCGCTGGCGCTGGAGCCGGACGTGCTGCTGTTCGACGAGCCGACCTCGGCGCTCGACCCGGAGATGGTCGGCGAGGTGCTGCAGGTCATCTCCGACCTCGCGGCGGAGGGGATCACGATGGTGGTCGTCACGCACGAGATGGGCTTCGCGCGAAAGGTGGCCAACCGCGTGCTCTTTATGGACGGCGGCCAGATCGCCGAGCAGGGGACGCCGGAGGAGATCTTCGAGCACCCCCAGAACCCCCGGACAAAGGAATTCTTGTCCAAAGTCATCAACGTCATTTAAACAAACAATAACATATAAGATTGATCTTAGGAGGATATTACCATGCTGCACACGACGAATCCCGAAATTCTCTTCCTGAAGCAGGAGGATGTTGTCAAGGCCGGTCTGCTGGACATGAAGCAGATCATCGAAGTGACCGAGAAGACCTATTCCATGCTCGGCAAGGGCCAGATCAAGAACCCGCCCAAGACGAATACCAGCATCCCCGACAAGGAGAACTGGCAGTCGTTCTTCAACTCCATGCCCTGCTACATCGGCGGCGACGTGCATATCGCCGGCGTGAAGTGGGCGGCGGAGTCGAAGAAGAACGCAACGATCCCCGGCATCCCCTACGGCATCGACATCTCCATCCTGAGCGACCCCGAGACGGTTTTGCCGTTCTGCATTCTGGACGGCACGCTCATTACCGCGATGCGTACCTCCGCCGTGGGCGGCGTGCTGGCGAAGTACGCGGCTCCCTCGAACGCGACGACGGCGACACTGGTCGGCGCGGGCGTGATCGGCCGCACGATGGTCTCCGCCATCCACGAGGCGCTGCCCCAGATCAAGACGATGTATCTGTGCGATCTCGACGTGGCGAAGGCCGAGGAGATCGCGCAGGAGTACAGCGAGAAGCTGGGCGTGGAGATCATCCCGACGAGTGACTCGAAGGGCTCGGCGCTGAAGTCCCAGCTGATCGTCGGGGAGACGACCGCGCGCACCCCGATCATCGACAAGTCCTGGCTGACGCCGGGCTGCGGCCTTGTGACGATGCACTCCGGCGAGGTCTGCGAGGAGGTGTTCCTGAGCGCCGACGGCGTGGCCGCCGACTACTGGACGCAGCTGAAAAAGCACGTCAACCCGCTGGCCAAGCTGACGCAGGAGGGCAAGCTCGACGAGGCGAACATCATCGACCTGAGCGAGCTGGTGCTCGGAGAGAAGAAGCTGCGTACCTCTGACGACCAGTTCGTCGCGGCGGCCTCGATGGGTCTCGGCGCGCTGGATATCATGATCGCCTATCAGATGTACCTGAACGCCTGCGAGAAGGGGATCGGCACGAAGGTCAACCTCTGGGACAAGCCCCTGTGGGAATAAGATAGAACAAGAAAATCAACATAAGGAGAAGAACTATGAAAAGATTGGCAGCACTGGTGCTGGCGGCGCTGATGATTCTCGGCATGACCGCCTGCGGCCAGAAGAAGGATGAGAGCAAATCCAAGCTCGATCAGATCAAGGAGGCGGGCGTGCTGGTGGTCGGCACGTCGGCGGACTATTCTCCGTTTGAGTTCCACACGCAGGTTGACGGGCAGGATACGATTGTCGGTATCGACATCTCGATCTGCCAGTACATCGCCGATCAGCTGGGCGTACAGCTGAAGGTCGTCGACATGAACTTCGACAACCTGGTGATGGGTCTGAAGAACGGCGACTTCGACATCGTGAGCGCCTGCATGAGCGCGGATGACAAGCGCCGCGAGAGCATCGACTTCACGGACATCGTGTATAACACCGACACCGTGCTCGTCACGAAGAAGGAGGTTGCCGATAACTACCAGAAGCCCGAGGATCTGGCGGGTCACAAGATCGCGGCACAGACCGGCTCGAAGCCCTATGAGCGCGCGGTGGCGTTCGCCGGAACGGAGAACATGGTCGGCCTTGCAAAGGTACCCGATCTGATTCTGGAGGTTCAGAACGGCAAGACCGAGGGCGCCGTGATGGATGAGCTGGTTGCGCAGGCGTATGTCAACGCCGATCCGAGCCTTGCCATCAGCCCGCTGCGCTTTGATATCGGATCCGACAGCGGTATCCGCATCGGTGTGCAGAAGGGCAACGACGAGTTTGTCACCTATCTGAATCAGGTCATCGCCGAGATGCAGAGCCAGAATTTGCTGGACAAGTACGTCTCCGACGCACAGGCGCTGGCCGGTCTGGAGGGTTAAGGCATGCCGGAACTGAGCAAGCGCGTCGGTGAGTTTACCGACTCGGTCATCCGCCGCATGACGCGCATCAGCGACGCGACGTCCGGCAGCATCAACCTCTCGCAGGGCTTCCCGGACTTCGACCCGCCGCAGGTGCTGCTCGATGCGCTGCGCGAGATGGCCGGCGGCGGTGAGCAGCACCAGTACTCCGTGACCTACGGCTCGGAGAACCTGCGCCGCTGCATCGCGGAGAAGTATTCGCCCATCCACGGCTATGAGATCGACCCGGAGACGCAGGTGGTCGTCACCTGCGGCGGCACCGAGGCGATGATGGCCGCGATGATGACGGTCTGCAACCCCGGCGACAAGGTGATCGTGTTCAGCCCGTTCTATGAGAACTACGGCGCGGACGCGATTCTCAGCGGGGCGGAGCCGATCTATGTGCCGCTCGTGCCGCCGACGTTCAACTACGACTCGAAGGTGCTCGAGGACGCGTTTCGCCAGCACCCGAAGGCGATCATCGTCTGCAACCCCTCAAACCCCTGCGGCAAGGTGTTTACCCGCGAAGAGCTGACGGAGATTCTGGGCTACGCGGAGAAGTACGACGCGTTCGTGATCACGGACGAGGTGTATGAGCACATTGTGTTCCCGCCGTATGAGCACGTTGCGGCGGCATCGCTCCCCGGCGGACGGAGCCGGGTGATTACCTGCAACTCGCTCTCCAAGACGTTTTCGATCACGGGCTGGCGTCTCGGCTTCCTGATTGCGCCGCCGGACGTGCCGGATCTGGCCGAGGGCGTGAAGAAGGTGCATGACTTCCTGACGGTCGGCGCGCCCGCGCCGCTGCAGGAGGCGGTCTGCGCGGGCTTTACGCTCGGGAAGGACTACTACGACGGTCTGACCGAGATGTACAGCCGCAAGCGCGAGATCTTCTGCAAGGGGCTTGACGAGATTGGCCTGAAGCACACGACGCCGCAGGGCTCATACTTCATCATGGTCGATATCTCTGACTTCCTCGCCAAGGAGAAGTTCAAGGGCTGGAGCGACCAGCAGTTCTGCGAGTGGATGATCGGCGAGGTCGGCGTGGCCGCCGTTCCGGGCTCGAGCTTCTTCCGCGAGCCGGTGAACCACCTGATCCGCCTGCACTTCGCACGCAGTGAGGAGTCTCTGAAGGACGCCATCGCGAGGTTGGGCAAGCTGCAGAAATACCTGAAATAACGAAAGAGAGGACTGCGGGGCAGTCCTCTTTTTTACACTGAAAAGGGCAGGGCCCTTTTCAGTGTAAAATTTCGCTTCGCTCTGCGCCTCGGCTGGCCGTTGGCCAGTCTGCGACGCTCGGCAGACCCGACATCAACCGTCGGGTCTGCCGAGGCC
>ERZ773187.2759-NODE-2759-length-10448-cov-21.828346_pt1 | contig 10448 bp, 9 predicted proteins | sample MGYA00511242_ERZ773187 | MGnify/ENA primary metagenome ERZ773187 (study PRJEB29015, sample SAMEA2737744) | human gut metagenome | biome: human gut; feature: human-associated habitat; material: faeces | place: China | collected 2012 ... | reverse complement strand
GATATGGAATCCGCCCCTACGGTCTGCCGATCCCGTTGCATTCTGCCTGCCGCCAACTTCGGCGGGGTGGGGGCACCCCGCCCTACGTCCAACCCAAAAGGGGAACGTAGGGCGGCCAGCCCTCTGGCCGCCGTGCCCGCTTGCGGCCACAGTAAACCTTCCGTGCAATCCCCCCACCCTCACCCCGCAGACAAAAGCCTCCCTTTGACAAGGGAGGCCGGACTGTCGAAAAATTGCATCCTTGCCTTATTGCGTGTGTAGGGGCGACCATGGGTCGCCCGTCAGCTTACCGCCGCAACGCAATTTCTGGGACAGTTTTCATACATGGCAAACGGGCACGGGCGAGCAATGCTCGCCCCTACAAGAGCGTTTCGACACGCTGCTCCAACCTTAAACTTCACTTCAAATTTCACTCTTGCAAAATCCGGCAAAGTGTGCTACAATCTCATAGCATACCGTTTTAGTGGGAAATATTCCCGCAACCCCAACCAAAAAAAGGAGAGTCCCGCCCCATGTCCGAACGCCTGTGGGGAATCCTTGTGGATTCCTTTGGTAAAATATTGCTGCCCGGCCTGACCGTCACCATCCCGCTGACCGCCATCTCGTTCACGCTGGCGCTTATCATCGCGGTGGCGGTGGCGCTGGTGCAGTTTGCTCATGTGCCCGTTTTGCAGCGGCTGGCCCGGTTTTATATCTGGGTCATCCGCGGCACGCCCGTGCTGGTGCAGCTGTTCGTTGTGTTCTACGGCCTGCCCGGCGTCGGCATCCTGATTGAGCCGTTCCCCGCGGCGGTGCTCGTCTTTTCCATCAACGAGGGCGCGTACTGCGCCGAGACCATCCGCGCCGCGCTGGAATCCGTGCCCAAAGGCCAGATGGAGGCGGGGCAGTGCGTCGGCATGAGCTACTTACAGATCATCCGCCGCATCATCCTGCCGCAGGCGCTGCGCACGGCCTTCCCCACGCTGGCCAGTACGCTGATCGCCATGGTCAAGGATACCTCGCTGGCCGCGAACATCACCGTGACCGAAATGTTCATGACGACCCAGCGCATTGTGGCCCGCACCTATGAGCCGCTGGCCCTCTACATTGAGGTCGGTCTGGTTTACCTGCTGTTCTGCACCGTGCTGACCCGCCTGCAGGCCGTCGGCGAGCGGTACCTCAACAGCAAGGGCGCGCAAAGGAGCTGAACTATGCTGCAAATCAGAAATCTGCGCAAGTCCTTTGGCGATTTGCAGGTGCTCAAGAGCATCGATCTGGACGTGAACAAGGGCGACGTCGTCGCCATTTTAGGCCCCAGCGGCAGCGGAAAAACAACGATGCTGCGCTGCCTGAACTTTTTGGAAAAGTCCGACGGCGGCACGATGCTGTTTGACGACCAGCGCGTAGACCTGGCCCGCGTCACCCACGCCGAGGCCAACGCCCTGCGCCGCCGCACGGGGTTTGTCTTTCAAAGCTACAACCTGTTTGCCAACAAAACCGCGCTGCAAAACGTGACCGAGGGGCTTATCATCGTGCGCAAAATGCCGCGCCGCCGGGCCGAGGAGATCGCCCGCGCCGCGCTGGTCAAGGTCGGCATGGATGACCGCGCCGACTACTACCCCAGCCAGCTTTCCGGCGGGCAGCAGCAGCGCGTGGCGATTGCCCGCGCCATGGCCGCCGACCCGGAGATCATCTATTTCGACGAGCCTACGTCCGCTTTGGACCCCGAGCTGACCGGCGAGGTGCTGGCCGTCATGCGCAGCCTGGCCGGGGAAGGCCGCACGATGCTGGTCGTGACCCACGAGATGGATTTTGCCCGCCACGCGGCCAACCGCGTGGTGTTCATGGAGCAGGGCGTCATTGTGGAGCAGAACACCGCCGAGGCGTTCTTCAACGACCCGCAGCAGCCCCGCACCAAAGAATTTTTGCAGACCTACAAGCAAAGGAGCCTTTTGTAATGAAGAACCTGACCAAGCTGACCGCCCTGACCCTGACCGCAGCGCTGGCCCTGACCGCCTGCGGCAGCAGCGCCGCCACCGCGCCCGCCGTGGAATCCGCCGCCGGGAGCACCGCCGAGGCCGCGTCCGGCGACCTGTTGAGCGAGATCCAGGCCAAGGGTACCATCACGGTTGCGATGGAGGGCACATGGGCACCCTGGACCTACCACGATGAAAACGACAACCTCGTCGGCTACGACGTCGAGGTCGCCACCGAGATCGCGAAGAAGTTGGGCGTTGAGCCGCAGTTTGTCGAGGGCGAGTGGGATGGCCTGCTGGCCGGTCTGGACGCGGGCCGCTATGACATCATGGTCAACGGCGTGGACATCACCCCCGAACGCGCCGAAAAATACGACTTCTCGACGCCCTACGCCTTCAACCGCACCGCCGTCATCACCAAGGCCGACGATGACAGCATCAACACGCTGGAGGACCTGAAGGGCAAAAAGACCGCAAACACGATCTCCAGCACCTACGCCGAGCTGGCCGAGCAGTACGGCGCGACGGTGACGGGCGTTGACGACCTGAACCAGACGTTTGAGCTGCTGCTGAGCGGGCGCATCGACGCGACGCTGAACGCCGAGATGACCTTCTACGATTACACGAAGGAGCACCCCGACGCGAATGTGAAGATCGCCGTGCTGACCGACGATGCGAACCAGATCGCCATCCCGATGCGCAAGGGCGACGAGACTGCCGCTCTGCGCACGGCCATTGATGCCGCCATTGACGAGCTGCGCGCCGACGGTACGCTGAAGGCATTGAGCGAAAAATACTTTGGCCGCGATATTTCTACGGAAGAATAACCTTTGTAAAAAACATAGAAGGGGCTGCTGCACACGCAACAGCCCCTTTTGTTTTTGGGGAAATTATACCTTGCGAAGGATGCCGTCGGTCAATTCGACGCTGTCGCCTTCCTCCATTCCGCCGCGGCGCAGCGCTTCGTCGGGGTAGGGGAGTATGCGCCGCGTGCCGTCAGCACCTTCCAGCACTACGTCAACCAGAATCGGCTGGTCGGCGGGCGGCTCCTCGCAGCCGTACAGCTGTTCCTCAATGCGGAAAATTTTGTATTTCATGCGGCTTCACGCTCTTTCCGGGGCGGTAGGTCCTGTCTCCACGGCCTCGATTTCTTTGATCAACATCTCATTGCCCTGCAAAAGGTGGGTGCGCGGGCTCTGGCAGTGGGGGCAGGTGCGGCCAAACTGCACGGTGGGGTACTGTTGGCCGCAGTCCTCGCACACGGTCACGGCGGGGATGGTCTCCACGGTCAGCACCGCGCCGGGCAAAAGCTCCGATTTCGCCGCCGCCCACTTCCAGCAGTCCTGCAGGTAGCTCTCCACCACGCCGGAGACCTCGCCCAGCTGCAGCGTCACGCGCCGGATGCGCGTCACGTCGTTCTGCCGGGCCACGTCCTCCACCGTGCGGATGATGTGGAATACAATGCCAAGCTCGTGCATTACTTCTCCTTCTTGGCAAAGCGGATCTTGATCTCGCGCTTCGCCATGTAGGGCAGAATGGCCTTGAACTTGTCCTCGCTCCTGACCATCTTGCTGCACTCGGGCAGGTCGCGGTGCAGACGGATGGCATCAAACGCGCACTTTGTCGTGCAGACGCCGCAGCCAATGCACTTGTTCGGGTCCACAACGCTGGCACCGCAGCCCAGACAGCGCGCTGTCTCGATTTTGACCTGATCCTCGGTCAGCGTCAGGTGCGCGTCGCGGAAGGAACGGTGCGCGTCAATGCCCGCATCCAGCGCGGCGGACTGGCGCGGTGCGCGGTCATACTCGCCCAGCGCCAGATTCGACTTGTCCAGCTCGTGGAAGTCGCGGCGGTTGCGGCCAATCGTCAGGCTTGTGTTGGGCTGCACAAAGCGGTGGATGGAAATTGCCCCCTGCTTGCCCGCAGCAATCGCGTCAATGGCAAACCGCGGCCCGGTGCAGACGTCGCCGCCGACGAAAATGTCCGGCTGGGCGGTCTGGTAGGTCAGCGCGTCGGCCACAGCGCCCTGGCCGCGGCCCAGCTGCACGGCCTCGCCGTTCAGCAAATCGCCCCACTCGATGCACTGGCCGATGCTTAAAACAACGTTGTCGCACGGCAGGGTGATGGTATCGTTTTCATCGTAGGTGGGCGCAAAACGTCCCTCCGCGTTGTAAAGGCCGGTGCACTTTTTCAGCACGACGGCGGTCACATGGCCGTTTTCGGAGAGGAACTCCTTCGGGCCGTAGCCGCAGGTGATTTTGGTGCCCTCCTCCTCGGCTTCGGCAATTTCCTCCGGTGAGGCCGGCATCTTGTCCCGCGGCTCCAGACAGACCATCGTCACGCCGTCGGAACCGCAGCGCAGAGACACACGCGCCGCGTCAATGGCAACGTTGCCGCCGCCGATGACGACGGTCTTTCCGGTCATTTTGCGGCTCTCGTCACCGCCGACGGTGCGCAGCAGGTGGACGGCGGTCTCAATGCCCGCGGCGTCCTCGCCGGGCACACCGGCCCGGCGCCCGCCCTGGCAGCCGATGGCGATATAGAACGCCCGGTAGCCCTGTCGGCGCAGCTCGGCCAGCGTGACGTCTTTGCCGACCTCGACACCGCAGCGGATGTCAACGCCCAGCTCCCGCAGAATGTCGATCTCGGCGTCAATGACGTTTTTCTCGAGCTTGAACGAAGGGATGCCGTAGCGCAGCATGCCGCCGGGACGCTCATTTTTCTCAAATACGGTGGGCTTGTAGCCCTGCACTGCCAGAAAATAGGCGCAGGACAGACCCGCGGGGCCGCCGCCGATGATGGCGATCTTCTGCGGCCACGGGCCCTGCAGCGACGGCTGGACAACGTCGGGCACGTAACGGTGCGCGGCGTTCAGGTCCTGCTCGGCAATGAACTTTTTGACGGCGTCGATGGCCACGGCCTGATCCACGGTGCCGCGGGTGCAGGCGTCCTCGCACCGGCGGTTGCAGACGCGCCCGCAGACGGCGGGGAAGGGGTTCTCCTTTTTAATCAGCGCCAGCGCGTCGCGGTAGCGGCCCTGCGCGGCCATTTTCAGGTAGCCCTGCACGGCAATGTGCGCGGGGCAGGCCGTCTTGCAGGGGGCCGTGCCGGTGTCATAGCAGTTGATGCGGTTCTTGTCGCGGTAGTCGATGGCCCACTTGTCGGGGCCCCACTTCACGGCGTCGGGCAGCTCCTGCTTCGGGTAGGTGATGGGGCCGTCCTTCGTGCAGAGCTTCTGGCCCAGCTTGACCGCGCCCGCGGGGCAGTACTCCACACAGCGCCCGCAGGCCACGCAGTTCTCCGGCTCGACACGCGCCACGTAGGCCGAGCGGCTCATGTTCGGCGTGTTGAACAGCTGGCTTGTGCGCAGCGCATTGCAGACGTTGACGTTGCAGTTGCAGATGGCAAAAATCTTGTTCTCGCCGTCGATGTTCGTGATTTGGTGCACAAAGCCGTTGTCCTCGGCCTTCTGCAGGATCTGCATGACCTCATCGTAGGTCACGTAATGCCCCTTGTTGGTCTCGACGAGGTAGTCGGCCATATCGCCCACGCCGATGCACCAGTCGTCGGGGTCGTCGCCGCAGCCCTCGCCCATGGCGGCGCGGGACATACGGCAGCTGCACGGACCGGCGGCATACTTGCCGTCGTATTTTTTCAGCCAGTGAGAGATGTGCTCAATGTCGGCGGATCGGTTCTCGGTCTCGATGGCTTTTTCCACCGGGATGACGTGCATACCGATGCCTGCGCCGCCCGGGGGCACCATGGCGGTGATGTGCTCCAGCGGCAGAAACGTCATCCGCTCAAAGAAGGCTGTCACCTCGGGGTGGTCGGCGATCTGCTGCTTGTTCATGTTGAAAAACTCTGCGCTGCCGGGCACGAACATCGGCAGGATGTACTGCTTTTCGCGGCGGGGATTCTCCCAGTTGTACTCCAGCAGACCGACGACGGCCATCTGCTGCAAAAGCGGCTCCAGCTCCCCGGCTGGCTTGCCCGTGGCCTTGACCAGCTCGGACAGGGTCATGGGCTTGCGGACCTTCATTTTTAAGGCAACGTCCGCCATCTCGTCGGTCACGATGGACGCCAAGCCCCAGTATTCGGGGTCATCCTTCGTCAGAATGCCCTTTTTGGCCGGGATGCGGTCCGTGATCATCTGGCCCAGCCTGGCAATTTTCTCGCGGTACGGCTCGTCCCTCGGAATCTCGAAGGGCAGCCTGCTCTCATCCAGCGGGAACGCAGTGGGTTTGCTCATGGTGTGCTCCTTTTTTGTGCCGTTGCTCCGTTTTTGCACAGTAGGGGCCGGGCATGCCCGGCCCGGTTGTAAATGGCGGACGGGCGATTGCGGCAAGGCCGCGGGCCGCACATGTGCGGCCCCTACAACGCGGCTGGATTATTTACGCCTGCCATGCCCTGACCTGCTCTTTTAGCCAATCGGCCCATTCGTCAATGCCCTCGCCCGTCCGGGCGCAGATCGGAATGACCCTTGCGTTCGGGTTGCGCAGGGCCACATACTCGCGGCATTTGTCCATGTCAAAGTCAAAATACGGCAGCACGTCGATCTTGTTGACAAGAACGACGTCGCAGACCTGGAACATCAGCGGATATTTCAGCGGCTTGTCGTGACCCTCGGGAACCGACAAAATCATCGCGTTCTTCACCGCGCCGGTGTCGAACTCGGCAGGGCAGACAAGGTTGCCGACGTTTTCCAGAATCACCAAATCGAGACCCTCGGTGCCCAGCCCGGCCAGTCCCTGCCGGGTCATCTCGGCGTCCAGATGGCACATGCCGCCGGTGTGCAGCTGAATGGCCTTGGCGCCGGTCTCGGCGATGGCGCGGGCGTCCACGTCGGAGTCGATGTCGGCCTCCATCACGCCGATGCGCAGCTCATTTTGCAGCGCAGCAATCGTGCGGCGCAGTGTCGTGGTTTTGCCGGACCCCGGTGCGCTCATTAAATTCAGCAGAAAGATTTTTTCCTGCTTCAGCTCAGCCCGCAGCGCGGCGGCCTGTTCGTCGTTGGAGGCAAAGATGCTCTGCTTGACCTCGAGAATTTTCACGTTGTCCATGGGGTACTCCTTATAAATTGGTATACGGTCTCTGCTAACATTTTAACATCGTGTCAAAAAATCCGCAATCGACGAATATGACAAAGAATTGACGAAAGAACGGGCAGGTTGACGAAAAGAGCGTGTAAACTCATTAGCGGCAGATGCCGCGAACTGGCGGCGGGGTGTGGGCACCCCGCCCTACGTATAACGGGGAAAGTGGAACGTAGGGCGGTATGCCCACATGCCGCCGTGGCCGTGTGCGAAAGCAGGGACCTGCCGGTTTGCGGTTAGTCCGGTTTTATAAAGTGCTCCACCACCATCCGCTGCGCCTCCGGCGTAAACAGCAGCACTGAATACGGCGTGCCGCGGGCACTGACCTTGTCCTCGCTGCGCAGACCGGCGTCCACACCGGCAGGGGTCGGCACGTAGTAAAAGCCCTTCGTCGGCAGACGCTCCATGCCGATGAGCCGCTGCGCCAGCAGCCACTCGTCGATCTCCTTGATGGTCGGTGCCTTCACATCCGGGTCACCGGCGGCCTCGATCAGCGCGGCCTTCAGCTCCGCGCCGGTATAGCTGTCCTGATAGTTGAAGCTGCGCGCGTCCTCCGCCGTCAGGTAAAACGCGGGGCGCTCGGCCTTCGGCGGCTTTTTCTTCTTCTCGGACGGCAGCGGCTTTTCCGGCTCCGGTGCGGGCGGGTCCAGGCTCAAAACGGCGTCGGGGTGGTCGGCGCGGTAGGCGTCAATGACCGCAAAGAACGCGGCACCGTACTTTTCATACTTGCGCTCACCCATGCCGTAGATGCCCAGCATATCCTCCGCGCGGCGCGGCGCGCGCAGGCACATATCCACCAGCGACTTGTCACCGAACACGACGTAGGGCGGCAGTCCCTCGCGCTGGGCGGTGTCGAACCGCAGCTGGCGCAGCTGGTTGAACAGCTCCAGTCCGGCGCTCGTCAGCGCGTCCATCGGGCTGCGGCGCTTCGGCTTCGGTGCGCGGGCCTGCTCCGGCTCACGCTGCGGCGGCAGCTTGACCAGCACCTGCCCGCCGGCCTTCAGCGGGGCAATATCCCCGATGTGCAGCACGGCGTACTGGTCGTCGCTCTGCACCAAATATCCATCCTCCAGCAGCTGGGCCAGCAGGCGTTCCAGCGTCTCGCGCGGGGTGTCCTTCATCCGGCCATAGCTCTTGAAGCGCTCGGCTCCCAGCTCCCGCAGACGCGCACGGTTCGCGCCTTGTAAAGTGCCGAACAAAATCGCTTTGCCGTACCGCCCGCGCAGCTCGGCCACGCAGTTGATCATCCACTTGGCGGCGTCGGTCATATCGACCTCGTCAAAATCGTTGTTGCAGCTGCCGCAGTTGCCGCACGGCGCGGTGGGATGCTCGCCGAAATAGGCCAGAATGTAGTTGCGCAGGCACTCCGTCGTCTGGCAGTAGCGCTCCATCGTCTGCAAGCGCTGCAGGTCGCGCTGGCGCAAAAGGTCGGCCTCCTCGTCGTCCATTTCGGCAAAATCCTTTTTGTCCAGCAGGAATTTGTTGATGATAACGTCCTGCGCCGAAAAAAGCAGCACGCACTGCGACGGCAGCCCGTCACGCCCGGCACGGCCTGCCTCCTGGTAATAATTCTCCATGCTCTGGGGCATGTTGTAGTGCAGCACGAACCGCACGTTGGACTTGTCAATGCCCATGCCAAAGGCGTTCGTCGCCACAATGACCGGCGCGGTGTCGTAGATGAAGTCATTCTGATTTTTGCGGCGTGCTTCGGCGGACAGGCCCGCGTGGTACTTTGTGGCCGCAAAGCCGTATTCGGTCAGAAGCTCCTGCAGCTTGTCCACATTCTTGCGGGTAGCGCAGTAGATGATGCCGCTCTCGCCGGGGTGGTCGCGCAGATATTGGATGACAAAATCGTCCTTGCGGCGGGTGCGCTCGACCTGAAAGTAGAGGTTGGGCCGGTCAAAGCCGGTCACAAGCACCTTTGGGTCGTGGAGCCGCAGCGTGCAGACAATGTCGTCCTTGACCTCCCGCGTGGCTGTGGCCGTGAACGCCGACACGATGGGGCGGCGGGGCAGACTGTCGATGAAGTCGAGGATCTTTAAGTAGCTCGGGCGGAAATCCTGTCCCCACTGGCTGATGCAGTGCGCCTCATCCACCGTGACCATCGAGATGTCCGCCCCCGCGGCAAAGCTGCGGAACACCGGGCTTTCCAGGCGTTCGGGCGCGACGTAGACGAGCTTGTAGCTGCCCTCGGCGGCCAGGTCCAGCGCGCGGGCGATCTGTGTTTCGGTCAGCGACGAGTTGATAAATGCCGCATGGATGCCCGCTGCGTTCAGCCCCTTGACCTGGTCCTGCATCAGCGAGATCAGCGGCGAGATGACGAGCGTCAGCCCCGGCAGCAGCAGGGCAGGGACCTGATAGCAGAGCGACTTGCCCGCGCCGGTGGGCATGATGGCCAGCGCGTCCCGCCCGGCCAGAAGGGCGCTGACGATCTCCTCCTGCCCGGGGCGGAAGGAGTCGTAGCCGAAATATCGTTTTAACGCTTCACGCGGAGTCATGAAGAGCCTCCTGAACTTTTTCTTCCATTATACCACATCCGCACCCCTACGGCCAGAGAAACGCGCACTTTACACCGCGCACCGTCTGCGGTATACTGGTAGCAAATCAAAAAACAGGAGTTGTCGCTATGATTCTGGATATTGTTGTGGACGTACAAAAGGACTTTATCACGGGTGCGCTGGCGAACCCCCAGGCACAGGCCAACGTGGCCCACCTGGCCGAGACCGTTAAGGCCCATGCCCGGGCCGGGCACTGGCTGTTCCTGACGCGGGACACCCACCCCGACAACTACCTTGCCACGCGGGAGGGACGCCACCTGCCTGTGGAGCACTGCATCGAGGGCGAGGACGGCTGGAACTTTGCGCCCGAGCTGGAGAACGCGCTGGACGGTACCGAGCCCGAGGTCTGCCACATCGTCAACAAGCCGACCTTCGGCAGCTATATGCTGCCGAGCGAGATCCTCGACGAGCTGATGGCCCACAACAAGGCCGTGGACGACATTGAAAAGATCGTCATCTACGGCTACTGCACCGACATCTGCGTCATCAGCAACGCCATGGTGCTGCGCGCGGCCTTCCCGGAGACGGAAATCGAAATCCTGTCCGACTGCTGCGCCGGGGTCACGCCCCAGTCCCACCAAACGGCGCTGGACGCCATGCGGGCGTGCCAGTTCACAATCGTATAAAGCGTATAAAGGCAAAATTGAAACCGACGCACTCTTGCGTTTCTCACCGCATTGTGTTATACTTTACACCGTAAAACTGAATACGACAGCAGGTGCCTTTTTATGCCGCCGTTCGGCGCATAGGAAAGGGTAAAAGGGAAGCGGGTGCAAATCCCGCACGATCTCGTCACTGTGATAAGGGAGCCTGCCGCCAGGGTGCATTTGCACCGGTCACTG
>ERZ773187.2757-NODE-2757-length-10448-cov-46.147696_pt1 | contig 10448 bp, 9 predicted proteins | sample MGYA00511242_ERZ773187 | MGnify/ENA primary metagenome ERZ773187 (study PRJEB29015, sample SAMEA2737744) | human gut metagenome | biome: human gut; feature: human-associated habitat; material: faeces | place: China | collected 2012 ... | reverse complement strand
ACATCTTGTGTTGCCGGGCCGCAGCGCGCCGGAGGCCGGAAAGCAGATCCGGGACAACCAATTTCCGGATCCGGATGCCGAAAGCAAACCCCACCCCTCCCGAACATGGCGTTATAGCTCCCAGGTACGGATTTATGTCGACGTATAACAATAATAAACAATGGTTTCACATTGCTAACAGTGTGCATTGTGATATACTGAATCTCATATAGCACTCATTTTAGGTAATGCTTGATTGCTATCTAACAGCATGCTGCACAACAAAGAGGTCACTATGGCACAGATAAGCTTTCGTATCAGCGATGAGTCAAAAATACGCGCTGACAAGGTTCTCGAGCAGCAGGGTTACAGTGCCGGCAGCTACCTGCAGGGCATTGTGGAGTACATCGCGCAGAATGGCACCCTACCTGTGGTGATCGAATTTCGCCCGGCCGCCTTAAACCCGGAAGAGGTGTTTCAGGAAGCAATTTTCCAGTCCCGTGAGACTTATGTTAACTGGAGGACTTTTTGCCGGAATGAATTACAGGTGAACCAGATGACGCCGCTGGATAAGCTGCGCACGCATATTGATGCAATCAATACGGCATATGAGTTTTATCAGCGAAATGAGTCGGTGATCCGCCAGGCCCCCTCACAAATGGAAAAAATCAATGGCGGGGATCCCTTCCATCCGGAGATGTTCTCGCGTTGCATTGAGTATTTTCCGCCTCTTTTCGGGTACCTGCGTAAGGCCGTAAGCTTTGTGCATATGAACAATCGCCCGGTTCAGCAGGGTGACCTGGACGAAATGGAGCCCGTCTTAGTCCAGGCTGCAAAGGCCATTGATGAGCTGCAGGCGATGGCGAACACCTCGGTCTCCGCAGAGACGCTGGCCCGGTTTATGCTGCGCGATATTCAGGAAGCGCTGAGCTGTGCCATGGAGTCCACACGTGAACACATCTCTTATATGACCGCCCGCTCGTGGCAGCAACGAATGACTCTTGTACTAGGGGAAGCCGAGAAAAAATATAAGCGACTTGGCACATCGGAACAGGACGTGGCGCTGGCCAGGCTGAGACATGACACCAGACGGCTGGCCACGAAGGTTACAGAGTACGTGGAAACGACATCAGAACCGATGACCGGATTTGATACGAACCTTCTTGACCAGGTGGTGGCGTTTTATAATGAAGTGCTCAGCCTGTCGGGTTATATATCGGCATCCATCCGGACGGATGCCGATCAGCCTGGCAATTCAGGTAACGACAGCGCCTGACTCCAGGAAGAAAAACATCTGGTGGGCTGAAACGAGAAAAGCCACCCTGAAGGTGGCTTTTCCGGTACTAACTTTAACGCACGGGTCCGAAGAAATCCGCGCCTTAATTTCAGGAGGAAGAGCCGATCACCGGTGAACCTGATTACAACCGCCCGGTCTACGGCCTGCAGGCGTCACTGCAACTGCTGCGCCGCGCGTGGGAAGATATGCTGGAGGCACTGTCCTAGCTCAGTCCGGCACGGCACGGGGCATTTCTGGCCGAAGGTCACCATATCCGTTTCAATTCGCTGGCCACGCTGGATGGATTGCTGAGTTTTACCGGGCGTCAGCAGAGAAGTGAGGCAACTGTTGCGTGGACTCGGACAGCAAAAAATCATCCGGCTGACCAGCCACTCCCTGATTGTGGCCATTATCGGCCCGGATTTTATCCGGATATGATTGCTGTTGCCGTGAACTGCATAATCTGGCAAATGAAACCGGGTAAGGCCTTCGTTCATGTCAGCGGCCTACTGTCGGCAGCCTTCAGTGACTTAAATGGCCATGCCCCCCGTTCTCCTCTTATGCTGAACTCACTCCAGCGTACTTTTACTGCATCAGCGGAGATGATGATCGCGCTGGACAGCATGATTAAGCAGGGAGAGAACCTGCTGTCGGACCTGAAAATGGATTTTAGTACCTATGAACAAAAGATTAGAAATAAAGTGTATTTGTACAAGCCTTTAAGGAGTAAGTATCTCACTGAGATGGAGAAAGCCTTTCAGCGTATTAATGAAGAATGGAACCTGATGGTGTCCTGCAAAGATAAGCTCCTCTCAGACGGAAAACATGTAAGGACACTGTTTGTGATCAGAGAAAGCTGACATTTTGTCCATTCTTGAGTTATATCAGTATTAAGCAAATGCCGCCTGTGCGGCTTTTAGTCAACTGGGTGGAACACTGACCAGATCGCCAGTGTCCGCTTCATGAGGATAGAATGGATTAATGCTTAAAGTTCAGCAAAATTATTCAACCATTGCTCTATAGGAAAATTACATTTATTTCAGTAAAAACTCACACATCTGGCTCTTCTTCATTGTTATAACGAATCGAGTTGATAATAATTTTTTCTTCATCACGCCCTGACCCCATTTTTGGGGGTTGGATGAGGCCCACTTTGTTGAGTAACTCGGCCAACGCCCATAAGTCAAAAGTATAAGGAATTTTTCTGAATGTTGCCTGAGGGAGAAGCCCATGATAATTCTCATCGGTAAAACTGTTCAGCACCACACGAAGTGTGTCCTTATCAGCATCTCCGGCAGACAGACAGTTTTTAAGAAGCAACAAGCGCATTCCATCTTCATCCATACCGACGCTCAGCTCTGACAGAGTATGTAATGACAGCAGGTGGTGTTCATCAAGGACTCCAGGTTTGTTATCACGTAACCAGCGTAAAGCATCTGTCTTAATATTTGCATTGATCTGGCGATGGTTGAAAAGTTTTCGGGCAAGCTCATCATCAAACTTATCTGCAACATAAAAGATTTCATCGGGTTCTTCGAGCAGCATTGCCGGACGCAAGGCAATCAGATTACTCAAAAGCGTATTCATTCTCTGACTGTAGTTCGGTTCTCTGCTAAGAGCAAAATATAATCCAGTGAAAACACAAATTGTCGGCGCAAGTTTATTTTCCACATACAGTATCTCTGCATTACGGAATGGTATAGTTTTAGGGATTTCCGTAATGACTATATCTAAACAGCTCAGAACGGTTAATAACGCACCTTCTGACAAAACTGCTGAACCAAGAAACTTTACAAGGAAATTATTAAAGACCTCGGAGGAAGTAAAAGTGATATTGCACGGCGTGAATTCACGGTGTTTATTATTTACCCATTGAACAAGTTCATTAGCTGTATCGATGGTTTTGTCATGCAATAAGTAGACAAAATTCTCAATGCTTGGTGAAATACGGTTATATGAAAGTAACATGCTATATGTGTTATGTTTATTAACTGTGTCGTCAGTTGATTTTATTTCATATTTATTATGAATTATCTCAATTTGATCAATACTGAACGTCATGCGGTTCATAATAAGCTCTGCAGAGCTCATGGAAACACTTTCTGAATTAAGTAACTGAGGAATGCGCTCAGTTTCCATTGAGCCTATGAATACAGAGGAAATGAAATCATTTATATTCTCCCATAGGATTTTATCCAGCTCTTTCATCTGGAGAGATTCCAGACAGTGCAGTGGGCGACTGGAAAATGATAAGCCATCCTCATCCTCGTTTTTTTTCAGAGTCAAATATATGTTTTCAATGTTGTTGGGCGAGTATTTAAATAAACCTGAAGCGGATATTTTTCTGATCAATTCACGATTTTGACTATCGGTAATAAGTGGAATATATGAAACAGAAAGACTATTACTCTTCAGAGTCTCAAAAAATGCATCGCCATATCCTTCAGGCACTGCAATGACAAGTTGGGGTAAAGAGGTAATAAGTGTACCAAAAATCTCTTTTATTTCAGTTGATTGTCTAAGAATTGTGTTATTGCTCAGGCACAATAACCAAGCTGTTATTTCCTGAACCATCTCTCTTTGCTCTGATGCACACAAATGCTCCAACAGTTTTTTTAGTATTTTTATATCCGATACAATAATTTCCAGATACCGGAAGCGAATATCTATCGGGAATTCTTTCTGAACCAACATAAGTATGCTAATTGCGCGTTGACTGTTAGTTTGGTTGAGCCAGGTTGCGGTATTATCGGCCAGGGTATCTGGTTCATTATCAATCAACCAGCAGATAACCGCAGGGTGCTGCGCATTCTCCCGTTCAATAACTCCCAGTTTTTTTAAACGAGCAACAACATTTTTGGTGTTTTCCAGCGGTATGGAAAACGACTTAACTACATCAGTTCCGGACATTACAGCCTTGATAAATGTATTATCATTTTCGGTCAGTCCTCCGGGCATAAAGATAGAACGAAATGACATGTAATCGGTTGAAAGATATCCACTGGATAATAGGAAATAAATAAAATCAATTTGCTCAACCATACGCTGGTTCGGATCAATGTTGTCATTTACACATATCTTCACCCAATCACTGAATTCAGTTTTCTGCATACGGTTTATAAAATCTGATACCGACTCGGATCTTATCCTTCTTTTGACAGCTTCCAGTGAGATTATATTGTTTTTTATACGCAATATACCATTGCTAATTTTTTCATCAATTAAAACGCATCGTTCTGCATATGATGCTCGGATTAATTCGCTATCCCCAGATCCGGTTCTTATAATATAATGGTTGGAGGCTGGATGAACTGTGTTTATACCCTTACCATTAATTAGTGCCATGAAACAACTTTCATCTTCAACAACCTCTTTCAGACGCCAGGTAATGCCTGTATCTGTGCGGAAGGATAGTATTTCCTGATGGATGTCATTTATATAGGGAGACAGCAACTCTTTACGAAGAGCACTTTTGTGAGTGTTTTTTTCATTTTCTATCAGTTCCAATCTTTCCTGATTTATCAATATTTGTTTGTCTATTTCTAAAATATAACGTTCATGAATACGACGCTCCACATAAGAGTTTATGAAATGAAATACGATACCTCGTTTTTGATCTATTCCATGATAATCTTCAGCACAAAGATTTTTGTAGGCAATCATTGATAATAATTTTGGTATATTCTCACGATTGTTAACAATATTCTGATACAGTCTAAATTCATTGGTTATATTATGCATAACTCGCATATCCGGAATGAATGCCGCTATCCGACTGATACATTCATTTAAACCTACATGTTCTTTTTCTACTTCAGTAAATTTTTTAATGAAATGATCAGAGGCATTTTCGTTATCCATGACAGGGATAACAGGCATGACAAAATCAAAAAATTTTGTTCGTGACTCAGCAGAACTAAAAAGTTCATCCCTGACAGCATAGATGAATTTAAGCGGTTTCCTATCTGCTAGACAGTTGTTTATTATCTGGTTAATTTCACGGAGTTTAATAAAAATACGATTATTATTAAGACGATCTAAGTCTTCAAAAATGACCACGTCGTATTTTGTTGTATCAAAAAAATAGACGATCTCATCGATATAGACATTCAACAGGGAAGGGGCTGATGCCTTTGCCGTCACAGCTCCTTTGAGGATATCCACTTTATCCAGACTGACTTTTTTGTCAAAGATACCAATGCGGTGCAGTTGGCTCAGCAATAGACATAATGTGCCTGCTACAGATAGAACACCGCCAGGCAGACGCACTAAAAGCGGATGTTCAAGAAGATAACGGCTGAATGTCCCCGGTAGAGAAAACTTCGCTGTTAAGTACTCAGGAGCAAGGAAATAAAGTGATACTAAGGCCATTAGTATTGTTAACGTGAGCTTACTGGTTGATTTCGCTAGTTGGCTTAAAGTGACACCAGAAATGCGCTCTATGCGCGAGTAGGGTAATTCATTTTTGTTATGTTTATAAAGAATTTGTTGCAGGATGCTGTATTCAATAGATTTTTCAGTAGTAGCTGAATTTTTTTCATTTTCTAGTGCCTTTTCATCCTCACTTTCTACATCACTATTAGCAGATTTCTGCATATCGAAATCGGCAAGAGAAACAGTTAACACGCGAAGGGTTTCTTCTTTTGATTTACACCATGTTTTAAGTACTGAGCTCTTACCAGCCCCATAAGGCCCGGTGACAGCTATGTTCCTGATATCAGGATGAGTAAAAGCGTAATTCAGTGCATCGATGTAGCCACTGGCTTTATCTGACTCCAGTTTTGTTGGAGTCAGAGCTTCATAGCCAACCGCATTTGCTTCAGCGATCTCATTTTTGACAGCGGTTAGCCTAAGCCACGGTGTAAACATTATCATTTCGGACCATACCTTTTTTTTTCAAGTATTTCACTGGTTTTCTTGGAGAGCTATTGAAACTGTATCCTGCTTAGTAATATGAATTTTTCTTTCAGATTAATAAGATACTCTACTTATAATTTTTTTGAAAAGTTGTCTTAAAAAGTAGTCCCCCAGATACGTCAACACCTTCAGCCTTTTATCTCAGCGCTGCAGCAACCGCAAGATCCGACTCCGGGAGTTTTCGGATCTCAGAAAAAGAGGTGAACAGGAAATAAACATCAGAGCATACGAATTTTAAAAACATATGCTTCGCAGTATTTAAATGCTCTAAATCCCAGGATAATGTATGAGCATTGCAGTAATGCACCCTCACATGAAAAGGTACACGGGATGAGTGAAAAAGAACATGACAAACGACGGCGGAGAGAGCGTAACGTACACGCTGCGGAACATTCCCGCCGACATCGACCGGGTGATCACCGACCTGGCAACTCACGCCCGTAAGCCAAAGGCGACGTTTCTGCGTGAGTTCCTGGAAGACAGCTTCCGGGACGTCATCGACAGTTTCGCCCTGAAGAATCCCCTCATCGCCTCTCTCGATGACGAGCTGGCCAGTTATCTGGGCGCCGAAGTCATGGAGAAACTTTACCAGAACCATTACATCACCCGCTGGAACCAGGAATACCAGAAGCTGCTGGGGATCTCAACGGAAGAGGAGCTCCGCCGGGTGGTGCTGAACAACACGCCCTTCCTGCACGCCCGTGCCGACCAGGTGCTGAAGGGCTGGTCACGCATTCCGCGCGGGATCTCCCTGACCTTTTCCCTGTTTGCCGAGATCGCCGGCCGGGACAGGGAAACCATCGACCGGGCCTGGAACAGGATTTTTTACTCGCAGTTGCAGGAGAAAAAACACCACTTTTACCAGGATATCGAGGCCATCCGGGCCCTGAAAAAGCTTCCGGCCCTCTCCGGCTACAGCTGGACGCAGGATGGCATCACCGTGCGCATCTACCGCCCTGAAGACTACGCCTTCGGCGCATGGCGCGTTGCGCTGAGCCTCCCGGAAAATTACGCCACCCAGATGTGGAACATCCCTTTTCCCGAGCTTAAAAACCGCCTCTTTACCGCCGACCCCGGCTACAGCGCCCTGATCAGCGCCGAACCCGACAGGTGGGACCAGGCCTTCCGTTTTGTGGACGGGATGTGTGAGCTTCACCTTTACACCAACGGCGTGGAAGAAGAGCACAATCCCACCTCGCTCCCGGAGGTCGCTCAGGCGCTGCTCAGCGTGGTGGAAAACAACTTAGTGTAACGGACCAGGGTCTGCGGGCACAACTGCATCATCAGGAGGGTGCAATGAAAGGACGACGTAGTCGCTACGTTACCGGCGGAGAGAGTTTCGCAGAGATCGCCCGTCGCCCGGGAGGGACGGTGGTGATGCTCAGCCTGAACACCGGGCTTGAGGATGCGCTGCGGGAGGCATCCAAATCCCTCAAGTCGGCCTTCAGCCGGAGCGGCCGTAAATGCCGGCTGTCAGCCGGAACGGCGGAAGGACCGTTTACCGGCCGCAGGCAGGGCACCGCCACCCATCTGTTCGTGGCGGTACTCTGAGGGGGCAGGGGACAAAAACCTGAAAAAAGCATTCGCCTGGTCGCCCCGTTGCGGGTGAAAATGAATGTACAGAGGACGGAAAGAATAGCACTTTTTGCTAAACGCGGACAAACCATACAATGTATAGTTTAAAATAGGATATTATATAGCTTGACAAGAGCGATTTTTTCCTGTATTCTAACCTCATAGTATCGTTCCGTCCCGCACCTCCCCAATCAATCCGTTTATTTCCCGCCAGACTGGTCATCACCATTCCGGCCCGGTTTTTTTTGGATTTTTTTCCCGGGGAGCACACGAGACGAGCTTAAAATCAGTATGACAAACAGGAGGATGCGAATGAACACATCATAGCAGAGCTGAAAAAGAAAACATTCTATACGGTATCAACAGCGTTCACGTGTGTGAGGCGCCGGGTGCCTTTTGATTTAAAAACGAGGTTATTGAGATGACCAGAATCAAGACAGTTACATTTGTAAATACTTACCCGGGAGGGTTCTATGAAAAACTTGTTCGACACCGAGGGAACGGTTCTATTCCCATTCCAGACTGAAATCCATTTTGTCTGGACGATTTACACCACCGCTAAAACCCTTTCCGTCAGTGCCTGGGGGCACATCGGACAGAAGCAATACTGGAGCGCCTGCCTCTGTATTTGGCTTCTTGTGGCTTACGTGGGACTCTGTGCTGCGGTTGTCTGGGCTGTAGTGCCCTGGCTTAAGGCCTTTTTCGTGGCGAAATATGCTCTTTCGCCATTCTGGTTCACGCCAGTAAAGAGTTTGTTGCTCAGGAGTATCGGTAAAATGGCTGCAACCATCTGCCGAAAGTTTACTCTATACAAATAAGAGCAGCAACACTACACGAACGGATGGCGAATGTCAACAGATATTCACCATCCCCTTACGGCGGTGGTCCCTGTGGCCACTGCCGCTTTTGCGTGGGTGCTTTTCTGCCCGTGGAACACGATAGCAAACGCCTGGCGCAACCCTACAACGTAAACCGCGGGCCTGTCCTGTAACGATCATCAGCAGCCAGCATTCTCTCAACCAGAGAAAAATCGTTTTCACCGCAGAACACGTACTGCTCTGCGTACTCCACCTGCAGCGCGTTGTAGTGCGTGACATGCTCCGGGGTAAGCGGCATAAGAAGATAGTCTGTAAATCTGTTGAGATGACTGAGCATTTCAAACGGGCGCATGTGACGCGGGATCCGGTCCGGGGCTCTGGTCATAAGCTGCTGAAGATTCTGCTTATCTCGAATCATTTTTTCCCGGATGGAAGGGCAATACATGGCCAGCATCAGCGTCGATGACAGGGGAAGGTAGATTTGTATTCCGCGAACGGCCAGACCGAGATTACCGTACGGACCGAAGTCATTACGGTTCTCCAGTACCACCGGATTATCTGACATATAGAACGGATGTTCTGGCCTGGTTTCCAGGAGATACCAGTCCTTTTTCAGCAGGTGATCAATATGTGACATCTGCTGGACGAGCTGCCGCAGAAAAATACCCTTGGTATCGCCCCCGGACGACAGGCCCAGGGTTTCGAAGGTCTGCTCTTTAGTCGAGCCGATGGACTCCATCTTATCGGTGAGCACCGAAATCATGCCTGAGATACGCTCCAGTTCGCCGAAGGTTCGTGCGCGCTGCACGGCAACAAACACGGCCAGCCTGTAGCGTTCGTCAGCTGTCAGCCTGCGAATATCCCTGTGCGCCAGCAGGGCTGCAATTACCGGTGCCGCGTGATGCTCGTAAATCCCCAGGAGTGGTTCAAGACTCAGACGGTCCGGGTGATTATCGAGGTTGTAGAATGTGTTGCGGACAGTCGCATCATCCGGCGTGGTGGCATAGGCGCGCCCGGCAGCCTTGTCAAAGGCGTATAAACGCTGGCGCTTACCCTTTCCCGGCGTACTGAAATGCTTCAGTAAAAAACGGGGAACCGTATGCTGCCTGACCACATCGGTCTGCAGATTGACTGGATCGGCCATAACTTTATCTCCCTGAAAAGCCACGCAGGCGCACCGGCGCATCTGTATTGACGGCATGGGCAGCGGGTTTGCGGCATTACATTAGAAAACAGAACCGTTCGATAATACCTGTGTTTAACCTCCTGTCAGTACCGATGAAATTTAAATCTCCGGTTAAGACAATTTCCGGATCTGCACGGCGGGAAACCTGCCATTGATATGATAATCGTACTAAACACATAAAATCATACTGAATGTGATATTTATCATTAATCATAAAATCACCTCTGATATGATGTTTTCTAAATGCGATGTAAATCATACGAAGTATGATTTTTGATTAAACCGGACATGTTCAGACGGAGTGTGCAGGATGTATGAAGATATGTTGTTTTCGCTCAGCTATGAGCAGATGACGCAGATGGCAGAAGAGGAAATAAAGCAATGCGATTTTCGCAGGGATGGCACCCATTATGTCTGGGAAGTGAACAAGGCTCATGACATCCTCCGCTTCTGGTATCTCCTGGCGCTGCGCGGACACACTGGCCTGGCCACAACACGGGTCGAAGCAGACTATAAACGGCTTAAAACGCTCATATCCGAGAGGGATGAGGGGCAATGATGCGGGAAAAATCCCGACGTCCGTCGCCGCTGCAGCGGCGGGTGCTGATTGTGCTGGCCGCCCTCGATGCGAAACGTCCTGGACCGGTGGCCACGCGGGATATTGAGCGGGTGCTGGAGCAGGGCGGGGACGCCCCGG
>ERZ773187.2756-NODE-2756-length-10449-cov-13.821820_pt1 | contig 10449 bp, 11 predicted proteins | sample MGYA00511242_ERZ773187 | MGnify/ENA primary metagenome ERZ773187 (study PRJEB29015, sample SAMEA2737744) | human gut metagenome | biome: human gut; feature: human-associated habitat; material: faeces | place: China | collected 2012 ... | reverse complement strand
GGCCCCATCGAGGAACGGAGCCCGGGTGTCATATTAAAAGCCCGAAAATTTTACTGATTTCTGGGGAAAATGCAATCAGCATATGCTTCACATATGCCAAACAAGGGTTATAAGGCGTATATCGGTGCAGCCAGTTTAGTTTCGGCGTGCGCGCAGAAAGCGGAGCGTACACGTAGTACGTGAGCATTTCGAGCACACCCCGGAGCTAAAATGGCAAACAAGATAGCCTTATATCCCTTGTTTTAGCGGCCAGGGAATCCTGGGGGCATCATCCCCTTCATCCCGCGCATCATCTTCGCCATACCGCCCTTCTTCATTTTCTTCATCATGCGCTGCATGTCGTCGAACTGTTTCAGAAGACGGTTTACGTCCTGCACCTGCATACCGCAGCCGGCTGCGATACGACGTTTACGCGAACCTTTGATGATTTCTGGCTTCGCACGTTCTTTCAGCGTCATCGAATTGATAATCGCCTCCATACGTACCAGCACCTTGTCATCCATCTGCGATTTAACGTTGTCCGGGATCTGGCCCATGCCCGGCAGTTTGCCCATCAGGCTTGCCATGCCGCCCATGTTTTTCATCTGGCGCAGCTGCTCAAGGAAGTCGGTCAGGTCGAAGCCATCGCCTTTCTTCAGTTTATTCGCCAGCTTCTCAGCCTGAGCGCGGTCAACTTTGCTTTCGATATCTTCGATCAGGGACAGGACATCGCCCATGCCGAGGATACGCGAGGCGATACGATCCGGATGGAACGGCTCCAGCGCTTCGGTTTTCTCACCCACGCCGAGGAACTTAATCGGCTTACCGGTGATATGACGAATAGAGAGCGCCGCACCGCCGCGGGCGTCACCGTCCACTTTGGTCAGTACCACGCCGGTTAACGGCAGCGCTTCGTTAAACGCTTTGGCGGTATTGGCCGCATCCTGACCGGTCATGGCGTCAACAACAAACAGGGTCTCTACCGGATTGATAGAGGCATGCACCTGCTTGATTTCGTCCATCATCGCTTCGTCAACGTGCAGACGACCGGCGGTATCCACCAGCAGCACGTCGTAGAATTTCAGCTTCGCTTCTCTCAGCGCCGCGTTAACGATGTCGACTGGCTTCTGGGCAACGTCGGACGGGAAGAAATCCACGCCAACCTGCTCGGCCAGGGTTTCGAGCTGCTTGATCGCCGCCGGGCGATAGACGTCCGCAGAAACAACCAGCACTTTTTTCTTGTGCTTCTCGCGCAAGAATTTACCCAGCTTACCAACGCTGGTGGTTTTACCTGCACCCTGCAGGCCCGCCATCAGCACGACCGCAGGTGGCTGAGCCGCCAGGTTCAGCACCTGGTTCTCTTCGCCCATCGCCGAAACCAGTTCATTACGAACGATTTTGACGAACTCCTGCCCTGGGGTCAGGCTCTTGTTAACTTCATGGCCAACCGCTTTCTCTTTCACACGGTTGATGAATTCACGCACGACCGGCAGCGCCACGTCGGCTTCGAGCAGCGCCATGCGGACTTCGCGCAGCGTCTCTTTAATATTCTCTTCGGTAAGGCGTCCGCGGCCGCTGATGTTGCGCAGCGTGCGCGACAAACGATCGGTTAAATTATCAAACATTGTCTCTCGCCTGGGGTAGAAACGTTAGGTCGCCTGGGCGACACATACACAGAATTTTGCCGGAGTATAACATGAAGGCGCCTTTGTTGTTATGCAACGGTTGGAGCAGGCGTCACGTAACGTTATACTGCTTCTCTTTCTTATTAAGACAACTGTCGACACCTATATGCCTGTTTTCGCACTGATCGCCCTTGTTGCCTACTCCATCAGCCTTGCGCTGATTATTCCTGGCCTGCTGCAAAAAAACAGCGGCTGGCGGCGCATGGCTATTTTGTCGGCGGTGATAGCGCTGGTGAGTCACGCCTTTGCACTGGAGTCGCGCATCATTCCTGGCGACGGCAGCGTACAAAATCTGAGCGTATTGAACGTCGGTTCGCTGGTTAGCTTGATGATCTGTACGGTGATGACTGTCGTCGCCTCCAAGAACCGCGGCTGGCTGTTGCTGCCTATTGTGTACGCGTTTGCGCTGATCAACCTCGCCTTTGCCACCTTCGTCCCGAACGAATACATCACCCATCTGGAGACGACGCCCGGGATGATGGTGCATATCGGCCTGTCGCTCTTCTCCTATGCCACGCTGATTATTGCTGCGCTGTATGCCATGCAGCTGGCATGGATCGATTATCAGCTCAAGAACAAAAAGCTGGCCTTTAGTCATGAAATGCCGCCGCTGATGGTGATTGAGCGTAAAATGTTTCACATCACTCAGGTTGGCGTCGTCCTGCTAACACTCACGCTCTGTACCGGCCTGTTTTACATGAACAATCTGTTCAGCACTGAGAATATCGACAAAGCCGTCCTCTCTATCGTGGCGTGGTTTGTCTATATTGTCCTGTTATGGGGCCATTATCATCAGGGCTGGCGTGGCCGCCGCGTGGTCTGGTTCAACGTAGCGGGCGCTGGCATCCTGACGCTGGCCTACTTCGGTAGCCGCGTTATACAGCAATTTGTTAGTTAGCAACCAAGGAGTTCCCCCTGGAACACATCTCCACCACCGCGCTGATCGTTACGCTGATCATCATGGTGGTTATTTCCGCCTATTTCTCCGGCTCGGAAACCGGCATGATGACCCTGAACCGTTACCGGTTACGTCATCGCGCCAAACAAGGTAACCGCGCCGCCCGCCGCGTAGAAAAGCTGCTGCGTAAGCCTGACCGCCTGATTAGCCTGGTGCTGATCGGCAATAACCTGGTCAATATTCTTGCCTCTGCGCTTGGCACCATTGTCGGGATGCGCCTGTATGGTAATGCAGGCGTCGCCATCGCCACCGGGGTGCTCACCTTTGTGGTGCTGGTGTTTGCCGAAGTCCTGCCCAAAACTGTCGCTGCACTTTATCCAGAGAAGGTCGCCTACCCCAGCAGCTTCCTGCTGGCGCCGCTGCTTATTCTGATGATGCCGCTGGTGTGGTTGCTGAATATGGTGACGCGCCTGCTGATGCGGATGGTGGGTATTAAAGCCGATGTCACGATCAGCAGCGCGCTGAGCAAGGATGAGTTGCGCACTATCGTTAACGAATCCCGCTCGCAAATCTCGCGCCGTAATCAGGATATGCTGCTGTCGGTACTGGACCTGGAAAAAATCAGCGTCGACGACATCATGGTGCCGCGTAACGAGATCGTCGGCATCGATATCAACGACGACTGGAAAGCCATTGTTCGCCAGCTCACCCACTCCCCGCACGGTCGCATCGTGCTCTATCGCGATTCACTGGACGATACCATCAGCATGCTGCGCGTGCGTGAAGCGTATCGCCTGATGACCGAGAAAAATGAGTTTACCAAAGAGGTCATGCTGCGCGCCGCAGACGAGATCTACTACATTCCGGAAGGCACGCCGCTTAGTACCCAGTTGGTCAAATTCCAGCGCAATAAGAAAAAAGTCGGTCTGGTGGTAGATGAATACGGCGACATTCAGGGGCTGGTCACGGTCGAGGATATTCTTGAAGAGATCGTCGGCGATTTTACTACCTCCATGTCGCCCTCCCTTGCTGAAGAGGTGACCCCGCAGAATGATGGCTCTGTGCTGATAGACGGCAGCGCCAGCGTGCGCGAGCTGAATAAAGCCTTTAACTGGCATCTGCCAGAGGATGAAGCGCGGACGATAAACGGCATGATTCTGGAAGCGCTGGAAGAGATCCCGGCGGCAGGTACGCGGGTGCGTATCGGGCAGTACGATATTGATATCCTGGATGTGCAGGACAATATGATCAAACAGGTGAAGGTGTTACCGGTGAAACCGCTGCGGGAGAGCGTGGCAGAGTCATGATGTTACAGGCCGGGTAAGCGAAGTGGCTACCCGGCCTGCAGGTACCAGTTACGCTTTCGCTTTCGCCACGGTCACCATCGCTGCGCGAATGGTACGACCGTTCAGGGTATAACCCTTCTGCATGACCGCCAGCACGTTACCTGCGGCAACCTCTTCCGACTCCACCATCGCGATTGCCTGATGGACGTTCGGATCCAGCGCCACGTTGGTATCGGCCACGACTTCCACGCCGAACTTACGTACCACATCGAGCATAGATTTCAGCGTCAGTTCGATACCTTCGATCATCGCCGCGTTGTCCGGATTGGCTTTATCAGCCACTTCCAGCGCGCGATCCAGGCTATCAATCACCGGTAGCAGTTCGTTGACGAACTTCTCCAGCGCGAATTTATGCGCCTTTTCGACGTCCAGCTCGGTACGACGACGCAGGTTGTCCATCTCCGCCTTCACGCGCAGGACGCTGTCGCGCTCACGGCCCTGGGCTTCAGCTAACTGAGCTTCCAGATTCGCAATTTTTTCATCGCGCGGATCCACCTGCTCAGCAGAAGCGTCCGGCTCAACCGCCTCAACTTCCTCGTGCTGTTCCATGATAATTTCTTCCGGGGCTTGCCCCTCAGGCGTTTTCTGTTCTTTACTACTCATGAATTTCTCCGCGTTTTTCTGCATTCAACTCGCTAACTTCGCTTATTATGGGGATCAGTTTCCGGGATTCAAGGGAACAAGCCACATTGTCATCATTCATTCGCACAAGGACCTCCAGAAAATGAATAATCATTTCAAGTGTATTGGGATTGTTGGTCATCCACGTCACCCCACCGCGCTGACGACACATGAAATGTTGTATCGCTGGCTGTGTGCCAAAGGGTATGAAGTGATGGTAGAACAGCAAATCGCCCAGGAGCTACAGCTGACCAAGGTGAAAACGGGCACGCTGGCAGAAATTGGTCAGCAGGCCGACCTCGCGGTAGTGGTTGGGGGTGATGGTAATATGCTGGGGGCGGCGCGCACGCTGGCGCGCTACGACATCAAAGTGATTGGTATTAACCGCGGCAACCTGGGCTTTTTAACAGACCTCGATCCCGACAATGCTCAGCAGCAACTGGCCGATGTACTGGAAGGCCATTACATCAGCGAGAAGCGTTTTTTACTGGAGGCGCAGGTCTGCGCACAGGATTGCCAGAAACGCATCAGTACCGCCATTAACGAAGTGGTGCTGCACCCGGGTAAAGTTGCCCACATGATCGAATTCGAAGTCTATATCGATGAAACCTTCGCCTTTTCGCAGCGTTCCGACGGCCTGATTATTTCAACCCCGACCGGGTCAACGGCCTATTCGCTCTCTGCAGGCGGCCCGATTCTGACCCCCTCTCTGGACGCCATTACGCTGGTCCCCATGTTCCCGCACACCCTCTCGGCACGCCCGCTGGTGATCAACAGCAGCAGTACTATTCGACTGCGCTTCTCACACCGCCGCAGCGACCTGGAGATCAGTTGTGACAGCCAGATCGCGCTGCCGATTCAGGAAGGCGAAGATGTGTTGATCCGCCGCTGCGATTACCACCTCAATCTGATCCACCCAAAAGATTACAGCTATTTCAATACATTAAGCTCCAAGCTCGGCTGGTCGAAAAAATTGTTCTGATTTTACATCCAGCACTTTACTGTATAAAAAACCAGTTTATACTGTATGAAAAAACAGTCATGGTTTTTCATACAGGAAAACGTTTATGCTGGCACAACTGACCATCAGCAACTTCGCCATCGTTCGTGAACTCGAAATCGATTTTCACAGTGGCATGACCGCCATCACCGGTGAAACCGGTGCCGGTAAATCTATTGCCATTGATGCGCTCGGCTTGTGCCTGGGCGGTCGTGCTGAAGGCGACATGGTGCGCGCAGGCGCGAGCCGTGCCGACCTCTGCGCCCGCTTCGCGCTCAAAGATACCCCTGCCGCCCAGCGCTGGCTTGAAGAGAACCAGCTCGAAGATGGCCGTGAGTGCTTACTCCGCCGCGTCATCAGCAGCGACGGACGTTCCCGTGGTTTTATCAACGGCACAGCCGTTCCCCTGTCGCAGCTGCGCGAGCTGGGTCAGCTACTGATTCAGATCCACGGTCAGCATGCGCATCAACAGCTTGTGAAGCCTGAACATCAAAAATCGCTGCTTGATGGTTATGCTGGTGAGTATGCACTCACTCAGCTGATGGCTGAGCACTATCGCCAGTGGCACCATAGCTGCCGCGAGCTGGCCCACCATCAACAACAGAGCCAGGAGCGTGCAGCCCGTGCTGAGCTGCTGGCCTATCAGCTGAAAGAGCTGAATGAATTTAACCCGCAGGCGGGCGAATTCGAGCAAATCGACGAAGAGTACAAACGTCTGGCCAACAGCGGACAGTTGCTCTCGGTCAGCCAGCAGGCATTGAGTCTGCTCGCCGATGGCGAAGATGTTAACCTGCAAAGCCAGCTCTATACCGTACGTCAGTTGGTAACCGAGCTGACGGGAATGGACAGCAAACTCTCTGGCGTGCTGGATATGCTGGAAGAGGCCGCCATTCAGCTCTCCGAAGCGGGAGATGAACTGCGCCATTATTGCGATCGGCTGGATCTCGACCCGAATCGTCTGTTTGAACTTGAGCAGCGTATTTCGCGCCAGATTTCTCTGGCTCGTAAACATCACGTGGCGCCGGAAGAATTACCGGTTTACCACCAGTCACTTCTTGATGAGCAGCAGCTCCTTGACGATCAGGCCGATTCCCAGGAGACGCTCTCCCTGGCGGTAAGCGTTCATCACCAGCAGGCGCTGGAGACGGCGCAGCAGCTGCATGAGGTTCGCCAGCGCTATGCCCAGGAGCTGAGCCAGCATATTACCGAGAGTATGCACGCCCTCTCCATGCCGCACGGTGTCTTCACCATCGAGGTGAAGTTCGAAGCCAACCATCTCACCGCAGATGGCGCAGACCGCATCGAGTTCCGTGTGACTACCAACCCGGGGCAGCCGCTGCAGGCCATCTCTAAAGTGGCTTCGGGGGGTGAACTGTCGCGTATTGCGCTGGCAATCCAGGTCATTACCGCGCAGAAGATGGAAACCCCGGCGCTTATCTTTGATGAAGTGGATGTGGGCATCAGCGGCCCGACGGCAGCCGTGGTCGGCAAGCTGCTTCGCCAACTCGGAGAATCCACCCAGGTCATGTGCGTGACCCACCTGCCGCAGGTAGCAGGATGCGGACATCACCATTTCTACGTCAGTAAAGAGACCGATGGCGAAATGACCGAAACGCATATGCAGCCGCTGGACAAACGTGCTCGCCTACAAGAGCTGGCGCGCCTTCTGGGCGGTAGCGAGGTAACACGTAATACGCTCGCGAACGCGAAAGAACTGCTGGCTGCCTAAACTTTTTCGGGATCTCAGAGTCATACAGAACAATAAAAACGCCGCCAGACCTGGCACCAAAGGTTTTAAAGTGGTGAAAGGTCTATTATCATCGGCATATTACATATGAGCCGTCGCGTATTGCTCGGGCCCGAAAAGGAATCAAATCACTATGCGCTGTAAAACGCTGACCGCTGCCGCAGCGGTTCTCCTGATGTTGACCGCTGGCTGCTCCACCCTGGAACGTGTGGTTTATCGCCCTGACATCAACCAGGGGAACTACCTGGCACCCAATGATGTGTCTAAAATTCGTGTTGGTATGACGCAGCAGCAGGTTGCTTATGCCCTGGGTACGCCGATGATGTCCGATCCGTTCGGCACCCAGACCTGGTTCTACGTCTTCCGTCAGCAGCCTGGCCACGAGAGCGTGACCCAGCAAACGCTGACGTTGACCTTTAACAGCAGCGGTGTGCTGACCAATATCGATAACAAGCCTGCACTCACCAAAGAGTAAGGCTGTCTGGAATGCAAAAAAGGTGCTCAGTGAGCACCTTTTTTTATGGCATGACGACCTTATTTTGCAGCTTTTTCAGCGCGCTGGCGTCGCAGCTCTTTCGGGTCGGCAATCAGCGGGCGGTAAATCTCTACCCTGTCGCCATCGTGTAGCGTATCGCCCAGTTTGACCGGACGGCTGTAGATACCGACTTTGTTCTTCGCTAAATCGATGTCGCTGCGCAGTTCCAGAATACCGGAGCAGCGGATAGCCTCTTCCACCGTCGCCCCCTCTTCCAGGGAAACGCGCTGGAGATACTGTTTTTCCGGCAGCGCGTAGGCCACCTCCACAGCGATTTTAGCTGGCACTGTAAACCTCTTTTGCGCGCGAGGTAAACGCCTGCACCATGTTCGCCGCCAGCTCTTTAAAGATGCGACCAAACGCCAGCTCAATCAGCTTATTGGTGAATTCGAAGTCGAGATGAAACTCGATACGACAGGCATCAGCGCTAAGCGGAGTAAATTTCCAGCCGCCCATCAACTTCTTGAAGGGGCCATCCACCAGCTGCATCAAAATACTCTGATTGTTGGTCAACGTATTACGGGTCGTGAACGTCTTGCTAATGCCCGCTTTCGAGACATCAACCGCGGCGGTCATTTGCGTCGGGCCAGATTCCAGCACCCGGCTTCCGGTACATCCCGGAAGGAACTCTGGATAAGCATCCACATCGTTCACTAACTGATACATTTGTTCCGCACTGAACGGAACAAGCGCAGTACGACTAATCTGAGGCATAGCGTTTTCCATGATCACACAACCACTAAATAATAACATTTATCGCTTGTTAAAAAAACGCTAAGCCTCATCTCGTGCTAAGATAGCGCGTTAGGCCTCACAGGACGCAATGAGGTGACTTTTGACATCAGATTACTTATGGCTTCACGACACTTATGACGAAGAAAAAAGTACATAAACCCGGCTCGGCAACCATTGCGCTCAATAAGCGTGCCCGCCATGAATACTTCATTGAAGAAGAATTCGAAGCCGGCCTTGCGCTGCAGGGCTGGGAAGTAAAATCGTTGCGCGCCGGTAAAGCTAACATCGGCGATAGCTATGTCATTCTTAAAGACGGCGAAGCGTTTCTGTTCGGCGCCAACTTTACGCCGCTGACGGTCGCCTCGACGCATTATGTTTGCGACCCGACCCGCACCCGTAAGCTGCTGCTGAACATGCGCGAACTGGAGTCCCTTTACGGGCGCATCAATCGCGAAGGCTATACCGTGGTTGCCCTGTCGCTGTACTGGAAAAACGCCTGGTGCAAAGTCAAAATTGGCGTGGCGAAAGGTAAGAAACAGCACGACAAACGCTCTGATGTGAAAGAGCGCGAGTGGCAGGTCGATAAAGCACGTATCATGAAAAACGCAGGCCGATAAATCCTGCGCACTTATTGGTCAATTCAATAAGTTAGGTTATGGGCTGGTATCCCGGACGACAAATCTGGTATACTGCGTTCAACACTATTGGGGCTGATTCTGGATTCGACGGGATTTGCGAAACCCAAGGTGCATGCCGAGGGGCGGTTTGCCTCGTAAAAAGCCGCAAAAAAATAGTCGCAAACGACGAAAACTACGCTTTAGCAGCTTAATAACCTGCTCTGAGCCCTCTCTCCCTAGCTTCCGCTCTTAAGACGGGGATCAAAGAGAGGTCAAACCCAAAAGAGATCGCGTGGAAACCCTGCCTGGGGTTGAAGCGTTAAAACTAATCAGGCTAGTTCGTTAGTGGCGTGTCTGTCCGCAGCTGGCGTGCGAATGTAAAGACAAACTAAGCATGTAGTACCGAGGATGTAGAAATTTCGGACGCGGGTTCAACTCCCGCCAGCTCCACCAAATAAAACAAGGGGTTACGTGAAAACGTAGCCCCTTTTTCTATTCCAATGGCGGCAAAATGGCGACAGGCTTTTGGACTGGCGACAAAAAAACCCGCTTTGAAAGCGGGTTCTTTTTAAAAATTCATGTGCCCTTGCCCATCCTTTCCCGGATGTGGGGGCGCAGAAGAAATCACATTAGGCTTAATGATATGCCTAACAAATGTTTCATGCGTGACAAAAGTACAACCGCAGTTGATATTTTGGCACTGGTTGTAACGTTCTTTGGTTGTTGCTGATACCTGAAAACTGCTTCTTGTATGGGCTGCCTGGCCGCACTCTGGACAATTCATCATTCCGGTTATCCCACCACTTTTGCCAAAATCACAACAATGATACATCATTATTCAATTTTGAGAACCAATTACTCCATTTCGAGATCACCAATCTTAACTTCAAGCTCCAGAGTCGTAGTAAAACCATTGTCTGCACTGACACTATGCGTCAGCGTGGTAATGGTCCATTCGGCATCATCAATGGGCTGTTTAAAGCCGCTCACCTTCACCGGCATTTCGGTATACAGATCAGCCCTTCCCTCTGCGAGCTGCAGGGAGAATGTTGCAACCCCGCGCTGCAAGCGCTCCCACTGCATCTTTGCCGCTCGCTCTGCATTGCTGCGGTTTGCATAAGTTCTGTTGAGTACCAGCACATTTTCATCCGTCCCAACCAGGTAATCTCCCTGTTTTGCTTCCGGCTCCTTTGCCGCGGTGGTTTTATTTCGACGGCGCTTAACCTTTGCTGTCTCTTTTTTCTTTGGCTCACGGGTATGGAGCCAGCTGGCAATTACCCCCGTAT